>JGI24819J35694_1000385_pt1 | contig 10219 bp, 10 predicted proteins | sample METZYME_3_800m_FD_35694 | JGI IMG/M metagenome (IMG submission 35694) | reverse complement strand
TAGGAACCCGGAAGTGGTGTCCAGTATCTATCTGGATTGGTCAACTGAACATAAATACAGCTTTAATGAAATTTTACCAGGGCTCAGCAACCAGGCAGTTCTCATCAATATGATCAATCAACAGCCAAATGCAAATCGTACTGTTTTTGAAAAACAACTCCTGGAGCTGAACAATAATGCATTGCGGTTCGAAGAAATCAGTTATCTCAAGGCAATGAAACTTTTACCACCCGATGAGATTAGCAAAACTGACGAATGGTCTTCTCCACTTGAATTTATCGTAAATGGAAGGTCGCCTGAACCTCATCAGGATGCAATTCTAAATGCATTGCAACAGTATTTAGCTGGTCGATTAGAGGGCCAGGAAGCAAGTATGAAATCAGCTATGGCAAACTATAAAGCTGCACTATTAATGGTCCCTGGTGAACTGTTTGATATTACAGTTTTAAAGAAAGAAACCTGGATGAACAGGGTAAATTTATTTTACACCAGTGTGGGGTTATACCTTTTCGCATTCATTTTACTTGGCTTGAGTTGGATGATCCATCCATTGTTACTGAAAAGAGCATCCTATGCATTATTAATTCTGGGTTTTTTATTCCATGCATATGGAATTTATCTCAGGATGCATATAATGGGGCGCCCGCCCGTTTCAACATTGTATGAATCTGTTATTTTTGTAGCATTTATTGTCATTCTGTTTGCAATAATTCTAGAATATTTTAGGAGAGATGGTCTTGGAATTTTTGTAGGCACGGTGAGCGGCAGCATATTCCATTACATTGGTTTTGGTTATTCAGCTGATGGAGATACTCTTGGTATGCTGGTTGCAGTTCTTAATTCAAATTTCTGGCTGGCAACTCATGTTACAACTATAACAATGGGATACGGTGCATCCTTAGTCGCAGGTTTCATTGGCCATTTATACCTGGTTCAGGCGATCAGGCAGCCGGAAAACAAATCTAACCTAAAGAGCATATTCAATAATTTGTTTGGGATCACACTGATTGCTTTGTTTTTTACGCTTTTTGGTACTATCCTGGGCGGGATCTGGGCAGACCAATCGTGGGGCAGATTCTGGGGCTGGGATCCAAAAGAGAATGGTGCACTGCTCATCGTTCTGTGGCAGTTAATGATGGTCCACATGCGCTTATCGGGACTCGCAAAGCCTGCTGAATTTGCTCTGGGTATGGCATTGAACAATATCATAGTAGCCCTTGCCTGGTTTGGTGTGAACCTTCTTCAAGTGGGCCTCCATAGCTATGGCTTTGACGATGGCGTGGCCAGGAATTTATTTATTTTCATTGTTTTGGAATTAATAATTGGTTTTGGAACATATCTCTGGCCAGGGGTAAAAAAGAAACACCAATTTGTTTAAAAATAGTCGCAAATAATGAAAATCGCTGGAATCATTTTGGCAGCTGGCGGATCAACCCGGATGGGGGGTCAAAATAAATTGTTACAAATGGTGGACGGAACATCTTTAGTACAAAAAGTTGTGGGATCTGCACTTAATTCCAATATAGAAAGTGTTTATGTCATTCTTGGTTATCAAGCAGCATTGATTAGGCAATGCATTTCAAATAAATCTGTTAATTGGGTCGAAAATTCTGATTGGAGTAGAGGGATGGCATCTTCCATCAAATCAGGAATTGAAGCATTAAACACTAATTATGATGGTGCTATGATTTTATTGGGGGACATGCCATTTATAGAACCAATAATGATAAACCAATTACTAGCTCTGTACCAGAAAAAAAAGATTGTTGTTCCTGTTAAGGATGGTAGACAGGGAAACCCGGTTTTATTTTCGTCTGCTTTTTTTGCTGATTTAAAATTACTGGGTGGGGATAAGGGGGCAAAACCTATTATCAAGAAAAATCCTGATTCTGTGATCATCGCGAATGTTTTGACAGATACAATTTTCCATGATCTAGACACACCTGATCAAATAAAGGAAAGGATTAGTGCATAAAGAATTATTTAATACGATGGACAGGCTAAAATCGGAGAATGAGCCGTTTGCCATTGCTACAGTCATTGCTGTAAAAGGATCAACGTCGGCAAAAACCGGCGATAAGGCCATCTATGACTGGAATGGAAAACGAGTGATAGGTTATATCGGCGGCGGTTGTGTTGAAAATCGTGTTGGTCAAACCGTTGTAGAATCTCTGGCCGATAACCAGACAAGGATTCTTGACGTGAACCTGGATAGTGATGATATGGAATTAGGAATACCGTGTGGAGGCATGATGACAGTTTTTGTAGAACCCCAACAAAGTTCACCAACCATTCTGATCAGAGGCATGGGGCGTGTGGTAGAAGTACTGGCTGAAATGGCCATTCTGTTAAACTTTAAGGTATTGATCCAAACACAGGAGGATGAAAAGGATCGATACAAATTGGCCGATCAAATCATCACGGATTCCTTGGATCTGGAAGACATAGATTACAAGATCGATTATTTCATTTTAGCAACCCATCACCGTGATGACCACAAACAATCATTATCAGCTTTGGAAGCAGGCATTAATTATGTGGCGGTCATTGCAAGTCAGAAAAAAGCAGTATTGATCAAAGATCATTTGAAGGAGAATAATGTTTCAGATGAATTGTTGGCTCGTTTTCACTCGCCTGCGGGATTGGATATCAATGCAAAAACCGCTGAAGAAATTGGTTTAAGCATTATGTCCGAAATTGTAATGCACCGGAATTCCGGTTCCGGAGAACCCATGGGGAATTAAATTGGTCACTCCCATTTATTTAGATAACCAGGCAACAACGCCCGTGGATCCCGATGTTCTGCAGGCGATGATGCCTTTCTTTAAAGAGAATTATGGGAATGCTGCCAGTGTTCACCATTCCATAGGGCGGGATGCGAAAGAGGCAGTTGAGCGATCCAGGGCTCTATTGGCCGAAGCACTGAATGCACGGTCTAAGGAGATCATATTTACCAGTGGCGCCACAGAATCCATCAACCTTTCCATTCGTGGTTTTTGCAAGTATTATGAAGAAAAAGGGAAGCATCTCATTACCCAATCCACAGAACATAAGGCCGTGCTGGATACAGTCGAGTCTTTAACTCAAGAAGGTTGGGATATTACAACTGTCCCGGTGAACGAGGATGGGGTAGTTGATCCTGAGTCCATTCGAAAGGCAATAAAGCCGGATACGGTTTTGGTCATTGTCATGCATGCCAATAATGAGATTGGAACGATCCAGCCCATTGCTGAAATTGGAGCCATCTGTAAGGAAAAGGATGTACGATTTCTTGTGGATGCCAGTCAGTCATTAGGCAAATTGCCCATTGACGTAAATAAGATGAATATTGATCTGCTCGCTGCCTCCGCTCATAAAATATATGGACCGAAGGGAATTGGTATGCTCTATGTAAGGCGGAAAGATCCAAAGGTGGAATTGGTCACACAAATATCAGGTGGTGACCATGAATTTGGGTATCGTTCTGGAACATTACCTGTCCCCCTAATCGTTGGGTTTGCCAAGGCCACTGAAAAATGCCTGAAAACTATGGACATTGAGAACGCCAGGCTGAGAATACTTCGTGATAAAATGATTAATGAAATTGCTGCTGTCCATCCTGAAGTCATTTTAAATGGAAGTATTCAAGATCGCTTATCCAATAATGTCAATTTTTGTTTTTCAAATATTGATGCTGAGACACTTATTATAAAAATGAAAGGGATTGCCTGTTCCACAGGTTCAGCATGTACCAGCGCAAATCTTGAGCCATCACACGTGGTAAAAGCATTGGGCCGAAGTAATGAATTGGCCCATTCAGCAATCAGATTTAGTCTGGGAAGATTTAATAAAGCTCAAGAAATAGAATACGCAATTAAGGAGATTATTGATACGGTTTCATTCATAAAAGAAAAATCTCCGCAACAACAGTTGATGAATGCTTAAATTAGAAAACACATTGTTTTTATTAGAGAATAATTTGGTTCTAATAGAATAATAAAAATGGTGTTCTCTTAGCTAAAAAACCTAAGTCCATTACCAGTTAGATAAGGTTTGCGGCCGGTACGGTTCTGACGGAAACATCAGGATTTGCTCCCGATTCCTGCGCAAATGCGGGATGAATTGGAATGAGAATGGAAAAAACAACGCACATCCGTCCAAGGGTGGATCGCAGAAGTTTATCTGTGAATCCGTCCATCACCGATCGCTTCGGTCGCACGTTTAATTATCTCCGCCTTGCAGTTAATGAATATTGCAACCTTCGGTGCATTTATTGTATGCCGGAAGAAGGTGTTCCGTTCAAGGTTAAAGAAAAACTCCTCACAACAAAAGAGATCTTTAAACTCATTAGGATCATGACGGGTATGGGTGTTTCAAAGATCCGTTTTACCGGTGGAGAACCACTGTTGCGCAAGGATATTCCTGATCTGATTCATTATGCATCGGAAATATCCACTGTTGATTCTGTCAATTTAACGACCAATGGACTTCTATTACCCGCGTACCTGGAAGGCCTTGAACAAGCGGGGTTAACCGGAATCAATATTAGCCTGGATACTCTAAATACTGAAAAATTTAAAGCTATTACCCGGCGAAATGGTCTGGATAAAGTCATAGAAGGGCTGGATATGGCAATTAAATCAAATATAGGATCGATAAAAGTGAACGTGGTGGCCATGAGGGATTTCAATGATAATGAAATCCTGGATTTTGCTGAATTAACCAAAGAAAATGACATTACTGTTCGATTTATTGAACTGATGCCCTTTGATGCACACCAGATCTGGAAAACAGGAAAATTTTATCGCGCTGAACAGATTGTAAACGATTTAAAATCTCAAATCAAGGAATTAAACCCGGTTTACGGTTCATCCACGGAACACCACATATTTCAAATTCAGGGATACGCCGGCAAGGTGGCTGTTATTCCTTCCTACACCAGGAGTTTGTGCGGTAATTGCAATCGCATTCGAATTACGGCAGATGGGAAACTATTAAATTGTTTATACAGCCAGATAGAAACAAACATTCGGGATGCGATTCGTAATGGCGAGTCCAATCATGATATTAAAAATATGATACGGAATGCAATGACTGAAAAATTACGAGATGGTTGGACAGCACAGCATCAGGGACAAGATCAAAGGGAATCCATGACCCAGATAGGGGGATAATATGAGTGAATTCTCACATTTAGATAAAAAAGGAAATGTCAAAATGGTGGATGTGACGGATAAAGACACTACCGTTCGAATTGCAAAAGCAGAAGGAGTAATCTCTATGCAGCCAGATACTATTTCGGCTATTCAGGATGATGCACTTCCTAAGGGTAATGTTTTAACGACAGCGAAAATTGCCGGTGTTCAANCGGCAAAAAAAACAGCTGAGCTTATTCCCATGTGTCACCAATTGAATCTGACTTTTGTGGANATTGAATTTGAAGTTATGGCAGATTCCATCCAGATTAAATCAACGGTGAAAACGAAAGAAGCCACAGGTGTGGAAATGGAAGCACTTACAGCTGTATCTGCTGCTGCCTTGACAATTTATGATATGTGTAAAGCCGTGGATAAGACCATGTCCATAGGTAAAATTAAACTGGTGGAGAAAAGGGGCGGCAGATCGGATCATGCCGTTTCATACCGACCAGCTGTTGGAATCATTACACTGAGCGATAGTGTAGCTTCAGGTAATAACGAGGATAAATCAGGCCGAATTCTAGCTAAAGGATTTGCTGATGCCAGTTGTAATGTTGATCATAAATCCATTATGTCGGATGGCTCTGATGAATTGGTGCCAACCATTAAACATTGGATTTCTGATGGAGTAGAATTAATTATCACCACAGGTGGTACAGGATTAGGGCCCAGAGATCTAACCATTCAAACGTTGGAAGGAGTTTTTGACTCTAAACTTCCTGGGGTGGAACAGGCACTTCATGCCTACGGTCGCGGAAAAGTGAAAACAGCCATGCTGTCCCGGTTAACGGCCGGGGTAATGGACGGGGCAATTGTCATTTGTCTACCGGGGAGCACGGGTGCGGTCAAAGATGCGCTAAACGTGTTGATCCCGACCATTTTTCATACGTTTCATATGATGAAAGGTGAAAAACATTAATGGAATCCTTGCTACCATTTTTATTTGTATTGGTTGCTTTCATTTATTCCAGTGTTGGATTAGGTGGCGGATCATCCTACACGGCGCTCATGACAGTTTTTGGAATCAGTTACCAAATTATCCCCACTACGTCTCTTACTTTGAATTTGTTCGTGACTTTTATTGGTGTGATAAATTTCTGGCGAAATGGCTATGGTAGACTCAATTTGATTGTTCCATTCTTAATTACGTCTATCCCCATGGCGTATTTAGGAGGATTGCTAGCCTTACCCAAAATTCTATTTCAGATTATTCTTCTTATTACACTCATTTTAGTGATCGTCAGGATATATATTTTACACCACTTGCAGTTCTCAATTCAGATAAGGGGAATTCCAAAATGGATATTTATTTTTGGACTGGGAGGGATTCTGGGTTTTATCGCTGGAACAGTGGGAATTGGCGGTGGTATTTATCTCGTACCGCTCATTATCATGTTTGGCCTCGGGTCAGAAAAAGAAGCTGCTGCAGCGGGCGCCATGTTCATTTGGGTAAATTCTTTGGCAGGCGTCATTGCTCGAACACAATCAGGTACCTTTGATGTAGATTTCATCATTCCTTTGGCAGGTGCCGTTATCGTTGGCGGAATTGGGGGTTCTTATTTGGGTGCCGTCCGTTTTGATGCGAATACAATTCAAAAGGTTATGGGCGCTGTAGTTATTATTGCCGTCATTTTTTTGTTCAGAGATATTCTATGATACGAGTTCAGGAAGCAAAATCCGTTATTAAAAACCATATTTTTCAATTAGAAATGGAAAATATTCCATTAGCTCAAGCAGAGAACCGGGTTCTTGCCCAAGATGTTACAGCTACTTTCCCCATGCCACGGTTTGATAATTCGGCAATGGATGGGTTTGCAGTTCGGTCTTCAGATACGATCAAAGCATCTCAGGAAAATCCGATCTCGCTGAAAATCATATGTGTGAGCTCTGCCGGTTCTCCAAGCATGCTGGCCTTAAATACAGGTGAATGTATTCAATGTATGACAGGTGCCAAAATTCCCGATGGTGCGGATGCAGTGATAATGGTGGAAGATACCAGCGGATTTTCCGATGAAGATTCTGTACAGATATTTTTAGAAGCTCATCCTGAAAAACATATTAGGAAAAAGGGAGAAGAAATTCAGAAAGGAGATTCTCTGATTCCCAAAGGAACATGCATTACTCCTAGCGAGATCGGTACATTAGCTACTTTCGGATATGGTGATATAGCTGTAGCAAAAAAACCGCGGATTGCTATTTTTGGTACAGGAAATGAATTAGTCGAGCCTGGGAAAGAATTAAAAGAAGGTGAAATCTATAATTCCAATCTTTATGTCTTTGGGGAGTTGGTTGAAAAATCAGGTGCGGAAATCACTATGCGGGATGTAATTAAAGATGATAAGGCATCGCTCAGATCTTTTTTGTCCGAAGCGTTAGAAACCAGTGATATCGTGATTTCATCTGGCGGTGTTTCTATGGGCAGGTATGATTATGTGCGGGATGTCATCCTCGAATTAGGCGTGAAAGAACATTTTTGGCAGGTGGCTCAAAAACCGGGGAAACCACTGTTTTTTGGTACTGGGAGGGATACCATGATCTTTGGACTTCCAGGGAATCCTGTTTCGTCCTATATCGGGTTTATGGAATGGGTCTGGCCCGCAATAGAAACCATGCTGGGGAAAAAAGAAAATTCACCTTTAATGGGAATCCTTAAGGAAACATTCCCAAGGGAAACAATAAAGCACCGCTTTTTATTTGGAAAAGCCTGGNTACAGGATGGGAAACTGGTTTGCAGGCCATCCACAAAAGTCGGTTCCCACATGCTATCATCATCNCTGGAAGCCAACTGNATTCTNAGTTCTGAACCAGGAGATGGTCAACTGCAGCCGGGGGATGAAATACGTGTCAATNTTCTGCCCTGGAAACANATTCAATGATTATCACACCGCAGGAACTGCAGCAATGGATCGACGATGGTAAAACTTTTACAGCGGTCGATATACGTCCGGAAGAACAGAGAAAAGAGTTTCCCTTAGCTGGGTTGAATTCTGTAATTGCTGACGCAGACTCTTTGCCGGCCCCAGAAAATAATTCAGTACTGATTTGTCAATTTGGAATTGTTACGGAAGGAATTATTCTTGAACGTGAATTGGAAAACACATTCAGCTTATTGGGCGGCGTACAGGCGTGGGATGCGTTTCAATCGGAGAAAAAAGACTTGAGCCGCTGGTCACGGCAAACCGTCCTGCCGGAAATTGGATTGAAAGGACAAAAAAAACTTTTGAAAGCGACTGTAGCAATTGTTGGTATGGGTGGACTGGGATGCCCTGCGGCACAGTCCCTTGTTTCTGCCGGTGTGGGAACACTAAAGATCATAGATGGAGATAAGGTAGAATTATCCAACATCCACAGACAACCCTTGTTTAGTATGGATGATGTTGGGAAATCCAAGGTAAGTGTTGCGAAAGAAAGGTTGGAAATAATGAATCGAGAGAGCGTTATCGAAACTGAATATTCATTTTTAAATGAAAAAAACGGGTCTCACTTTCTTAGTGGAGCAGATGTTGTGATTGATGCCACGGATAATATTGAAGCACGATTATTGATTGACCAATGTTCATCCAATCTTCAAATACCCATGATCTACGGTGGNCTATATCGTTATGAAGGTCAGGTGGCGGTTTTGAATGTGAATGGAAGTGCGGGATACAATGATTTATTTCCAGATCCTCCATCTGGTGGTGAACCATGTGCGGACGCGGGTGTATTAGGGATGCTCCCAGGTATCATTGGCAATATACAGGCGCTTGAAGCACTAAAGCTTATTGTTAGTATAGAACCAAATTTAGTTGGAAAACTATTGATCTATGACAGCATGAACCATTCAACCCAGACGATCGTATTATGATACAGGTAAATATAAAGTGTTTTTCACAGGTGAAATATGCCCTGGAAACGGATGAAATAAACTTGGAATTGGAAGCGGGAACAACGACAGTTGAATTGGAAAAAATAATTCGTGAAAAAGCGGAAGGGAAGTTGGATCAGGTGAGCTTGAGGGTAGCAATCAATCAGAAATATGTTCCAAATGAAACAGAGTTAAAAGAGGGTGATGAAGTGGTATTCATTCCACCAGTACAGGGCGGGTAAATGGTTACGATTGAGATTGTAAATGGGCCATTGATCCCTTTTCCATCTGATGACACCCGTAAAGAAGATGGGGCAGAATTGATATTTAATGGCCGGGTCAGGTCAACAGAGAATGGGAGAAAGATTACAAACCTTGAATACGAACAGTATGAAGGCATGGCTCGAATTGAATTAAACCAGATTGCTGAAGAAACTGTTGGAAAATTTATGATTCATGATTTGTTTTGCAGGCATCGTATTGGCAAAGTAAAAGTAGGAGAAGTCAGCCTGCATGTAGTGATCTGGTCAAAACACCGGAAAGAAGGTTTGGAAGCTGTCACTTATTTTATAGCAGAACTTAAGAAGCGGGTCCCGATCTGGAAATGGGCCATCCTGGAAGATGGCACAAAAGTCCCAAGCGAGTGTACTCACGGATAAGGTTTACGCTATAAATTCTGTTCCTTAATGTTTGGTTTTTCGGAACGTTCCCTGTCCAATTTACTCTTCTGGGTCACCCGCAAAAAATGGCTCATACTTGCTTTTTTATTGAGCATCTCTTTTTTTTATATCCCTTCGCCTGAAGGGCTGACACCTGAAGGGCACCGAACTTTGATCATTGTACTGGTAGCTTTAGTCCTGATCATTAGTGAATCTATACCCTTACCAGCCGTGGCTATTTTGATCCTGATCATGGAAGTTATTCTGGGTGTGGATACAGCGGATGGGGTGGCTTCATCCTTTATGAGTGATGCGGTGTTTTTTATTATGGGCTCTCTGATGCTGGCCGTGTCCATTGTTTACCAGGGGTTAGATAAACGGCTGGCTCTTGGTGTCATTAATATCACTGGAAATAAAACTTGGCGCATTGTACTGGGATTTGTGACTATTTCGGCACTTTTATCATCTTTTATTGGTGAGCACACTGTGGCTGCAATGATGCTGCCTGTTGCATTGGCCCTGATCCGTAATGCAGG
>JGI24819J35694_1000380_pt1 | contig 10263 bp, 10 predicted proteins | sample METZYME_3_800m_FD_35694 | JGI IMG/M metagenome (IMG submission 35694) | reverse complement strand
ATCGGCTCTCACCTAGTGGATTCCCTAGTAGCTCAGGGCAAGCGCGTGCGTGTGCTCGACAACTTCAGCAGCGGGCGAGAAGAGTTCCTCTCCCATCATTCGGACTCGGGGATGGTCGAAGTCGTCAGGGCCGACCTTCTGGACCTCGAATCGGTGAAGTCAGCGATGAACGGGGTTGAGACCGTCCACCACATGGCTGCCAACCCCGATATCAGGCTCGGCACCGAAGTCACAGACACGGATCTCAGACAGGGCACCATCGCCACCTACAACGTGCTTGAATCAATGCGTCTCGCCGGTGTCGGTAGGATCTCGTTCTCCTCGTCCTCAGCCGTTTACGGTGAGGCTGTTCAGATGCCCACACCTGAGACCTACGGCCCGATTAAGCCAATTTCGCTCTACGGGGCGTCAAAGCTGGCCTCCGAGGCCCTCATCACCGCATGGTGCGGAACCTTCGGTGCTAAGGCCTGGATTCACAGATTCGCGAACATTGTGGGCCCGAGGGGGACACATGGCGTAATCTACGACTTCGTCCACAAGCTCAGGGCGGATCCAACGCGTCTCGAGGTTCTCGGCGATGGTCTTCAGGAGAAGTCGTACATGTCCGCTGAAGACTGCGTCAGCGCCATGCTCCACCTCGTCAACGGCGTCGATGAAGAGGTGAACCTGTATAACCTAGGAACCGGCGACACCTGCTCGGTCCGCCGCATCGCCGAGATCGTGGTCGAAGAGAGTGGTCTCGATGGAGTCTCGATCGAGTACACCGGTGGTGAGCGGGGCTGGGCTGGAGACGTCCCGAAGACCTCGCTTGAGGTACAGTGCCTGCTCTCCACGGGCTTCGTGCCCAATATGCAGTCCGAGGCCGCAATAAGGCACTCTGCGCGAGCGCTCATTGACGAAATCGGTCTCTGAGCGCAAGCGACGAAGGCAGCAGCACGATAGCAGTCCCGGCGTCCCCCTTTCATAACCCAATGACCCGAGGCTCATCGCATGAGTAAGCGGTGGTATCAGGACAACAGGCGCGACGCCTGGCGTCGAATAGCCCGTTCCAAGGGCTATCGCACCCGCTCAGCGTACAAGCTCAAGCAGATTCAGGAGCGCTTCGGCATCCTCCGCAAGGCAGATGTGGTGCTGGATGTGGGCTGCCATCCAGGCGGCTGGACCCAAGTAGCGGTCGAGGAAGTAGGGGAAGATGGGTTGGTCATCGGTGTCGACTTGCTCGCGACCTCGCCTGTCGAAGGTGCTCGAATCATCATCGGGGACGTCACTGAGGAGAGGACCATGGGCCAGATCAGGGATGCCCTTGGTGAGCGTGAAATAAACGTGGTCGTCAGTGATATCTCCCCCAAGCTGACAGGACGCTACGATACCGACCAGACCATCTCCCTGGAACTCTCCACCCTAGTGCTAGATGCTTCCATGGAGTTCATCCCGTCCGGAGGCAGCTTCGTCACGAAGATCTTCCAAGGAACAGGGATCGAAGGACTGATTGATGCCGCTAAAGACAGGTTCTCCAACGTTCAGAGGTACTCCCCAACTGCAAGCAGGAGCGCTTCCTCGGAGACTTATCTGATCTGCCAGAACAGACTCCCACGACCACGCGCTCGGGCTCAGGGCAAGAGCGCCTTGGAGCAGGTCCAGCTGCATCTCTCCGATTTGGGTGTCGTAGTCGAGGAAGAAGAGGACGAGGTCGAACCCAAAGTCGGTTTCAAACGGCTGCGGAAACGTGAGGAAGGCTGATCACTCTGAATCCCTGTCGTAAGGCTCGATGTTTTGCCATTCTGAAGGGTCCGAGCGAGAGACGACAGCATGGACCCAGTCGGTGTCCGAGGTATTGAAGACCTCGTGAGGTAGTCCCGGCTCGATGTAGAACATGTCACCCGCACTGTGGACCACGGACTTCCTGCAGCCGGGCCCGTACTCGTGTCTCACATTCCCCTTCAGGAGGAAAATCATCACATCGAAATCAACGTGGATGTGAGCCTTGGCAACTCCGCCGGGAGGGATGTAGGCCCTGTTCATAGAAAGCCCGGTAGATGGTGTATTCTTGCCTGACAAGCCCGCGCCGTACTCGATGTTGTTCCAGCCGCGGACCTTCTCGATTTGCCTGAGGCTCCATATCCCGCCCTCGTCTTTCACGAATTTGTCTAGGTCCACCTGTTCGCCTGTCAATGAGATCTCGCCCTCGCCCATGCTTTCACCCAACCTGCGTAAGGGTGCTGGCTTTGAAACATACTCAGGGCTTGAAATCGCCCTACTGCTCAGATGTCTCGCCTCTCTGCCTCGGTCAACGCTAAAAGGGGGGTGTGGTTCGGCCGCCTCATCGAGGGAAAGCAATGTCAGGAAGAGCAATTATCTGCACGTCGTCAGGACTTCCGCTGGTTAGCAAGAAGAGCACAACTTTCCCATGCCCAGAATGCGGTAATTCAATAGGTCGAAGCGAGAAGTGCAGGGTTCAGTCAGTCATGTACATCTGCACTGAATGTGGCTTCCAAGGACCTTGAGAGAGTGATTAGGATGGGGCATGTTGTTGTGAAGTACAGGGTCACTATCGACCAGCCCGAAGAGGGCAGGCCGGATTACGAGGGGATTGCCATCCAGATAGACGGTTTCGACGAGGTCCAATCTGTGGAGGTCAAGCCACTGGCCTTCGGGATGATGTTTATTGAGGTCCAAGTCGTTCTAGGCGAAGGTGAGGGAATCGTGGACGGCTTCGAAGACAGGGTCCGTGGGGTCGACCCTCTAGTGGGGCAGATAGAGGCCCTTGAGATGGGGCGACTCTGAGCCCCTAGTAGTGGTCCAACGGAGAGCGCATCAACTCGCGCATCAGCACCGTTGCGTAGGTGCCGGGCGGCAGGGTGAATTTGAGTTTGAGACTGGCCCCATCAGGATGCCACAGATCACCCTCCAGAGGGCCCTGCTCCCACCTCTCTGAGAGAGAGGAATCCGAGATATCTGGGGCCTCCTCGACCGAGAATGACTGGAATAGAACCGACAGCGGCCTGCGGGTCCCCGAGGAGGTCAGCCTCGGAATCCTAGGAACCATCCAATTGACGTCAGACAAACCTGTGTCCTCGATGGCCTGCTGCTCCAATTCCCCTGGAAGGCCCTTGGCGAAGGATGCACTGTCACCGGGCAGGGGTCCGGTGACGGAGAGCCTGCCCAACTGGCAATTTCTCTTGCACCTCTCTAGATTTGACTCACTGACATACGCCATCTTGGAGACGTCGATCCTGCCATTGCCCTGGACGGGGGCCACCAAATCACCGATGACCGGCTCGATGAGTGAAACGTCCGCGGCGAGCCGAGCTGCGAGAGCATGGTTGAACGTGAGTGACTGCAGGGAGTGGATCGTCAGCAACTGCAGTGAGTGCGGCAGGCTCCTGTAGGCCTTGAGCCAGTCTTCCGGGTTCTTCAGCAGGCTCTCAAGGATCCCCCTTTCGTAGCCCAGATAGCGGGGTATAATCTCCAAGCAGCCTTGTGGGTCTCTAGTCTCTCGCCACTTCGCTCTGAAGGCGGCGACGTCCTCGCTCGAATTCTGCCCCTCCATCCCGAGATAAAGGTCACATGCCCTCTCGTAGTCGTCCTCGACCACGGCCCTTCCGACCTCGGGAGTCACTGGCCTAGTCGCCCCGAACCTCTGAGGCCCTATCCAGTTGGGGAATGCGTCGGCACTCATTCTCTGGGACATTCTCGATCTGATTTCGTTCACTCTCCTCATAGCCTCCTTACCGTCGATGGGGTTGCCGTCGGAGTCGCTGCAGCCGCGCACGGTGATCGTGAATCGGTTCCCGTCGTGGTCGCCCATTCCAATCTTCTGATGAGTCCGTCCAATCACCTCGATTACGGAGTCTTTGATTGCTATCTTCTCGACCTTGCTCTGAGGGGCGTCAACCACTAGAATCTGAGTTGTCACAGCCCGTTTATCCTTCATTCCCGAAGAGAAGACTCGCTTCCGAGAGATTCCGCATGCGCCGGCCATGCGCTTGAGGAAGCGATTGGTCTCCCAGTTGGTCAAAGAGGCTCGAACGACTGTGAATCGACCCTTTGGGTCGAGAGCTGGAATTTTCGCCATCTCCTCCACTCGGAAGTCTTCGACCCGCGCCTTGAGAATCCCCCCGGTGCCCTTGCCCTCGGCAGCCCAACCAATCAGACCCAGATGTTCCTCGATAGAGGGCTCAGCCACGCCCACACCGCCTTCATAGTTTGAGTTTGGACAGTTCCTTGGAGATGTCCGAGCAGAGCCTCTTGAATANCTTCTCGGCACTCTTGCCTTCGNAGGCTCTGATGTANAGTTCNGGCTCGTCNAGATCGGGGTGATTCTGGAAGTAGTTAGCGTACTCAACGTCCTTGCTCTCATTCAGCCTTGAGCGGAATAATTGGAGGGTGGTGTGACTCTCCCCGGAGATCCTCAGGCGTAGTTCGCGACCCTCATTCTTGAGTACCTTGACTGGCATATTACAGCCGCTCGACCAGCCCGNCCCTTTTGAGGGCTTTCCTGACTATGTTGGACCCCCCCGGGGTCCAAGTGGAGCCTAAGTTATACATGGGGTGGTTTTGGCCGCGGCAATGGTGAATAGTGCCTCGTCGAGAGAGTCCCTNGTCAGGGCCTTCGAAAGATTGGCTCTGCCAATTGTAGTTGCGGGCGTTCTGTTGACAGTAGTCATGGCTAATCAGTTNATTTACAATTTCGAAGGATTCACGACCGACCTCGGCTCATTCGCTCCCGAGACGGAGGCTGATGCAGCCGAAGAGCGGATTAGCACGGTCATGGATTCATCACCGCACATGATTTACATCCACGTCGAGCCTTACATTGATTCTGCAGAAGGGGGTAATGAATGCGACGAGACTTTCTGTAACGTGCTGGAGTTTGGGGCTCTCCAGCAACTGTCTGATGACTTAAGTAGAGTCGAAGAATTCTCTGCTGCCAATGGCGACTTCGTCATAGCGCACCTGAATACGGCCGATATGCTGGAGAGAGCTCTTGAAGAGAGGGACGAGCAAGGTCGCAACCTAGCAGACTTCAACGACTGGGGGGAGTTTCTTGGCGCCGTCACAGACGGGGATAAGTGCACCGATGCTATTGGTAACGACCAAGCCATCGCCTCGGCCTCGTTCGCTGCATCTGCAATGCTCCACACCGACTTCGACTACGAACCGGTGTGCGAGTGGTTGGACACTGGAGAAGGCGACCCCACCCCCAGTGCGTCCAGCACCATGTGGGCAATCGAGATCAGCGGCGATATTAGCGACGATGTCCGACAGAACAGGGCATCTCAGATTCGGACCCTTCTGGACCTGACGCAAAACACCCGCTCGGTAACAATTCGGCACTGCAATACGGGGTCATCTCGGACGATCTAATCAGCCACGATATCAATGAGTCGACCTTGGACAACCTAGTCTGGCTGCTGCTTATCGCCGTCATGGTCGTAGTCGTGCTGCTAGCTATGGCGTTTCGCTCCTTCATGATGGTTGCAGCACCTCTGCTGGGACTATCTGCCGCTCTGGTCTGGACCTACGGCATCGTGACCTTCGTCGGTATGCGGTTCTCAATACTCGAGGTCGCTGTGGCCCCTGTGGTTCTGGGATTGGGCATCGACTACTCCATTCACCTGCAACGTGGATACGAAGAGGCAAAGAATCAGACAGAGAGCGCCGCACAGGCATGGGTGAAGTCTGTCTCAGTGCTGCGCTTGGCACTCTCCCTGGCTGTAATCACTACGGTCTTCGCCTTCCTCGCTAACTCGTTCCCCCCTCCATTCGGCTCCGAACTCGCTCCGCTGCGGACCTTCGGATTCACTCTGGCACTGGGTGTGGTCTCCGCCTTCGTGGCCAGCACCGTATTCGTTGGAGCGGTACATGTGGTGGTTGAGAAGACGGCGGGCGAGATGCGGTCCCGCGGTCTGAAAATGAACAGGTCAGCAGACTTGGCCACGCGATTCCAGAGGAGGAACACCGCGAGAGTCTTGCTGGTCGTCGCACTGATTACCATGGGTTCGGTGATAGTAGCTATCAGGGAGTTGGACACCAGTTTCGAATTGACCGATTTCCTCTCCGAGGATGGCATGGACATAATGGAAGTCAGGAACGACATGTATGATTCCTACGAAGCGGCTGCTTGGAAATCGGTCATCATACTAATCGAGCCTCTTCCCGGGGAAGATGCCCTGAGTGGCGAAAGAGACCTGCTGAAGGGACTCGGGTTCTTCGACGATAGAATCGCTGGCATCCCAGAGGTGGTCAACCCAACGAACACAGATTCGCAGCGCCCGTCTTATGACGGGCTCCATCCGATTCTGCGAGATGCTGTCGAGAACGACCCATTGTTCGGCGATTCATATCACTTGGGAATATTCGACGGCGAACTTGGGGTCGCGGATGGGTTCGCTGAGGGCGACCTGATGGGAGCTGTCTCAGACCTGATGTCCAATGACTCAATCGGTGATGGGCTCAGGGGCTCAGTTGGGCTGAGAGGATCGGCATGCACGTCGCTATGACCGAAGACGGTCAGTCGCTGTTGTACCTCAAGATGAGGGTGGATGTTCTAGCAAGGAGCAGTGAGGAGGCCCAAGAGGTCGCGGAAGTGTTCGTGAAGCAGGCTGAACTATTGGAGGAAGAGGGACTGGTAGGTGGAGAAGTGCATGTCACTGGCGATGTTATCGTCCTGAACAACGTGCTCTCGGAACTGGTGGTATCTCAAGTGACATCGACTGTGATTAGCCTACTTGTCTCAATGCTGGTGCTGGTTCTCCTGACGCGTAGGCTGGGGCAGTCGCTGGTGGTCATTCTTCCGGTCGGCCTAGCCGGCGCCTGGGTGGTCGGAGCAATGGCCGTGCTGGGGATGAACTGGAACGTACTGACGATTATGATTACTGCACTGACGATTGGCCTAGGTATTGACTACTCGATTCACGTATGGAGGCGTTTCGAGGCGAACCGCCTCTCTGGCATGGGAACCTGGCAGGCCATGCGGGATATGTACGCCACCACGGGCACTGCTCTGCTACTGTCTGCTGGAACCACAATCTGTGGGTTCTTAGTTCTGAAACTGTCCCCCATCCCGGTCATTCAAGACTTCGGCATAGTGAGTTCGATTTCAGTTCTGTTCTCACTGATGATGGCTCTGTTTGTGCTACCTGGATTGCTAGCCGCCGAAGTGCGCTCAGGGAACGGCTACGACTGAGTCAGGCCTCTATCGCTAGGTTGACCGCCTGCATGTCCAGACCTTGTTCCCGGGCAACCAAGGCGAGTGCCATCCACAGAGTCACCTGGCCGAGTGCTCTTCGCTTCCGCTGAGCCCGGCGTATGACTTCCTTGTTCTCCAAACCAGACTTCTCTCCTATCATTGATATCAATCCGGGTATGCTGCCTTCTGCTCTGTCTGGAGGCATGGAGGTCGGCTCGGGGTCCGAAATCCGCGGCATTGGCTGCTGCTTGGGTGCTGGGGGCTCGACTACCGTCTCGATTGGTTCCGGGGGCAGGGGGAGAGTTTTCGCGAGAGGAGTGTGTCGCTTGAATTCGGGGGGATCGACCATACGCCTTGCCATTGGACGCCAGCCTAGAGAGGGGCGCGGGAGTTCAAGGCCGAGTGGAGCTGACAGCCCGTCTGCGGTCTCAACGAGCCAGCCCCTCTCGGACAGCCTGTCTGCAATCAGGTCGGCCTCTTGCGGTGTGAACCACTGTAGCTCCAGCGACCAGATTCGGGAGAGCTCCTCACGTGTCGTCGAATCCCCGGGCAGTCCGGCCATGCTAATCTGCAGTAAACACCCAATCTCCTGCTCGTGTGCTTCCGACATCTGGCCCCCCGGAGGAGCAACTGAATGAAGGCGCCGTTTGATGGTTACCCTGTGGAATAATGCACAATTCTGCATTTCATTCAAGAGAGACGGCTACTTGCGCGGGCCGGAGCGGAGAATGTCTAGAGGTTACGTCGCACGCGACCCGCGCACGGGCAAGCCGATCAGACGGCAGCGAATGGCTAGCGATGTGGACATCAGGGGGCTCCTCCCTGATGCCGGTCCGTGGCAGAGGATTCCGGCACACGAGATCCTGCCATTGGCCCGGGGTGAGACAGGAAGTTTGGAGCTGTCTAGGAGTGACGGAGGCGGATTCGCTCGCAGGAGCGATGGGATCAAGGCGCTTCACCGAGTTCTAGGCAGCCAGATTGACTCTGCACACAAAGTTCTGCTCGATGCACTCGATGACGATACTATCGAGATCAGAATAGCCGCTCTGGAGATTCTGCCTGTCTTCGCACTGAAGAAACACGATGACCTCTTGCACTGCCTCTCCGATCGTCTTCTCGAAGATGAGGGACAGGTCAGAGATGCGGCTAGAGAGTGCTTCCTCAAGGTCGCTCCAGTGTTCCCCTCGGGCTGCGAGAACATCCTCCGCAGAGAGTTGCGTGATACTAGGATGGATCATCGCGCTAATGCCTTTGAGACCCTCCGCCGGACAGCCGATAGTTGGCCCGAGACCGGTTGCCTGCATCTTGACGAATTGATTCGAGAAGAGGATGTCGATCTGAGGCGGCGCGGTTCGAGGATTCTGGGTTCGATTGCTGCCGGTGCAGGTGCTACAGGGTGGGACCTGATAGGTTGGTCGTTGGAGGACGTGGACGCGCAAGTCAGGAGGAACGCTTCCAAGACGCTAACTAAGCTTACCAAAACTGAACCTATGATAGCCACCATCTTCATCGAGGCTGCCATCACGGACGATGATGCGGGAGTTAGGAAGTCAGTAATCAGGGCGATGAAGAAACTAGACATGCAAAACCCCCGAGTCACGAAGATGATCATCGACGGTGCCAGAAGCAGGGATTACACACTGCGCAAGGCCTGCATTGACCAACTTTCGATTGTTCTGAGCGGGGAAAGACTCAGGGAGGCTGCTGCCGAGTTGCTGCGCCAGGAGACTCGGGCCGACTTGCGCAAGAGGTTGTCCTCGCTGGCAAGGGACGTGCAAATGGAGGGCTCAGAGGAGGAGAAAAACCGATTCCTAGCCCCTCTTGACAGGGTCGAGCCACCATTAGATGAGTTAGATGCACCGCGTAGCGGTGATGCTTTCCCAGAGGGTGAACATGATAAACAGCAGTTAGGTCGGCCGCACAGCGAGGATTCGGCATGAGCGATGAGTTTGACGACAAACTGGAGCGTTTCGAGCGCCTCTGGGATGGCGTCACGCCGAAAGGGGTGAATCGCAGCAAGTCACTGAAGTTCAGGCAATACATGCGCCAACACGTACTCCAAAAGTTCCACAAGAGGAGCAAGGACCAGTACGCATCTGCCGACAAGGGCCACTACAACCACAGTTTTTCGAGCAAGGATCAGTATCTCACCAAGGAGAACTGCCGCAAGTACTGGATGGGCGAGCTGCAGAGGGAAATCCGCGATTCGGAAACCTTCTGAGGCGATACGATGAACGCTGCCGAGGCCGGTTTCAGTAGTTGGGACCTAGAAGCTCCGATTGCCGCAGCCATCGAGGCGCTTGGCTGGACCGAGCCGACCGAGATTCAACGGGAGGCACTGCCTCCTGCTCGACAGGGGATGGACGTCGTAGGGCAGGCGAGGACCGGCTCGGGAAAGACAGCCGCATTCGGAATCCCGATTCTTGAGAGTTGCTCGCCCTCGGGCTCTCCCCAAGCCATCATCCTCTGTCCAACTAGGGAGCTCGCCGTGCAGGTCGCAAAGGAGATTGACAGTCTGCAAGGAGACAAGGGGCTGTCGATCCAAACCGTCTACGGAGGCACCGACCTTGAGAAGCAGGCGAAGAAACTCGACAAAGGCGCCGACATCATTGTCGGAACCCCTGGGAGAGTGATTGACATGACCAAAAGGGGGCACCTCAAGCTTGAGGACATTGCGCACTTCTGCCTCGACGAGGCGGACCGCATGCTGGACATGGGATTCTTCCCGGATGTCCTGTGGATCTTCGAGAAGACCCCGAACCGAGAGCAGACCCTGCTTTTTAGCGCCACATTCCCTCAGGAGGTTCTCGACGCCGCTGACGAGTTCATGCTCGACGCCACCCACGTGATGAGCGATGAAATGGAAGTCGAGATACCGGAGATCGACCAGTACGCTATCCGGGTCGGACGGGCCAACAAACTCTGGGCGCTCGGCCGTATCATAGCGCAGATGGGAGGTGATGATCAGATGCTCATCTTCGCCAACACCAAGCGTATGGTAGACATCCTCTCCGAGAGGCTGGGGAAGTTCAGAATCCGGGCTATCGGGCTGCACGGGGATCTGCCTCAGG
>JGI24819J35694_1000373_pt1 | contig 10355 bp, 8 predicted proteins | sample METZYME_3_800m_FD_35694 | JGI IMG/M metagenome (IMG submission 35694) | reverse complement strand
TCAGCGGCCGGATCGATTCAAAGCGCCGATCTAGGTACCCCAGAACTCATGTCGCCGGTGCCCATTGAGGGCGTTGAAGAGGTCCTCGGTGAGAAAAGATCAGTGATCAAGCGCTTTTCGCTTTTCGGGGCAATCTTTGGCGGAGTTTCCGGTTTTCTATTGGCGGCCATCACGGCGGTACTCTATGCCCACCCCGTAGGCGGCCGCCCCATTATCACGTTTCCGCCCTACCTCATCATTACCTACGAATTGACGATCCTATTCGGCATTATTTTCACGGTGATTGGCTTTTTCGTTAGTGCGCGGCTACCTAACGGACTCTGGACTTCGTTTTGGAAGCAAGACGAAAACCGTCCGTACGTGCCCGAGGCCGCCGTCGATAAATTTGCCGTCTCGATTGGCTGCGGGGTCGACGACGTTGAACGAGCAGAAACGATTCTCCGTGCAGCCGGAGCCGAGGCAATCCGCGATGGCACGGAGGGACTAAGCTGATGAATCAGCAAAGTGCATCCCTGCCGGTTCGGCTACTTCATCGAGGGTGCCTTATAGCCCTGATTGTCGGTTACGCGCCCAGCGGATGGACGTTCCCATGGGACAAGGACATGGTCGATCAACCATCCGTCAAAGCCCAAGAGTCCGCTTCGCCCGGTGATCCCAGTCCTGGATCGGTTCCCATTACCGGAGGCGAAACCGTGCCCGCACCGACGACTGAGGACGGTATGTTTGCAGCTAAGGAGGACGCAGCCGCACTCACAAATCCTGTTCCCGTAAGCGACGCTTCGATCCAAATCGGAAGCAACCTGTATGAAATCAACTGCCGTGTTTGTCACGGTAAAACCGGAGTGGGGGACGGTGCTGTTGGACAGAAATTCGCAACCAAAGCACCCGTGGATCTAAACGAGGCCTACACCCAAGATCAGGCCGACGGCCAATTGTTCTTCACGCTGACGCGCGGACGTGGGCTTATGCCGCTCTATCGCGACGCACTGAGCCCCGAGGAACGTTGGCACGTCATCAACTACGTGAAAACTCAGTTTGGTGAACAATGAACGGTCGAATGCAATCTAACGCTCACAAGCACAATACGATGAAGACGATCGTCAGCCTCCTAGCTTTGCTGGGCTTCACCAGCCCCATATACGGCTCAACCGTATCCGTTGCCGGACCAGACAATGGAATACTGATCGTATCGTTTCTTTTCCTGATGGGGGTCAGTCAAGTAGGGGTTGTATTTTGCGCGATCTGCCGATTGGTTTATGCCCAATGGGCGAAACCATTCTTTCGGTTAGCTGAGTTAAGCACGATGGCTTTCGCTCCGTTCGCCATCGTCGGCTTCCTTCTGATTTTTACTTACGAAAAAGAGCTCTTCTATTGGTTGCATTCTTCAGCCGACGCCCACCTTAGCGGCATTACCGCCTCTTGGCTCACGAGTGAAGGATTACTGTATCGAAATCTCTACGCGCTGATAGGATTTTACGGATTGAGCTGGGCGTATGTGTGGAAAGGCATTAAGCAGGATCGGACAGCAACGACCGAAGCGAACGAGGCGGCGCATCGAAAAGTCGAACGACAACTCTACTTGATGTCGCCTTGGATCATCGCGGCGTTCGTGCTGTGCAATACCTTTATCGCTTGGGACTTCGCCATGATGATTGTCCCTGCAAGCCATGGTCACCAGTGGGTGAGCACCGTCTTCCCCATCCACTTCTGGTTCGGTAGCGTTTTTGCTGGGACCGCCGCGTTGATCGCGTTTCCGGCGCTACTCGGCCGCTCCGCTAATTCGCCCTTCAGCGAGCGTAATGTTCGTCAGCTGAGCACTCTCGTGACCGGCTTTACTCTGTTATGGCTCTATTTTTACTGGGCTCAGTACTTCGTAGTCTGGTTTGGCAATCTACCCCAAGAATTTGAACCACTCTGGCGCCAGATGTATGGACACTACGCGGGTTATTACTGGACGATGATTTCGGGTTGCTTCTTCATCCCGCTGNCGGCCTTAATTTTTGCCTACTTTAATCGCTCGACTGGGTGGATGTGTTTAGTCGCTCTTAGTATTTGTATTGGTGCCTGGGTGAATAAATACCTGATGGTCATCCCCGTTTTTTCAGAAGATGCCCGGATCATGGACCATCTTGATCAGCTCGGTGCTTCGTTACTGCTGCTCACTGCCTTCGTCGCCGTTGTCTATGGCCTAACAAAGCGTTATTCGGTTTACTCAAACTGGGAGCTAAGTTTAGGCCCCAATCCCGACCGCTAGGCATCCATGAGCGACCGCTCCAAGAGGGTCGGATTACTGATCCTGGGACTCGTGGTCACCGCCATATTTGTCAACCTTGGAAACTGGCAGCTTGAGCGCGCAGGGGGAAAGCGCGCGGCACTGGCTCGTTTCGAAGATCGTGCCCAGTCTCCCGCAGTTGACCTCGAAGGGATCGAAAGATCGCAAATCATGACTAGGATCGGTCAACTAGCCTTCGCTAACGGTGGCTACCGGGGCGATGCCGTTGCCATCCTCGACAATCAGTCGCTCGGAGGGCGTACCGGCTACCTTGTATACACGGCTTATCGAATCGGTCGAACGGACCGTCACATTCTGGTAAACCGCGGCTGGGTCGAGGCTAACGCCAACCGTTACCAACTCCCAAAGATCGACACCAATCCAATCAGTCCAAACGTTACCGGCCGTCTCAGCACTCCGCCTAGCGAAGGGATCAGCCTCGCGGGTGCAGATATGATCGAGCCCATGGGCCAAGGAATCTGGCGAGTGCAGAAAATCGACTTTGACGCTCTAAGTTCGGCCTTGGACATTGATTTGCTACCAATCTCTCTATTACTCGACAACGAGATGCCGGGCGGTTTTGTTCGAAACTGGCAACCCCCAGGCCTCGACGCGAACAGACATTTCGGATACGCATTCCAATGGTTTGCCTTGGCACTAGCGGTCGCACTGATTAGCGTTGGGCTATTCGTCCGTTCCATGAAACAGGAAAGATCATGAGTACCGAGTCATCGGGGCAACGTCGAGGTCAATGGGTTCTCGTCGGAATCGTCGCCGTTTTCGTGGTTCCTATATGCGTGGCCGCGTTATTCGTTTTGGGCCCCTTTAAATGGCAACCCGAGAACACCGTCAACTACGGCGAACTGGTTTCTCCGGTCGTCGAGCTAGGCTCGTTTAATCCAACCGACTCAAATGCACGCCCGCTCCAGTTGAGTAACGTTCCCGGAGACTGGTTCCTGGTGGTATTGCACGACAATGAATGTTCGCCGGCATGCCAACGTCTGGTCGAGGACGCTGAGCGAATTCGAGTTGCCATCGGGCGCGACCGTGATCGAGTTAATGTCGCGACGTTAGGGTCTAATGAAGCAATACTTTTTTCAGCAACNCCTCACTGGGCCCTTCCAGACACGGTTCGCTTTTTCAATGCCTTGAACGCATCGACACCCTCAAACATCATCCTGCCCACACTCCTCATTCTTGACCACCGGCTACGTGTCGCGCTCATTTACGGCCCAACACAAAACGCTCAAGCCNCTTTAAACGACCTTAAGCGGTTGTTGAAAGCCTCAGCGCCGCCCTGAGACAGCGTTCTAGAAAACTTACCCTCCGATCATCAGCGCACTAACCTAACGACATGCTTTATAAACTATTCCGACNGAGNATCTCGTCNTTGTCGCCGACGCCGTTGCCATANGCTGGGCANGTGTTAAAACCNTTGGGACCATCGATCTGGTGTGCGGAACGAGAACTCGAATTGAATTCACTTCTGAGCCTTCCGCTGCGCATGGTCGTCGTCGCCAATGACCGTGCGGAACTCCTNCTCTATTCACCNACCCTTCTTGATTCGGCAACTCGNGCGGCGTTGAACACACTCGGCACCGTTCGCTGGATCGTTACCCCCAACCCCATCCACGGCTATTTCGTTGACAGTTACCTAGCAACGTACCCCGATGCAGTTCACGTTGGGCCATCCAACGCGCCCATCGACAACTGGGAGCCGTGGCTCGACGCCATCCTCGTGCAAACACGAGACGACTACGGCGAAATTTGTGCCTATCACCGCGCATCNCGGACACTGATTCTTTCTGATCTAGCATTCAATATTCACAGCGCCAGCCAGGCGACTCGATGGCTACTACGATTCAACNACGCCTGGCAGCGCTTCGGACCCACGCGATTGCAGCGCGCCACGGTCTTGAAGAACGACTNTGCACTACGCGAGTTCTGTCGCTGGGCCGATGCTCGAGACTTCGACCAAATTTCAGTTTCCCACGGAACGATCGTAAGCGAAGACGTCCAGCAGGTTTTTCAGCATGCGTTTCGACGTTGGTTGCCAACTTAGCCGGAGCACCNGTCAGGTTGCGGGTTTGGTAGGATTGAGATTCGACGCCGACATACAACGTCCATCGCAGATGTTTCCGGGCGGCACAAAAGATAAAAAGAACAACAAGGGGAAGGGATATGGCAGGCGAACCACTACAGGTGTCCGCCGTCTTGGCCGCCATGGCAGATGGCATCGGCGACTTGACGTTTGCCTCGGCGGAGTGGGTCGAGGCAGCGCGTGTGGTGTTGACCGAAACAGTCGCTCACAACGAAGTGGGGCTTGCTGATATAGGCGAATTCACGCTCTGCGAAGTCGCCCATAATCCGCCTGCGTATTTGCACGCTGGAAATAAACTCGCATGGTATGCGCGTTTCAGCGGTGCCAGCGTCGACGTTGGCACAGGCGAACTCGACGGCACCGATTGTGACTTTAAAGTGCAGGGCGACCACTCAGTCGTCAGCAACCTTGCACGTATTCAATACCACGGCAAGGACCCCAACGTAGTGGCTGCGGCGCAAGCCCGATTGGGCGTTCTGTCCCGTTGGCAAATCGATGGCGTGCTACCCCAACACGCAGCGCTCGGCTCCGTATTACGGTCATTACACGACCGCATGGCGAGTCGTACCATGCCACGTTTTACCTTTATGACACCCGAATGGGTCAGTTCTGCACGCCACATTCTCAGCACCCGTGCGACTTCCGAAAAATATGCAGCTGGCATTCAGGATATCGTCTACACGTTCTCCGAAGAATTCACGGACACGCCCCGTTACGCGTTTCCAGATGGTTCACATGGTGGGTTTTGGGTGCACTGCGACCACGGCCACATCTCCGTCGGTGCTGGACCGCTACCGAAAGCCTTAGAGCCAGCGGACGCTTTGACCAAGGGCATGTACACGCCCATCGTACCCGTTGGACGCACGGTCAATGCTGCCATGACCAACGAAGAAAAAGAGGAACAAGCCGCGTACGGAAAAGCGGCCTTTCGCTTTGACAAAGAAGCAAACAGAGCACCCGTCAATCAATCATCTCCATCTGGCAAAGGGGCCATGCCGCCCGAACTCGGGCGGGTCTTTTTACCTCTTCACGACGAACTGTCCAAACGAACGTCCAGCGAGCTTCCCGCCGACTTTGACGATTCGCTCAAAGACACATGGAGCACACCACAAGGGTTCGATCGCGACGCCAATTACGACACCTCGTGGCTGCGTTATAGCGAGGTCGATATCTACGGAGAACCACGATCCTAATTCCCCCACGCTCAAAACGTCGACTCGCCAAGGCGGCGTTCGTCGTTGCAGTTCTTGCGGGTAGCGTTACAAGTCTGGGCAAACCCGAATACTTCCCTGGGGCAATCAAGTTTGGTGCCAAGGACTGCTCGTTTTGTCATGCGCTGGCTTCTGGTGGAGGCGGTCATAACGAACGCGGCACCTGGTTACTCGCCGAACAAGTGCGGCGTAGTGCTCCCGAATTAAGCGTTGAATGGCTTTCAGAAAGGGACGCGTTGGTCGATCAACCCGAGACGACACCCATCGCCTCGACGCGCTTGATCGCGAAGCCCCCTTCCGGAAGGCCCCATCCCCAGACCGAACGCCCTTTTGATTATTCCACCTCCTACGGCGACTGGCCCGCGTACGGCGGTGGTGTTGGAGCCAACAAGTACGCCCCGTTCGATCAAATCACACAAGAAAACTTGGACAAGCTTGGCATTGCCTGGATCTGGGAGTGGGATGACTCGCCAGATTGGACGGATCGCTCCACGCGCTCAAAAATGCCCGACGGCTTCAAGGCAACACCAATCATGGCCGGTGGACGCCTCTTTGTGCGTAGCCGTTACTCGGTCGCGGTGGCGTTAGACCCCGTCACGGGCGATACGCTTTGGAGCTTCGATCCAGGAACGGGGGAGGGTCGACGGCCGCCCATGTTTGGCTTCACCACACGGGGTCTCGCCTACCATCAGGACGCTTCGGGCGCACGGGTGTTGTTGCTGACCACCGACGGCTGGTTGTACGCGCTCTCGCCAAAAACGGGACAACCGGTAGCAAGCTTTGGGGTGAATGGAAAAGTTGATCTGACTCGAGGCTTACGTCGGGAGCTCCGTCGGTCTACGACGACCTGGAGTTACCCACCGACCGTTTGCGGGAATACCGTCGTGATCGGCAATCAAGCCAGCGACGGCTCGCATTATCGACGCAGGAACCAAACTGCACCATGGAATGACAATCTACCACTTGGTGACGTACGCGGATTTGATGCACGCACTGGTGAACAGCTGTGGGTCTTTAAGACTGTGCCGCAACAGGGCGAATTCGGTAACGACACGTGGGGTGACGAATCGTGGCACTGGATGGGCAATACCAACGTCTGGTCGATGACGAGCTGCGATGCCGAGCTCGGTCACGTGTACCTTCCAGTAACCGCGCCCACCCACCATTTCTACGGCGGCGATCGACCAGGAAACAACTTATTCGGCACCTCCGTGGTCGCCCTCGACGCTAGTACTGGCGAACGGCTCTGGCATTATCAAACTGTCCACCACGATATATGGGATTACGACCTGCCGGCGGCGCCCGTCATCGCTGACCTCGTCGTTAAAGGACAGCCTGTTAAGGCCGTTGCCCAAGTCGGCAAGACCGGGTTCCTCTACGTCTTTGATCGAATCACGGGGAAACCCATTTGGCCCATCGAAGAGAAGTCGGTTCCTTCCAGCTCGCTCGAGGGGGAACGAGCGTCTACCACCCAACCATTCCCCACATGGCCGCCTCCTTTTGAACAACAGGGTCTCACGCAAAGTGATCTGATTGACCTCACCCCAGAACTTCGCGAGGCGGCACTTGAAACGGTGAAGAACTGGAACATTGGGCCCCTTTTTACACCACCATCGATCGAAGGCACCGTGGCGTTGCCTGGAATCGGTGGCGGAGCCAACTGGGGCGGCGCGGCGTTTGATCCAGAGACTCACATGTTCTACGTCGCGTCACGTCGTATGCCAACCCTGATTACGGCTCGAGAGGTCGATCAAGCGCGCTTCGGCACCAGGTACCAGGCTTCCTTTCGTATGCCCAGCGGAGATGGGCTCCCGCTCGTCAAACCGCCCTGGTCAAGCATTACCGCGTATCAACTAGATACAGGTGACATTGCTTGGCAGGTACCTAATGGCATCGGTCCCGTGGATCATCCGAGCCTGAAAGGACTCGATTTACCGCCCTTGGGAAATCCCGGGACTGCCCCGGGCTTATTGATTACGCGCGCCGCCATCTTTCTAGGGCACCGGGCGGACGGCACCGTACTCCGGGCACTGGATAAGAATTCCGGGACACTGTTGTGGCAACACCCGATCGAAGGAGCACACGTTGAAGCCCCTCCGATGACTTACATGGCCGACGGTCAGCAATTCATTGTCATTGGCACCGGCAGTGCAATTGAGCCATCTCGCCTCACCGCCTTCCGGCTGCCGTAACGAGTCGACCCGAGCAATCTCCTACGTGTATATAACCGCTAATCGATCGAATCGTTAGTACGCAACCAGCGGACGAGCGACAGCGCCAATATGCCCAAGACCGGGATCAAGGGCAGCGCCGTGACCACCGAGCTCGCTTTCAACGCCTCTATACCGCCCGCCAGCAACAGTCCGACCGCGATAAATGCCAGCGCAAATGCCCAACAAAGCCGGTTCATCCGCGCCGGTTCATCGTCTCCGCGTAAATTGCGCGTGGTAATGCTGGCAAGGACATAGGCGACCGAATCAAGCGTCGTCGCAAGAAAGATGAACGCCAAGACCGTGAACACCAAAATAGCAATCGTCGAGAAGGGCAGGGTCGCGACAATCGCAACCACCGCCGCTTCCTGCCCCCGATCTTGGAGGATTTGGGTCACCGGTAAAAGACCTTCTAATTCGAGATGCAACGTGTAGGCACCACACACCGCCATAAAGGATAGGGTTCCGAGCGAGCCCCAACCGATGATACCCAATACCACCCGGCGAATCGTACGACCCCGCGAAATACGCCCAAAGAAGAGTCCCATCAGTGGCGCGTAGGCGATCCACCAGGCCCAATAAAAAATTGTCCACGCTTCAGGGAAGCCTCCTTGCTCAATCGGATCGAGCCAAAAACTCATGTGCAAGAAATTACTCAACACCAAACCGAAGCTGTTGACCGTGAGCGAGAGAATAAAAACCGTCGGGCCCGCTAGAAGAACAAACACCACGACAAACACGGCGAGAAAAATATTGATATCGGCAAGGCGGCGAATACCAGCCTTTAAGCCACGATATACGCTCGTACCAAAGATAAGCGTCCATACCGCGAGTACCGCGAGTTTGACGGTCATGTCCGATTCGATGCCGGTTAATTCGCCAAAAAATTCGGCGACCAGTGGCACCCCCAGACCAATCGATGTACCCGCACCACCAATGATGCCAATAATGACCAACGTATCGATAATCGGTGACCACCACTGCCGTCGCTTAGGCGTCGATAATGCCCCCTCAGACGCCGCGCTAATTCGTAGGAGAGGCGATTTTCGGACATATAGGGAATACGCAATTGGAACGGTTGGCAACGCGTAAAACGCCCACGGAACCACGCCCCAGTGGAACTGAGCGTATGCATGGCCCCATTCCATCGCGGCCGCCGTTCCGGCCTCAATACCCATGGGCGGCGTCATGAGGTAATACACCGGTTCGACAAACGCCCAGCTCACTAATCCGATGCCGATGCCCGCGGTGAACATCATGGCGGCCCAGGAGAGTTCTCGGAACTCAGGCTGTTCTCCGGGATCCCCAAGCCTGACACTGCCGTAACGACCAAACGCGAGCCAACCACAAAATCCGAGGGTGGCCATCGCCACGAGCAAGAACAGCCATCCAAAGTTCGTCGTCACTAGGCTCATCAACACACTCGCCTCGGACTCGGCACGTCCCGGAGCGATTACGAGGTAAACACCAGCGATCAGCACAATGATCAGCGATGGGAGAAATACCCTGTGATCGATGCTCGGGCCGTCTTCAGATCGGAGTGAGCGTTTTATTTCGGACATGATTCGAACTGCCTTTTTTACGTTCTCGTGAACGCTGAACCCAGCGCTTGTTTTAGAGGATCCAAATGCGTCTCGTAGTGCCGCCACTGCGCCAAGGAACTGCGATAGATCGGCTGCCGCACTTGCTCCGAACTTGCGGTTCGTATGGCTCGCTCGGTGCGATGAAATTCAACGCATGATTCTTCAAAGGGCAAGCCGCAAAACTCAAGCAAACGTCGAACCTGTCCCTCGAGATCGTCAACGACGTCTTCGTGTTGTATCCGCAAAATCCAACCCGGTATCACTTTGTCCCAATGTTCCATCAGGGTCACGTAATCACGGTAGTACGTGCCTACGTCCTCTAAGCTGTACGTAAACTCTTGTCCTTCAGCAAATAACTGTTTGAACCCACTAAAGCAACAATCCATGGCATCCCGCCTTGCATCAATGATTTTGGCATTGGGCAAAATCATACGAATTAGCCCGAGATGGCGAAAATTGTTTGGCATCTTGTCGGTAAAAAAAGGTGCGCCTGCGCGCAAGAACTGGGTCTCCTCAAGATACCGTTCGCCGAACGCCGTCAGGTCGGCATCGCTAAGCGTTGTGAGAACCCCGGGATAACGGGACGCATCGCCTTCCTTCGTGCGGCCTTCGAGCTTACGTACTAACGCCAAAATATTTTGTAGCTCCAACGTTCCGTCGACCTGGCTATGCGACGCTAGAATTTGTTCCAACAACGTCGAGCCCGCGCGAGGAAGACCGACGATAAAGATGGGATCAGACTGCGGACAACCTCGGCCCTCACGCAACGACAACAAATTTGCATCACAGACGTTCGTTTGGAGCTCGAGATCTTCGGTCATCGTTTCAGCCCGATATTTCGAAATCCTTCGCTTCAACCCGTTGCCTTTTTCGTAGTAACGAAAGCTCTCGTCAAAGTCGCCGAGATCTTCAAAGGCTTTGCCTAAAGCAAAGCACAGATGCCAGCGATCGGCGGGAGCGACCGCGCCGTCTGCTTCC
>JGI24819J35694_1000366_pt1 | contig 10419 bp, 8 predicted proteins | sample METZYME_3_800m_FD_35694 | JGI IMG/M metagenome (IMG submission 35694) | reverse complement strand
TCGATTAGTTCAATTTTTTCTTGAACGGCTGATGGCCAAACTTGGAAAGATTTTTGGATTTTGATTGTTTTGAATAAAATATTTATCGGGAGAGGGTTAGTTTTTCTTGTTAAAGTTAAACTTGATCATAGCATCATCCAAAACTTTTCGTGTTGAATTTGCGGCTTCATGTTGATTTTTTAGTTCAAATAAATCAACGGCTTTTCTCAGGTTGATAATTACGAGGTACTTGAATGGTGGTCCCTTCCTGAAGTTATAATAGGCCCACCCAAGATTACCATGTGCTTCAGCATCGTCTTGTCGTCGGACGACTATGTTCAATTGGGCGATAGCGTCTTCCCAACGTTCTAGGTGATTATAGACATTTCCCAAACTATAGCGGGCATCAAGGTTTCCGGGTTCTAGTTCGACGGCTTTTTCGAAAGCGACTGCAGCTTTTTTCGGTTTGTTTAGATTTTTATATGCCAGCGCAAGATTAAAATGGGCAACGGTCGCATTGGGATTACGCTCAATTGATTTTTTATATGCGTCAACCGCCTCTTCAAAGTGGCCTTGGAGACGGAGCGTGTTTCCTTTCAAAAACCAATCCTCAGCTTTTTCTTGTGACCAAGTATCAGGAGCAAAGCCAAATAGAAGCACCCATGTGGTTGCTGCGAGTAAAAAAGTACCATTTTGACTCATTGTGAACCTCGATTCCTGTAGTTAGATGATTTCGATTGTACAGTATTCATTTGGGCTTGGGCAAGGAGAGGGGCTGGTTATTTAGTTTAGGTATTTAATAGAGTCCCCTGAACTATTTGGTCGACTTTCCGTAATCCAGTAGCGGCCTGATTTTTTTTTCAATTCTATATGGCAATCGAAAGCCTCCGATAGATTGGGTCCAGTGAGCATTTTGCTTTTAGTTCCTCTAGAAAAAATGGTGCCGTTTTTGAGAAATAGAACATGAGTTATCAGGGGAAGAATTTCGTCAATATGGTGGGTGACATAGATTAGTTGAGTTTTGGTTTTGGCAAGTTTTTTGAGAGTTTGTAAAAATAGTTCCTTTGTCGGGATGTCCAACCCTGCACAAGGCTCATCTAGAATTAATAAGTCAGGCTGGTTGACCAGAGCTCTAGCTAAAAGAATTCGTCGGGCTTCACCATACGATATTCTCCCAATCGGTTCATTGCTTAAGCTTCGTATCCCTAAAAACTCCATCCAATAGGCGGCTGTTTCCCTTTGCTTTTGGCTCGCTTGTTTGTATAGCCCGATTGAAGAAAAAAAACCAGATACGACCACATCTTTGCCAAGAGTAGTAGATGCATACTTTTCTTGAAAATCTGCTGATACAAAGCCAATGCGTTTTCTAGCATTGCTAAGTGGTCCGTGTTGTTCATTACCAAACCAACGAACTTCGCCACCGTCAATTGGTATTAACTCGCCAAAGATGAGTTTCATAAATGATGTTTTCCCTGCACCATTAACACCCACGACTGCCCAATTTTCTTTTTTTTTCATGGTCCAGTCGATAGCGTTGAGGACTTGCTTACCATTTAAAAAGACATCTGCATTGTGAATGCGGATAAGCCAACTCATAAAAAAACCTTTCTACTGAATAGAAATATTTTTATCAGGTGAATTAGGAGAACCAATATTACAATGACTTCCTCCCATCAGATCAACAACTGGATCTCCATCCTCGTAATACTGAATAATATTCACGGACGCATAAGGTTGGTTGATGCGGAAAAGATTTTTAACAGAAATTTCTAATATGTAAGCCAAAATAGTCCGGATTACACCACCATGGCAAAGTATAACGATATTATCGGAAGGGTGGTTTGCTAAAATACTCTTGAATTTTGGGATTACTCTATCCTTAAGTTGAAAAAATGATTCGCCTCCCTCAACCTGGAAAAGTTCTATGTTTTGAAGTCTCTCTTTTAGTTTGTCAGGATATCTTAGATTGACTTCACTTATACTCAATCCTTCCCAGTCACCGAAGGCTAATTCACGTAATTCTTGGCAGGGGATGTGCGAAAGATTTAATTCGTCTGCTATAAACTTGGCGCCTATCTGGGTTCTTTTCAGGTCGCTACTGTACACAGCTTTTATAGGGAGATTTTTTAAAGCTTTNGCAANAAGGNNGCTTTGTTTTCTTCCTTTGTCTGAAAGGTCGACATCAAAGTGTCCATTNAAGCAAACNTCTCCAGCNTTNGCGGTTTCACCGTGTCTTATAAGGTATATGCGNNAGGNTGTTTTGCCGTTCATGGNTGTTTATTATGGGNAGACGTTACTGATANCAAAAAAAAATGGCAAGCTACAAGAGCTCGCCATTTTCTCTGCAAATACTTTAGTCAGTGACTAGTGACCACCTCCACCGCTACCCACCTGAGTTCCAGAGGTAGAAGTAATCCAAACCCTGAACCTGCATAAGGCCCCAGTTAATGAATAAGTAATAGAAAGACATCGCGATAAACGCAATGATGAACCACGTAATTGATTTTCCGGTTATGAATTTTTTTTGTTCAAACTCCACAATTACCCCCTTTTAGTATTTACTAAACCAAATTTTATTCGAGCCGTCTTCGTTTATCGCCAAACTGAAGCGAACCAGTAAAAGAACCACAAACAAAACACAACAGTTCCCATGTAGATCCACGGGCCGGCTTTCTCCTTAAGTTTTTCTATGTCCATTGAAAACGCCCCTAAAATAAAAGTGTTAAATTTTAAAACAATTTACTCTTGACAGCAATAAATTATGGATGTTAGCTTAACCAAAACTTCGTTCTCTCAACATGAGGAAAGTTCATGCCGAGTAAAGATGGAAAAATCTTCGATAATATCGTTTATATAGGTCTCGGAGTCAACGGNCTCACAGCCCTTTACCTACTTCTTATGTACTTCGAGATCATTTAATCCGCGAACTTTAACACAGGGTTTTAAAAAGTGTCAAGAAGAAACCCGTTGATCTTGGGACAGTGACCTATTTTATGTCCTTTTTCATTCAAGAGCCTTTATCTCGTCCTGCGCAACACGATCTCTTACAACTATGTTTTGGGATAAACCACATATAACATAAGGTAAACTAAGGTGCTAGTTACTAAAATCAGGGCGAAGATTACCATAGTGATTCGCCCCAATTTTCTGTGGCGCTGAGCTCCATCAGGTATGGATTTTTCTATAAATTTTTCTAGATAGATCACGAGGGCTATAACACCAAAAATGATCGCCCAAGCGAGACTTGCAGCGAAAGATTTGTGCCGAATGAATGTGAGGATTGACTGATTTCCTGCCCAAAGTAGGGCAAGGGTTATCATGGTCGATTTGAAAATTTTTGGGTTTGCTTTTAATTCCCTGCTTTGGAGAATATAGTTACCATCGATTTTATCGCACGCACGAAACCCCTGAAAAATCATATATATAGATAAAATAAGCCCCAGACATACTAGAATGAGATGCGTGGTTAGGATGGGTACAAATACGTTATCGTAGACATCCTGTGGGCCACCAAAACCTTCTTTCCCCTCAAGAGACAATACGCCTAACTGGCGAGCATAGTAATAGCCGATAAAATAAACCAACATTGATACCATGGATAAAAAGATCAACTTGTGGTGTTGAGTGCCCAGTCCTTTTTTTGCCAACCCCCAGGCGAAAAGAAACATTACCGTAAATAGTACTGCCAACAGGTAACTAAGATCGGCACCAAACGTGCCGGAAGGAGCCAAAAAACCAGGTTGTGCTAGTAATTTTTGCATGTTTTATGGAAGGCAAAAAAACAAAATAGAAAACGTTGGGCAGCTTTCCCGTTCAAGGTGACATCAAGGATTTGATTGGATTCTTCATCAGGATTGTTTTCTTTCAAGAAGCCAAGTCCCGCCGTAAAACTCAACTATTCCTAGTATGGCTAGATAGAGAAGAGGCTCCATTTTCCACCGGCCAAAAAAAAGTAGAACTACCGAAGTAATGGTGGCAAGTCCCAATAACTGTAATGATCGTCCTAGGTAGTAAGCTAATCGATTCATCAATATTTAGCCACTTCTTTTCGTCCTTGCCTGCTTATTGGCACTAATCAAGTCTTCAATATTTTGGCGGGCAAAACTTTGGGTGGACTCTTTCACTAGCTGTAGTGCTAAATTACCTTGCCGTGTCAACGCATCGCTTCCTTCCGAAGTAGGCTTCTCTCCTTTGGTTTGCTGACTCATTTCTTTGATTTTTTTTGATATTTCCTTGTCACTGTATAGGTCATTCAATGGATAGCTGTATAGGAGCTTTACGTAGTCTCTCTCTTTTTCAGTATTTTTTTTTGTATCCAGAACAATGTTTTCCATTTTTATGGAAACGGGTTTGTTCTTAAACTTGGATGCCAAGTTTTTTATTTTAGCGAAATAGTTTTTCATGTCCTTATGATCTTTGAGTTCGTCCTGAGGAATCTTCGAACTTATCTCAAACTGCATGTTCTCATCAATCACACCGCCGCGACTGACTTCATAGGTGATATTGTCATAGTTAAATCGTCGGCCTTTTTTTTGGTCGTATTTTTTTTTCATCTCTTCTACTATAACGTCGAGACCTTTGTCTGTGTATTTACGAAAAAGTATTTGCTTCAATGTTGCCATAGTTTCCTCCAATAATAAAAATCAATCTGCACCGAAAATCAGAATCGAGTCATCCTAAATTGTGTAGAACAAAATAACATGTTCATCACCTCTTGAACATACCCAGTTTACTTTTTCAACGAGGAAAAGGATGTTGGTAGCGGTGTTTAGCCAGAAGCGGGTTTGGTGAATTGGTTCGAACCATTATTCTGATAGACATATTGCATCTTGATGCATCCCGTTTCCTTGTTGGAGCAGTAAAAATCAAGAAATTTAACTTTTGCATATTTACTGTCAGCTGTTTTCATAGCGTAGGTATTGGCCTTGGCTGAAAGTTTATGAGTCAGATAATTATACGAGTACCATTTTAAAAGAATGGGGTTTTCTGTTTCTGTTTTTGTGGACATGTCCGGAGTATAATTGTTGGTCGGCACATCTACCACTTGATCAAAATTCGGCGAACCTAAATTGATCAATCCCGCTTTGCCAAACTTGTTGGTAGCGCCTCCATTGGAGATCACCTTACTTCTGCGAAATGCTAAATCCCATTCGAGCGACGTCTTGTCATGAATTTCAACCACCCCTCCTCTCGAAAAATCGAAGTACACCCAGTTTTTTTCAGACGATGCGTTTATTACTGTTAACTTGGTTTCCAAAAGATTTGATGGTGTCGAACTTTTTGCAGGCTGAACTGAACTGGTGTTGCTAATGGGAACGACGCCTTCTTTGGGAAGATTCACGCTGGGTGAGTCTACAAAATTTTCCAGTTGAACCATTTTAACAGGAACCCAGTAAAGGCCGATTAGTAGCAAACTTATACATAGATTTAGAAGAAATAAATTTCTCCAAAGCTTCTTTTTTTTCAAGGTCTGCTCTTCTTTTAGCATAGAGTTATGAGTCTACGATTCAGATGGGTCGGTTTTTGGCATGGTTTTGTTATGTTGAATATTTTTTTATTTCGAACGGTTAGCGCTCTCACGAAATGATTTTAATACGTCTTTCATTGCTCTTTTGGATAGTTGTTTTTTACTGAGCCACTTCGCACCCGAGCTTAGAAGGCCCGTAGGTTGCGATCCAATAAAACGGGCTCCCCAAAGCACATCTCCCGTACGTGTGCTTACCAAAAATGATCCAAACTCAACCTTACTGGAAAGGCTTTTTTCTATTTTCCCGTTTCGGTCTTGGTACGAATTCATATATTTGGAGACCGCCCCAATCATCACTGCATCAACCTTATTATTTGGGTTGGGTAGAACAGGGATAGCCGGTTTGCTCTCGACATGAGATGATTCAACTTGTCCTGCCTTATTACCGGGAACTCGTGCGACTATTCTGATTCGTGCATCCTCATTCGTCATAAGAGGCGGAATGATAAAATAGTCCTTCGTGGACTGAAGTTCTCTCGAAATCTGTTTTGCTACCACATGACCGGCTTCTTCGTCCTTGAATGGATTAACAGTCCTATTCTCAAAATCTAAAACACCTATTTTCTGTATCGAACGAAAGGCCTGCTCGTCAAAAATTTTACTTTGTATCTGGTTTACTGGTTTGATTTCAATCAATTGTTGGTAATGGGTTGGGAAAATCTGATTCTTAGAAATCTTTTTTATATAATCAGGAATGGGATGCTCTTCATTAATTTTATCGTTTAAACCTGGGTGTAAAGACGGATGAAATACAGGGGGAACTTCGTTTCTAGGTTGAAATGCTGGGGAACCCTGAAACTCGGCCTGACCAGTTTCGTAAGCATCGCCAACTGGAATTGCATTGGCATTGGCAGTGAGTAGGATGAAAATGCTACCAATAGCCCCTGTAAGAACGGGAAACTGAACTGCGCGAGAAAAAAGTGTCACTATGTGCAAGGCCTCCTGTTAATGGCAAAATTAAAAAAAACAAGAGCTATCATAGCCCTCCAAAACTGGATAAGACCATTAACAATATAGCATAAGAAATGGTTCGCTAGACAGTAATTCCTGAAAAATCAAAGACTAGTTTCTTATACCTTCTTTCGGTATTATGATTTGATCTGCAGGTTTTTTGTTTCTACTTGTGCCTATGAACTACTGAAGATGATAGTTTTTAAATGAACGCTGCCCAAAACCGTGCATTTGAGTGGGTTTCTCAGGACTTACAGCCTTTTATTCTAGGTGTTTTTGTAGTGCTGGCGCTCACACGTTTTTTTTTCCTTTTATGGCCCAAGTATAGAGTCTTGGGACGGGTCGCCTGTGAGGATAGATTTAATGAACCCATAACAAGATTATGGAATACAGTTCGAATTGCTATTTTCCAAACAAGAATACTGAAGGAAACCAGGTCAGGTTGGATGCACGCATTAATTTTCTGGGGATTTCTAGTATTACTTGTAAGAGCGCTGTGGTTTTTTTTCATCGGTTTTTTCCCAACAGTGGAGTTTAATGCAGGTGGAATGGCAACGCCTTACGCTTTGTTAAAAGATTTATTTGTTGTTCTGGTGAGTCTAGCCGCGACCTATGCTTTGTATAGGAGGTTGATAGCCAAACCTGAAAGACTCACCTTGTCGGTGGAGGGTATTGTTATTCTTTCCCTTATTCTTTTGATAATGGTTAGCGATGCCCTTTTTGATGCGGGATGGCAGGCGAGAAACCCGCAAGTACCGCTTAGCGGAATTTGGATTGGTAGATCAGTTGCGCCAATGTTGCAGATTTTGGGTTCTGATGCTGTGGTGCACATTCATAACCTAGCCTACTGGACCCATATCGTTTGTGTCTTGTATTTTTTGACGTTGCTCCCAAACTCTAAACATTTACACATTATCACTTCGATTCCAAACGTATTTTTTTCGCGAATTCCAGAAGTAGGTAACGGGCTTCACCGTATTGACTTTGAGAATGAAGAACAGGAAAGTTTTGGTGTCTCAAAAATAGATGAATTTTCCTGGAAAAAACTTCTTGATNTACACAGTTGCACCGAGTGCGGACGATGCGATGTTGTTTGCCCAGCCCTGGCGAGCGNTAAACCGCTTTCACCCAAACAGTTGACCGTNGATTTACGCGACCATCTNAATCGCCAAACTCCCTACTTGCTTGGTGATAATTTGGAACAAAGNAGTGNCCCTGTTNTTACTAGGTGGGGTGATCAACGATGAAACGCTGTGGTCGTGTACTACTTGCGGTGCTTGTGAAGAGGAGTGTCCGGTCATGATCGAGTACGTTAATAAGGTGGTCGATTTGAGGCGTGGACTTGTGCTCATGGAAAATCGATANCCTGATGAGTTTGTCAATGCCTTCAAATCACTAGAGACCCAATCCAATCCATGGGGGTTTGGTCGTAATACCCGCTCTGACTGGGCAAAAGAACTGGATGTCAAAATTTGGGATAAAGACAATCCNACNNAATATCTTTATTTTGTAGGTTGCAACGGGGCATTTGATGAGCGAGGNAAAAAAATTGCCAAAGCAGTTGTTCATTCGTTGAAATCTGCTGGCGTTGATTTCTCTATTCTTGGGAACGATGAAGGTTGTACTGGTGATCCGGCTCGACGCGCAGGAAACGAATACCTTTTTGACCTGCTTGCATCAAGAAACGCTGAGCTATTTAAAGAAAAATCTATAATAAAAATTGTTACACATTGTCCACATTGTTTTAATTCGCTTAAGAATGAGTACTCTGAATTTGGTGTTGAGCTTGATGTCATACACCACTCCGAACTGCTGNCGCACCTGGTAAAGGATGGGAAAGGAATTGGTAAAGGGAAGGACCCNGGCAATGTGGTGTANCACGATTCCTGTTATCTTGGACGNCATAACAAAATATATGACGCGCCGCGAGAAATGGTNGCTCATAGTTCTAAGTCTGGCAAAGTGCTCGAGGTTGATGCTAGNAGAGAACGCGGNACTTGTTGCGGAGCAGGTGGAGGGCGGTTTTTACTGGAAGAGAAAACTGGTGCACGAATGAGTCACCAGCGCGTTGATCAGCTTATGGAATCTAATCCAGATACCATCGCTGTGTCCTGCCCGTTCTGTGTTCTGATGCTTGAGGATGCTCTTAAGGCCAAAAACCTTCAAGANACAGTGAAGGTCAAAGATATATCAGAGCTTGCGAGCGAAGCATAGNATTTGATTCTTCTGGTTATGATAGAATGCCCTTCCTTTGCAACCGATAAACCTAAAAAAAACCTTGATGAATAAAGAAAACGACACTGACTCAACTCCCTCCAATTTCATTCGAGAGATTGTTAAAGAGGATATAGCATCGAATAAGTGGGAGGGGCGTATTTGTACTCGTTTTCCGCCAGAACCAAACGGNTTTCTNCANATTGGTCATGCTAAATCCATTTNTCTCAACTTTGGTCTTGCCATCGAATATGGGGGAACATGCAACCTGCGCTTTGATGATACCAATCCTCTTAAAGAGGAGGATATCTATGTTCAATCCATTATAGAGGATATCAAGTGGCTAGGTTTTAGTTGGGGGGATAAAATATTTTACACGTCTGAATACTTTGATCAATTGTATGATTGGGCGATATATTTAATTAAAAAAGATGTGGCGTATGTAGATGACTTGGACGCTGATAAGATAAGAGAGTATCGCGGTACACCGACTCAGCCTGGGAAGAACAGTCCGTTTCGAAACCGCTCTGTGGAAGAGAATCTAGATCTCTTTAAGCGTATGAAAGGTGGTGAATTCCCTGATGGTGCCAAAGTTCTTCGTGCAAAAATCGATATGGCTTCAGGCAATCTCAATATGCGGGACCCTGTTCTTTACCGCATTCTAAGAGCACACCATCACCGCACGGGGGATAAGTGGTGTATATATCCAATGTACGACTTTGCACATGGTCAATCAGATTCTATTGAGAAAATTACGCACTCTATCTGTACGCTGGAGTTTGAAGATCATCGACCGCTTTATGACTGGATCATCGAAAAACTCGAGATTTATCACCCACAGCAGATAGAATTCGCACGTCTTAACCTTGGTCACACCTTATTGAGTAAACGTAAGCTTTTACAATTAGTAAAGGAAGAACATGTGTCAGGTTGGGATGATCCGCGCATGCCCACCATCTCAGGGATGCGGCGCCGCGGATACACGCCCGAATCGATCCGTGATTTTTGCGAGCGTATCGGAGTTGCCAAAGCCAATAGTACGGTTGAAATGGCGTTACTGGAGTATTGCTTGCGAGAAGACCTAAACAAACGGGCTACAAGGGTGATGGTAGTTTTACGACCCTTAAAATTAACCATCATAAATTACCCTGAAGGGCAGATAGAAGAACTCACCGCCGAGAACAATCCGGAAGATCCAAAATCTGGGACTAGACAGGTTCCATTTTCTGGAGAACTTTATATTGAGCAGGAAGACTTTATGGAAGACCCTCCAAAAAAGTTTTTTCGTCTTGCGCCGGGGAAAGAAGTCCGGCTCAAGCACGCTTACATCATTAAATGNGAAGAAGTGATAAAAGACAGTGATGGAAATATTGCGGAATTGAGATGTACCTATGATCCGGATTCAAAAACAGGTGGCTCGACAGCTGGACGAAAGATTAAGGGTACGCTCCACTGGGTATCGGCACGGCACGCGAAAAAAGCGGAAGTAAGGATGTACAATCACCTGTTTGTAAATGAAAATCCAGCTAATGACCAAGGACATCCCACCTTAAATTCTGGGCTTAATACAGATTCGTTAGAAATTTTGCGGGATTGTAGAGTCGAGCCTTCGTTAGAGGAGGCAAAACCCGGGGACCGGTTTCAATTTTTACGGATGGGTTACTTTTGCGCTGATTCAAAAGAATTTACGCCCGATAGCCCTGTATTCAATCGGGCTGTTACATTAAGAGATACTTGGGCAAAAATCA
>JGI24819J35694_1000363_pt1 | contig 10444 bp, 8 predicted proteins | sample METZYME_3_800m_FD_35694 | JGI IMG/M metagenome (IMG submission 35694) | reverse complement strand
CCTCATCTCCCCTTGTCTCGCCTCAACTACAGCGGGGACTGGCCCGGGAGGTGTTCCAAGAGGTTCGCTTGCGGGAAGGCCGGCTGGTCGCGGTCAGACCCAGGCCCAGATACGCACCACTTTTTGCCTATGCGCTATGGCGTCAGCATGTTGCAGGTGNAATCGCGCNNTCNTCCTGAGCCTGTCGAAGGATGCACATAAGCTATCTCAGTTGCCGAAAACGTGACGGATCGAATAAGCCATCGAATAATTGTTGACCACATTGGTCGACTTTAATATAATCGTGGCAGGCGACCGAGTTTAGGAGAAAAACATGGCCGAGGAAACCGTAACATTAGAATCGATCTACGAAGCACTGAAAACCGTTTATGACCCGGAAATTCCGGTTAACATAGTCGACTTAGGTCTGGTCTATGACGTGCAGGTAAAGGAAACAGGCGACGTCTACGTTCAGATGACCCTGACATTTCCCGGCTGTGGCATGGGCCCTTACATCGGCCAACAAGCTGAATGGGCCGTGCAGGAACTGGACGGCGTAGAGGAAGTCCAGATAGAGATGGTTTTCGACCCGCCCTGGTCTCCGGAACTGATCAGCGAGGAAGCCCGCTCACAACTGGGCATCTAACCGTCCCTCTAGCTTGACGAAACTACCTAACCCCAGGGGTTGAACGACCGTTTCACCTCCTGGGTTAGACCCCAACGCCACAAGCCACCCACTCTAGATTCTCAGAGCCCCATCCGGAGGAACGCATGCCCACGCCCCAGGAAACGGCACGCTTGGAACAGATCAAGAAGTCTTGGCAACAAAAACGCCAAATCACCGAGCGTCTTGGCAAGATCAAGACCAAGATTGGCGTATATAGCGGCAAGGGCGGCGTTGGCAAGACCACGGTCGCCGTAAATCTAGCGGTGACCCTAGCCAGCCAAGGGAACAGCGTTGGACTCCTGGATGTGGATATCGACTGCCCCAATGTGACCAAGGTCATGGGCATCACCGATAAACCGGACTACGTAGATGGACAGATAATTCCTTCGGAAAAATGGGGCGTCAAGGTCGTCTCCATGGCTTTCTTCCAAGAGAACCCGGACGAAGCCATAATCTGGCGCGGACCGATGATTCACAACGCCATAAGCCAATTCCTGCAGCAGACCGAGTGGGACGAACTGGACTACCTGGTGGTAGACCTGCCCCCCGGCACTTCTGACTCCCCTCTTACAATTATGCAGAACCTGCCCATGGACGGATTCGTAGTGGTAAGCACTCCTCAGGACTTGGCTAACTTGGACGCCAAACGCTGCATCAACATGATTCGCAAATTGAATCTAAATGTGCTGGGCGTTGTTGAGAATTACACCGGGGAGATATTCGGTGAGGGCGGCGGCAAAAACCTGGCCAAAGAGGTTGACGCCCCCTTCCTAGGCGATATCGCCTTACGTTCCATCTACCGGGATGCGTCCAAACCTACGGCCCTTCTGGATAAGTCGGTTGGAAAAGAGTTCAAATCCGTAGCCGATGCGATGAAAAACAGCCTGAAGGAGTTTGGCTCGGAAGCGGTCTAAAGAGATTAGGCAGATACGCGGTTACCGCCAAAGGCCTCCCGGCGGTGATAACTCGCTAAATTCGGACTAATCGTCAGATGAAACTTGGGCCTCGGCGGGTTCCTCCGTACGGCCCTTTTTTCTTCGGTTTCTGGATGGCCGCTTCGGCGGTTCATCTCCCGAAGTGATACTCATCAAGAGGTTAACTTCCCGGTTCATAGCTTCCTGGGAATGCCCGCTACCCTCGCCCATCCTGCGGAACTTCTTATACCGCTTCTTCAGGAGCTTACCTTCAGACATCTTGGATAGTTGGAATAGGTTGGTCAAAATCGCTGTTTGGAGGNCCGTCGACGCCTTATGCGGGTCGACATGGGAGCCCCCATCCGGCTCTGGCACAACCTCGTCGGCAATCCCTAATTCCAGGCAGTCATGGGCCGTCAACATCAGGGCCTCGGCGGCTTCACGGTCCAACATATGGTCATGATGAGCGGCACCCAGGGTGTGGTTTACTGAAATGGGCGAATAGATGGCAAATTGTTGCATCAAGATCCGGTCGGACAACCCCAGGGCTAATGCGCCCTCGCTGCCGCCTTCGCCGATCACCACAGAGACCATCGGCGTTGGGACGGTCAACATGGAAGACAAAGTCCGGGCAATGGCATTTCCGATGCCTTGCTCTTCCGCTTCCAGTCCGGGGTCTGCGCCCTGGGTGTCTATCAAGGTAACCAATGGCAGCTTGAAGCGGGACGCCAAGTCAATCAACCGCTGGGCTTTCCGCAGGCCGTCGGGAAAGACATGGTACCGCTCCCCCTCAACCAGAGTCCGCCGCTGCTGTCCGATAACGGCAACCGCCAGGCCGTCCATGAAACCGATGCCGATGACTACCGAACGGTCATCGCTGTTCAGCCGGTCGCCACGGAGTTCTATAAATGGGTCGAGGATAGACCGGAAATAGGAGCTAGCCTGGGGCCGCTCTAAATTTCGGGCTACGGTCATCGCTTCCCAAGGTTCAACCTCGTCGCACTCTTCGGGTTCTGACTTCAACAGGTTCTTATGGTTGGACTTTCCATGTTTCTGCGCGGTAAGGATCTGCAGTATCGACGCAATCCTTGGTTGCAGGTTCTCGCGGTCAACCACATTGTCCAGTAGCCCATGCCCAACATGTGCTTCAGCAGTATGGGCGTCCAACGGCAGGGGCATCTTGGACACCTCTCGAAGGGTGCGCAGCGGCGAGAGCCCGATCAAAGAGCCTGGCTCAGCAAGAATGACATCGGCCAGGTTGGCGAAGCTGGCGTAGGCCTGCCCGGTGGACGGGTTGGCCAGAACCACGATCAAGGGTACTTCCTCGTCCCGCAGGCGGTTGGCGGCGGTGACGGTCTTGGCCATCTGCATCAGTGACAAGACACCCTCTTGGATTCGAACGCCTCCTCCAGAGACCACGGCCACGGCGGGGATGCCACGGCGCGCTGCGTTCTCGAAGGCCATGGACACTTTTTCGCCAACGACACTGCCCATGGTCCCGCCCATGAACCCAAAGTCTAATACGATGAGCATGGTCTCGACATCGCCGATCCGGCATTTTCCGGCGACCGCTGCTTCCGTGAGACCGGTCCGGTTCTGGTCCTGCTCCAGGAATTTTCGGTACCGGTTCCGGCGGGAAAACGAAAGGGGCTCCACCGTCTTCACATACTTATAGTTCTCTCTAAACGTCTCCTTATCAACCAACAGCTCGATACGCTCTCTGGCGGTGACGGTGTAGTGGAACCTGCAGAACGGACAGACGCGGTAGGTCAGGTAGGAAGGGGAGTCGCTGATCGGCTCCTCGCAGAACAAACAGCGGTCGTGTACCACCGAAAGATAGGACCGTTCGGTCTCACCATCGCGGTTAAACAGGTGGACGAGGAAGTTTGCCAGATTGCGCAATTCGGCCTCCAGTCTGATGGAGAGGGCGGGTTAGGTCGGGGCAATATCTCCGGCTTACCCCTAGGGCCAGTCTCCCAATTTGCTCCCACTCCGTACTCTTAACATCATACAAAAAGTACTCCGATATTGGAATGCAGAATAGCCCTGTTTATCAGACCGGCCAAACCTGAATTGCCTCACGGCGGCCATTCGGCTAGAATCGGCCTACTTTTTAATCTTGTTCAGTAATGCTTTTCGGTCCGGCTTTGCCTGTTTGGATCCGGCATATGCTGTACTGGGGATGTTAAAAACGCCCTTTTATATCGTTATTAAATAGGAGGTTAAGACCATGCCAGCTAGTTGGGTGGACATCAAGGTAGACGGGGGTCCCATGGAGGGTTACTTAACCCAGCCTGAGGAGTCAGGCGAGTATCCCGCTGTGGTTGTCATTCAAGAGATATGGGGGGTGAACTCCCACATCCAATCAGTGGTAGACCGGCTGCCCGCTCTGGGCTATGTGGGCTTGGCGCCGGCTATGTTCCACCGGGAAGGCCCAATGACCACCGGACTGCACGAGGAGTTGGAAACGGCCCTCTCCCGCATGCGCCGGTGCACCGACAACAACATAATCGCCGATGTCAGAGCAGCAGTGGACTATGTGAAAGCCCAGCCTTTCGTTCAGAGCGGTAAGATCGGCATCGTTGGGTTCTGTTATGGGGGCCGCGTCTCTTACCTGGCGTCCTGCAACGTCTCAGACCTTTCGGCATCGGTGGTGTTCTACGGCGGCGGTATCGGCATGGCGCTGGGAGANGGGCAATCACCATTGGAACAGACGGCCAATATNAGTTGCCCAATGTTGGGGCTCTTTGGCGAAGAAGACGCCAACCCTACCCCGGAAGACGTGGCTAACATGGACGCCGAACTTACTAAAGCCGGGAAGGCCCACGAATTCCATAGCTACGGCGGCGCCGGGCATGGGTTCCACTGCGAAGCTAGGGCCAGCTACCGGGCGGAAGCTGCAGCCGATGCTTGGGGCAAGGCTATGGCCTGGTTCGACAAGCACCTCAAATAGATTCGTTAACCCCAGCAGGTTAACCAACCGTGGCTCGTCTTCATAGCTAAGAGGGCGGGCCATTGTTGCGCCTACTCATAGCTGATTGGTTGCTTCTCCGTGGTATGCTTGCTCCAATGTCTTTAGACAATATCGAACAGCTAATAATATCTCGTTTACTTTTCGGAATGACCCATTCGTCGATCGACTCATCAGGTGGGGCCGTAGGCCGGATGGTGCATGGCACATAGAGTCGTTCCGCCAACGGGAAACGACCCATCGGCCCGCAGGCAGGGCAACTTCTGGATAATCTCTCAGTACAAGGATTTCCGGTACCTGTGGATCGGGAATTTCTTCACCGTTGGCGCCCAATGGATCCAGATACTAACCGTGGGTTGGCTGGTTTTGCAGTTGACCGATGGCAACGCGTTCTTAACCGGCACCGCCGTCGGCATCCGCACGTTACCTGTCCTCCTCATTGGGCCTTGGGCTGGAGTCCTGGCTGACCGGGTAGACCGCCGAAAACTGGTCATGGTCACCCAGGTCTATATGGCTATCTCGGCGGTGATATTCGCCTTAATGGTCTTGGCCACCGACCTGGACGTTCAACCGGTGANTGGCTTTCTGAAATGGTGGCACGCTTTCATATATATGGGAGTCTCGGGAATCGCACATTCAATCGTCCAGCCGGTCAGACAGACGATGGTCCCCAACACCGTGCCCATGCAAGACTTGGGAAAAGCGCTTGCCCTCAATGGGATGGCCCATCCCAGCATGCGTATCGTCGGGCCGGCCATCGGCGGGTTGCTGATAGCCACCTTGGGGTTCAACTGGAACTTCTTTATCGAAGCAGGGTTTTACGTAACCATCGTGTTGATTTACCTGCCCATGAAGCTGCCNTACCGGGAAGAACGGCCGGCCACCAACGCTTCTTTACTGTCCAGTATGAAAGAGGGCCTCGCCTATGTGGTGAAAGAACGGACCATCTTGCAATTGATCGTGATGGCGTTCATCCCCAACTTGGTGTTTCAGCCTGTGGTGTTCGTGCTGCCCATTTTCACAACTGAAGTGTTGGCCCGTGGCGCCGATGCCGGCGGCATACTAGCTGCCGCTGTAGGCGCGGGAGGAATAGTAGCCGCGATCATCATCGCCGGTCGAGGTTACATATTCCGACGCGGTCCAATNACCCTGATGGGATTGATCGCCGGTTGTTTCTTCATCCTATTGTTCGCCCAGTCAACTTGGTATTACGCATCCATGGCCGCTTTGGGCGGCCTGGGATTTTTCCAGTACATATTCCGGGTTGGAAACAACACCCTGATTCAGACCATAGCCCCCGACGCCCTAAGAGGGCGGGTGATGAGCACCTACATGCTAGATAACGGGCTGACGCCGCTGGCTACTATGGCGATCAGCTACCTCATTCATATCTGGAGCCCAGGCGGCGCCTACACGGTGATTGCGGCGATNAGTTTGGCCCTGGCGCTACTACAACTGGTGTTATTCCGACGAGTCTGGGCGCTGGAGTAANAACCGCCGAATTCCCTCCGATTTATAGTTCCGGTCCGCAAACACACAAGCAATGCANTAATATTCTTTATTCGATGAATATATATAATTCCAAATCGCGATAAAACCTATTGACGGCTTCGTGCCTATTGTTTATTATTCATCGGGCCGTAGTCGAATCTAGGGGGATTTGAGTCTAGATTAGACGCAAACCAAAAAACGGCTCGAGTGTCCAAACGTGGGTGAATTGTCCGGAAATTGCTATGGATGTTCGGCGAACGTTCAGGTTCTAGACGTATCCAGAACAGTGCAGGATTGAACCGTCCTCGGAATGGTAGCCAATCCCGGCGATCAACGAAAACCTAGGAAACCGCTTGGATTCGACACCGGCAAAATCTGGTGGGTCCAACGCAAAGCGTCAAAGTACCGAGCAGGGAGGAAACCTCTTGAGCGAAGTAGCATCCACGGAAACAGCCGCAGCAGACCAGCACGTAGAACGGGTGCTTGAAGGCCGGTCTTCAGCACTAACGCTTCTCACGGGGATGCGGGCCGTCACCAGGACCCTTGACCGAATCTACCTCAGCATGGGTTACCTCTGCGGAACGATGTTCCTGTTACTGGCGCTTTTTATCACNTATCAGGTGNTNGCCAGAAAATTCGATGTTGTCATGGCGCCCGGTATGGACTTGATGAGCGGCTTCACGATGGCCATGGCCTCAACTTGGGCATTCTCATACGCTCTGCGGACCGGATCCCATGTCCGAATCGACGTACTGTTGCCTTTCATGTCCACCAGAGTACGTTGGTGGGCCGACCAAGCCGCNTTGGCTTCGATCGTCTTCTTCGTCGGCGTTACCGCTNANAAGACTTGGNTCATGGTGATGAAGTCCCATGAGATCTCCGCGGTTACCAACACATATCCCTTGGTCCCTCTNTGGATACCCCAGACATTTGTGGCCATCGGNTTCAGCATGCTGGCATTCACGGCCATCCACATGATGATTGACAAGGTCGCCGAAGCAAGCCTTCCGGTACTGCACCTCAAACAAGGCGGCACCGAAAGTTACCGCACGGTGGTTGCCGGCACGAATCNNGNCCCTGTTCTGACCGAAGAGCAAACTTCCGGAGTCTAGTAGAGAATCACGCTTCCGATGGGCCAATCTTGCCTGGCTAGACGGAAGTTAACGGCTTTCAAGCCAAAATCGTAGTCCGGCCGGCATCGCTGTCGGCGCCGAAAGGTTAGGAGGACCGAAACACATGGCAATAACCTCAGCATTCCTAATGATGGGCGGCTTCTTCTTGATCGGCGTTTACGTGGCCGGCGCTCTAGGTGTTTTGTCGCTGATCTTGATGTACGCCTTCTCCGATTCCCCCCTGTGGAACATCATGGGAAACAAGGCTTGGGAGACAAACACCAACTTTATCTTGATCGCAGTCCCGCTCTTCCTCCTGATGGGGGAGTTGATGCTACGGAGCGGAATGGGTGAGAGGATGTACGGCGCGGTTTCCCGCTGGATATCCTTCCTTCCCGGCGGACTGATTCACACGAATATCGCCTCCTGCGCCATCTTCGCCGCCTGCTCCGGCTCCAGCGTGGCCACGTCGGCCACCATCAGCCGGGTCTCTCTGCCGACCTTCCGGTCCCGGGGTTACAGCGAAAGGCTGGTGATTGGCTCTCTGGCCGCTGGCGGGACCCTGGGCATATTGATTCCGCCGAGCATCGGACTGATCGTATACGGCGTGCTGGTCGAAGAATCCATTGGACGGCTATATCTAGCGGGATTCGTTCCCGGTTTCATGCTGGCCGGCATGATGATGCTAATGATCGTCGGCGCAGCACTCCTGTTTCCGTCGATAGCGCCCAGAGAACCCGGCTCCAGTTGGCGCCTCAAGTTCATCGGCCTTTTCTCCATGATTCCCGTCGTGATCATAATCCTGGTGGTTTTGGGGTCCATCTACGCAGGCTGGGCCACGCCCACTGAGGCAGCAGCCTTCGGTGTGACCGGGGCTTTGGTGTTGGCGTTGATCAACAATTCAGGCCCCGCAATCATGGCTGGGCTTCTGAAGAAGTTGCAAAGCTCCGGCTCGCAGACCGGCACCATCGCAAATCTGCAAGAGCGCTATCCCGACGTCGAAGGAGCGCTGAGTCAGTCCATGTCGATCAACTTCGACATGATTAAAGACGCGATCTTGTCCACCGTCAGGACATCTTCGATGATCATGCTGATCGTGGTCGCAGCGTTCACGCTCAGTTTCGCCTTCGCCCGGTTGGGAATCTCCCATGACATCTCCCAGTGGATCATCGGGATGGAGCTGAGTTCCACCCAGTTGGTGATTGTGCTGGTGATCTTCTACCTGCTGCTCGGGACCTTCATGGAGAGTTTCGCCATGTTGGTTACCACGGTGCCGATCTTGGCGCCAGCTCTGGTAGCAACAGGGGTCGACCTGGTGTGGTTCGGAATCATCATGGTCATCTTGGTAGAAGCTGCTCTGATCAGCCCGCCCGAAGGGATCAACCTGTACGTGCTCCACGGAGTGCGGCGGGATGTCCAAGCGGAGATGGCTGAGGCGTCAGGCGCCGCAGAAGAAGTAGGCACGATCACGGATGTGTACATCGGAGTCCTGCCATTCATGGGAGTGATGGCGGCGGTGATCGTCTTGTTGATCATCTTCCCACAAATCGCCTTATGGCTCCCAGACCTAGTTAAGGGCGCCCGATAAAGAGCCCGCGGCAAACAAATGCAANCNAAAAGGACCTGCTTCGGCGGGTCCTTTTTTAGTTATGTGTATTTTTAGAGCCTAAATCACCGACCGNACCACGCCNCCGTCCACCAAGATTGTTGCTCCGGTGGTGTAGCTGTTCTTCTCAGAAGAGAGAAATGTCACCAGGTCACCCAGTTCTTCGGGGCGGCCCAGGCGGCCCACGGGAATGGTGGAAGAGTGGGCCTGTAGCAGGTCTTCCACATTTGCCCCCGTGTCTTGAGAGCGAGTCTCAAAGATGTGCATCATGCGGTCAGTCAGCAGATACCCGGGGGCCACGTTATTCACCAGGATGTTGTCGCGGCCAACCTCATCAGCCAAACTCTTAGCGTAGGCCACCGCTCCCATGCGCGTGACTCCGGATGTGACCAGGTTATCGATGGGCTGGTACACCGAGCTGGCCAGTATGTTGACTATCCGCCCCCATCCTCTGTCCTTCATGTGCGGGACTGATTCCCGGCTCATGCGGATGAAAAACATCAAGGCCATGTCGATGGACTGAAGCCAGACCTCCTCCGAGGTGTCCANCGCCCGGCCGGCCGGAGGGCCGCCCGAGTTGTTGACCAAGATATCCAGACGCCCATAATGGTCGACGGTTCTCTTAACCAGGGCCTGGATGTCCTTCAGTTGGGAGAGGTCACCGGCCACCGCCAAGACCGCAACCCCGGCAGCAGCGCTGATCTCACCAGCCGCCTGGTCCAGCTCCCCAGCGTTCCGGCTGCAGATCACCAGGTTGGCGCCTTCCTGCGCCAGAGAATCGGCACAGGCGCGGCCCAGCCCCTTGCTGCCGCCGCCAATGATCGCAACCCTATCCTTAAGTCCCAGGTCCATGTTCGCCTCCAGGCTGAAAGTGCCAACATGCTACCAATCCGGCCCAGCGGAGGCAACCGCCTGGGGTTCACCTACGAACCGCCTGGCAGGCGGAATTCCCTTGACACTAGTTGGCGCCTGATTTATGCTGGCGCCAGCCTCGAAATAGGCGTGTTTGGACTCGTTTAGAGACCCGTTTGGTCTGAGATTGTCCCGCTTTCTTCTGCCCTTGATTCCAAAGAATGGTGAGACCTTGAGCAACGTAGACCGCATACTTGAAGGCGCCCTGGATATACATGTGCATTTCGGCCCCGACCCGAAGGTAGAACGCCGGGCCGGCGCGGTAGAGATCGCATTACAGGCCAGGGAAATGGGAATGCAGGGCGTTGTCCTGAAGAGCCACGAATACCCCACCCACCCGGTGGCGGCAACCACCAGCGACCTGGTGAGCGATATCACGGTGCTTGGCGGAGTAGCCCTGGACGAAGAGGTGGGCGGCCTCAACATCCGTGCGGTAGAAGCCACCGCCAACATGGGCGGCCGCATCGTCTGGATGCCCACCTATTCAGCCAAAGCGGACCGAGAAGCCAAAGGTCTGGATGGGGGCATCTCATTGTTGGACGCCTCAGGTTCATTGGTTCCGGAGGTCCATCCAATACTGGAATTGATCAAGTCCCATGACATGGTTCTGGCCACGGGTCACATATCTACCGCCGAGAGCATCGCGTTGGTGTCTGAGGCCCGCAACCTCGGGATCCAAAGAGTCGTCGTAACCCATGGGACCACCATGTCATTCTGGACCGGAATGACCGTTGAAGACATGAAAGAACTGGCCGGCATGGGCGCCTTCATCGAGCACTGCCTGCATGTGAT
>JGI24819J35694_1000353_pt1 | contig 10531 bp, 11 predicted proteins | sample METZYME_3_800m_FD_35694 | JGI IMG/M metagenome (IMG submission 35694) | reverse complement strand
TCCCCTGACCAGAGTGGTGTGTGGGCTCAGCGCTACCCAACGCAACTCTTTGAAGCTTTACTCGAAGGTATTGTACTATTTATCATTTTGTGGCTTTTTAGTCAAAAAAATCGACCATTAATGGCTACATCTTCTCTATTTTTGATTTTCTATGGATTCTTTAGATTTATAATTGAGTTCATCAGAGTGCCAGACTCTCAATTAGGATATTTGGCTTTTGAGTGGTTAACGATGGGGCAGTTATTGAGCTTTCCGATGTTCGTTATTGGTATTTATTTATATTATAGGTCTTACTATTCAGAGAAAAAGTTATGAAGCAGTATTTGGATTTTTTGAAACTCGTTAAGGATCAGGGATCAATTAAAACAGACAGAACAGGTACTGGCACGGTCAGTGTTTTCGGTCATCAGATGCGTTTTAATCTTAAAGATGGGTTTCCATTGGTTACCACTAAACGTATCCATCTTCAGTCAGTAGTACATGAATTGTTGTGGTTTTTGAGTGGTGACACTAATATTAAATATTTACAAGAAAATAAGGTTAATATTTGGAATGAATGGGCAGATGAGAATGGTGAATTAGGACCAGTATATGGCGCACAGTGGCGTCATTGGAAGAATGCTGAAGGTGAAATGTTTGACCAAATCTCAGGGGCAATGGAATTAATCAAAAATTCACCGGACTCTAGACGAATTCTTGTTTCTAGTTGGAACGTTGGAGAGCTTGAAAGCATGGCTTTGCAGCCCTGTCACGCGATTTTTCAATTTTATGTAGCTAACGGGCAGTTATCATGCCAACTCTATCAAAGAAGTGCTGATATCTTTCTTGGAGTGCCGTTCAATATTGCCTCCTATGCTCTTTTAACTCACATGGTTGCCCAACAATGTAACCTTGAAGTGGGTGACTTTGTATGGAGTGGCGGCGACTGTCACATTTATTCGAACCATTTTGAACAGGTGAATATTCAACTTGGAAGAACCCCAAAAGCCTTGCCAAGGCTTATTATCAAAAGAAAACCTAAGAGTCTATTTAATTATCAATTTGATGACTTTGAGTTTTTTAATTATGTTTATGATGACGCAATCAAGGCGCCAGTTGCAATTTGATTATCATTCCTTAAATTCGCGGTATGGATAAATTACAAAAAAATATTTCTTATCAATTTAAAAATATTGAGTTACTTAAACAGGCTCTGACTCACCGAAGTGTTAGTAAAAACAACAATGAAAGATTAGAATTTTTGGGAGATAGCGTCCTTGGCTGTGTTATTTCTCGTGAACTCTTTCAACGCTTCCCATTAATTGATGAAGGACAGCTGTCAAGACTCCGTTCTTACTTAGTAAAAGGGCAAACCTTAGCAAAACTAGCAAAAACAATCAATTTATCTGAAACCCTTGTATTGGGCCAAGGTGAGTTAAAAAGTGGCGGTTTTCGACGTGAATCAATTCAGGCTGACGCTTTTGAAGCAATTCTGGGAGCAATATTTCTTGATTCTGACTATTTGACTGTTAATAGTGTGGTTTTAAAACTTTATGAAGACTTGCTAAATGACGCTAGCCCTGAAGATTCATTAAAAGATTTTAAAACTCAGCTTCAGGAATTGTTACAAAAAAAAGGCTATTCTCTTCCTCAATACGAACTAATTGAAACAAAGGGTCAGGACCATGACGCTATTTTTTGTATACGTTGCATTATCAGTGAGTATGACCTTGAGGTAGAGAGAGAGGCAAAAAGTATTAAAAGGGCAGAACAAGCCTGTGCTGAGTCTCTCTTAAAAAGACTGATCTCAGTATGAAGTTTCAGTCAGGTTTTGTTGCAGTCGTAGGTCGGCCGAATGTTGGTAAGTCTACACTCATCAATGAATTGATCGGTCAAAAACTTTCAATCACTTCTCATAAGCCACAAACAACTAGACATCGCATCAACGCTATAGATACTCAGACCAACTACCAAATGATTTTTATTGACACTCCAGGCATTCATATAGGTAATAAGAAGGCAATCAACTCTTATATGAATAAGACTGCGAGCTCAAGCCTTTCAGAAGTGGATATGATACTTTGGTTAGTTGAAGCTCTTAAATGGACTAAAGAAGATGGACGTGTAATGGAACATTTAACGCAAATTAAAGTGCCAATTATTCTTTGTGTGAATAAGATTGACAACTTAAACAAAAAAAGTGAAATACTTCCTTACCTAGAAAATTTAGGAGAAAAATTTCAAGCCAACGAAGTTTTCCCATTTTCGGCATTTAAAAAAAATCACACCAATGAATTAAGGAAACTAATTCTGAAGTATTTACCTCAACAAGAAGCATTATTTGAATCTGACTACGTGACCGACCGATCACAGCGATTTGTTGCTGCTGAGTTTATCCGTGAAAAATTGATGCGTAATCTTTCGAATGAATTACCATATGATCTAACGGTTGAGATTGAAAAATTTGATTTGGATGGTCAAATGTATCGAATTGCAGCCAGAATTTTTGTTGAAAAATCATCCCAAAAAAGCATTGTAATTGGCGAAAAAGGTAAAATGCTTAAACAAATAGGTGAGGAGTCTCGTATTAGTATTGAAGGTTTTCTAGAAAGGAAAGTCTATTTGGAATTGTGGGTTAAAGTGCGACAAGGTTGGTCTGATGATAAAAGAGCTTTGGCCTCTTTGGGTTATGACTAAAATAGAATTGACACCAGCATTTTTAATTCATCGTAGAATGTATCAGGGCAGCTCTCTGTTGTTAGATTTTTTTACCCGACACTATGGAAAAATTCGTCTCGTTGCTCGTGGCGCTCGTAGCAATAAGACCTCACTGCAAATGTTTCAACGTCTGAACATTTCCTTTAAAGGTAGAAGTGATCTCAAAAATCTAACTGACTGGGAGTCTAATGACCAGCCACGTAGATTATTAGGTAATAACTTAGTTCTTGGTATATATACAAATGAACTTATTTCGAGGCTATTACCGGAAGCTGAAAAACACCAAAAAATATTTGATGGGTACTGGCAATACTTAGGAATGATTAATGAACAATCAGAGACTGAAAAAGAATACTCCCTCAGATTATTTGAAAATCTTTTATTAAAGGAACTAGGCTATGGTTTAGAATTTGACAAGGACTATACTGGAAGCCCTATCGATTGTGAACTTGAATATGAGTTTCATGAGCACAAAGGCTTTATTGCAAGAGCAGATGGAAGCATACCTGGAGAAGTTCTGTTAGTGGTTGATGATGGTGACGGTAATGACTCTTTAAGTGTTGATCATTTGGCTATATTAAAGAAATTAAATCGTAAGCGTCTAAAGTCAATCCTTGGTGAAAAACCGCTGAAAAGCAGGGAATTATTTTTTGTAAACTAATTGAAAATATATATGAGTATTTATTTGGGTGTTAATATTGACCATATTGCGACACTAAGGGAAGCAAGAGGAACGACATATCCCAGTCCAATAGAAGCTGCACTAATCTGTGAAAAATCAGGTGCCGATAGCATCACGCTTCATCTCCGTGAAGATAGACGTCATATTCAAGATAAAGACGTTGAAGAGATAAAAACAAGACTAAAAACAAAAATGAACTTAGAGATGGCTGCAACCGATGAAATGATAAAAATTGCCTCTCAAATTAGTCCTCAAGATTGCTGTCTTGTTCCTGAAAAGCGAGAGGAACTGACGACTGAAGGAGGTCTAGATGTAGTTTCTCAATTACCACGAATGAAGGAAGTTTGTTCTCAACTAGGTGACAGCAATATAAGGGTCTCACTTTTTATAGATGCTGATAAGAAACAGATAGATGCAGCAATGACTTGTGGAGCTCCTGTAATAGAAATCCATACAGGACACTACGCTGATGCAGTTAGTTCTGTTGAACGTGAATTGAAATATAGTGAAATAAAAAAGGCCTGTAACTATGCGCATAGTCTGGGTCTTCAAGTCAATGCAGGACATGGTTTGACGCTTGAGAATACTATTGCTATTGCAAAAATTAATTCAATTATTGAGCTCAATATTGGTCACTCAATTATCTCTAGGGCAGTTTTTGTAGGTCTAGCGAATGCGACAACTGAAATGAAAGCCTTAATGTTGGAGGCAAGAGGTTTATGATTTATGGTGTAGGAACTGATATTGTTAACATCGAAAGGGTAAAAAAGATTCTTTCAAAAAATCGAGATGGCTTTGTTAAAAGAGTTTTGAGTGAGCATGAACAAGCTTTGTTTGCAAACAAAGCTGATAGTGCAGCATATTTTGCAAAACGTTTTGCAGCAAAAGAAGCCTTTGCAAAAGCTTTAGGGACTGGAATTGGCCGTGTAGTTAGCTTTCAAGATTTGACCGTTCGCAATAATGAAAACGGTAAGCCACACTTCATTCCCAGTGAGAAATTAAGGCAGTATTTGGTTGAAAACAATATTAAACAGGCACATTTAAGTATCTCTGATGAGAGCCAAAATGCAATTGCATTTGTTGTTTTGGAGATGTTTGACGTTTCAGCTCAAGATTAATTCAAGGTTTAACATTAAGAAACATCTTAAAGCTTAAGATTTAAAAAGGTATGTCATCCTCAAATTCGTCTTTTGAGACTGGTGTAATGCTTGGCTCGGTTTGACCTTTTTCAGTTACATCTTTACTCGGGGCAGGGGTACTTGAACTAGAATCGTCACGACGGTCAAGCATCTGTAAAGTTCCATTAAAACCACTAACGACAACCTCTGTAGTGTAACGATCTTGACCATTCTGGTCTTGCCATTTNCGAGTNTGTAATTTTCCTTCGACNTAGACTTTAGAGCCTTTGTCTAAATATTGACCCGCAATCTCTGCTAGCTTGCCAAATAAACTGACACGATGCCACTCAGTTCTTTCTTGCTTCTGACCGGTACTTTTATCTGTCCAAGATTCACTTGTAGCAACAGATAAATTACTAATTGCATTACCATTTGAGGCGTATTTTACTTCTGGCTTCGCGCCAAGATTTCCAACTAGTATTACTTTATTAATGCCTGCCATATCAACTCCTCTAATGTTTCAACTTTTTGTGGCAAAGTTATCATTAAAAACCACCAGATAATTGCCACAAATATGGTCAATAAGAATACACTATTTGAGTCGTAAATGTTATAAATAAGACCAACAATAGCGCCACCATCTTGAAGTGCTCGACCTATCACCACAAAGATAATGTCTGTCGCATTGGCTGATAAAATATTGCTGAAAGAAAACTATCTATTTATTTTGTAGTTAGGAGAGTATTGAGGGTAACTTGCATAAAGCACAGTTCTTGCATCTTCGGCTAGTTCTTTAGCATTGATAGCATCATAATTGTGAGCTATTAAATGAAGTCCGTCAGCCACAATAGGACTATTAGGATAATGTTCAATAATGTACTTTGAACGATTAATTGCAGCTATATGTGATCCATTGTTTGTGTAATATAGAGCTATATAGAATTCATGCCTTGCAAGGATATTCTTAAGCACTACTAGTTTCTTTGACGCTTCTTCAGAATATTTTGAATTAGGGAATGTATCAATTAACAAGGAGAAATAACTATAGGAATCGTGTACACTTTGAACATCTCTTTGTGCACTATCTGTGATTATTTTATCGAGAATTGATGCAGACTTTTCTTCTGCTATGACTGCTCTTAAATAATAAGCATATGGGGTAGAGGGAATGGCAGGATATCTCTCAATAAATTCATTTAATTCAAGTATAGCGCGGTTATATTTTTTGCGCTTAAACAAGTTATATGCAATGTCTAGTCTTGCCTGTATCACATACTTTGAGCCAGGGTAGGCAGCGAGTATAACTTCTAACTGCTCGATTCCTTGTTCAATGGAACCAGAGTTAAACTTAACTTCAGCAAGCTCATATAAAGCCTTTGGAGTGAGTCCATCAGCAACTGGTCCTCTTGCATCTTTATCACCTCCAAATAAGGAGCAACCGCAAAGAAGAATTGAAAATGAAATAAATAAAATTAAAGACCTGATCATACAAAGTTGCTTGGTTATTTTTTATAAAAGGGCATTATACTTGCGTGCAGTGTTAATAGAAACCTTTGTATAAACTACCTTGCTTGGATTACAACTTGCTTATAATTATCTGANTATATTTATTTTTTTATTCAATGGCAATTTCTTTCTTTCATAAAAAACCCCAAATTGAAGATTTGACTTCAGTNCTCGCAGATTATCTGACTGATGATGAAGTTGTACTTGTCAAAAAGGCTCATAAACTAGCGGAAAAGGCTCATGAAGGACAATTTAGACAATCTGGTGAGTCTTATATACACCATCCTATAGCGGTAGCTTTAATACTTGCAGATCTTAAACTGGATTATTTTTGTATTGTTGCTGCAATTTTGCACGACTGTATTGAAGATACCCATGTAACAAAAAAGGAGGTGGAGCAAGAGTTTGGGAGTCAGGTTGCTCATATCGTTGAAGGAGTATCAAAGTTGACAAATTTAGAGTTTACTTCGACTTCTCAAAAACAAGCTAAAAATTTTCAGAAACTAGTTTTTGCGATGTCAAAAGATATGAGAGTGATGGTCATTAAGCTGGCAGATAGATTGCATAATATGCGCACTCTTGATTCAGTGAGTGATGAAAAGAAGATCCAAAAAGCCAAAGAAACTTCAGAACTCCATGCCCCAATTGCAAGGCGACTCGGATTACATAGTATCAGAGTAGAACTAGATGACTTGTGTTTTCAAACGCTTCATCCTAGAAGATACTTAGTTCTAAAACGAAAAATCAAAAAGCAATACGGCAATCAAAAGAAAATGATTGCGCTCACTCAAACAGAAATTGAAAATAGGTTAAAACTTGAGGATATTAATGCTGAAGTTGAAGGTCGTCAAAAACAACCTTTCAGTGTTTATCATAAAATGAAAACCAAATCTTTAAAGTTTTCCGAAGTGCTGGATATGCATGCTTTTCGAGTTATTGTTGATAGTACTAGTGCATGTTATCAAGCGCTAGGCCAACTTCACAGCTTATACAAACCTTTGCCATTGAAGTTCAAAGACTATATTGCTGCTCCAAAACCTAACGGTTATCAATCAATTCATACGGTTTTATTAGGTCCAAGAAAAATGTTTATTGAGGTTCAAATTCGTTCCCAAGAGATGCATTTTATTTCAGAGTATGGAATTGCTGCACATTGGCANTATAAAAGTACTNACAAGCCGAGTGAAAAGCTCGCTCAAAATTGGCTTGGCTCCTTGCTCGACATTCAACAAAATTCAGACTCTTCGATTGATTTTCTTGAAAGTACGAAGGTCGATTTATTTCCGGATGANGTTTTTGTATTTACTCCAGCAGGGAAAATCATACAATTGCCGCAAAGGGCAACGGTGCTTGATTTTTCTTATGCAGTCCATACAAACGTTGGTAAGAAAACTCAGAAGGCAACTATTAATGGAAATGAAGCTGATTTAGCAACTCCACTAAAATCTGGTCAAACTGTAGAAATAACTACCAGTCGTTTAGTCAAACCAAAGCCAAATTGGCTCGATATGGTAATTACCTCTAAAGCCAAAACAGCAATAAAAGCACAGCTTAGGGAAAACTCCAAAGTTGAGTTATCCAAACTGGGTAAGCATTTAATTGCTGACGCCCTTAAATATCAAAAAATAGACATTAATGATATTCCCAAAGAGAAATGGAAGGAATGTCTTAAAGAGTTGCATTGTTCAAATTTCCATGATTTATACATTAAAGTTGGTTTGTCAGAAATATTTGTTGCAGTTGTTATCAACAAACTGCTTAAAGATATTAGTAAAGAGACAATTAATACAATAACATTAATACAATAACAATTAATAAAACAAAAGGTATGGCAATTAACTTTGCGCATTGCTGCTACCCGATACCTGGAGACGAAGTAACGGGAGTCTTAACCATCTCTAAAGGTATGGTGATGCATCGTTCAAATTGTGCCAACTTAGCTCACATTAAGGAGAAAAATGCACAATGGATGGAGATCGACTGGAAGTCAGATGATAGTGAGCTATTCGAAGTTAGTATAAGCTGTTTGGTAGAAAATCGTAGTGGCGCTTTGGCAACTATTGCTAATATATTGGCAAACTTAGGTGTGAACATTGAAAACATAGAACAACGAGATAAACCCAATGCAAAAAAATTAATTGGTATGGTTATCGTTGTTGCAAATATTATCCAACTTAACAATGTATTGGATAAATTAAAAGGTCTTCCTCGTATCGTTTCGGCATCGAGAAATTAATATTAAAAAAATATACCTAGCTACTTATTCAATTGATTAAAATTGCGATTATCATTTACTTCTTCCATTTAACACAATGATCAGCTGGACCGATTCACTCGAGATTGCTATTTCACTTGAAGATGCTCACCCAGACATAGACCCTTTAACTATCAATTTTGTTAAGCTGCGTGAACTCGTAATTGCTCTTGAAGACTTTAAGGAAGGTGACACTCAGTGTGGAGAAAAGATATTAGAAGCCATTCAAATGTGTTGGATTGACGAAAAATAATGAAATTTCTTAAAGCGCTAATTCTACTTTCGGTTTTATTATCTTTCTCTGCTAGCGCTCTTTTAGAAGTCAACATTATAAAATCGAAAGAAGAACTCTTTCCTGTTGTAATTGCTCCTTTTGAAGTTATCGGAGATGCTCATCAGGGGGCTGATATTGCAAATATTATCAAAGATAATTTGAANCGCTCTGGACAATTTAATGCACTCAGTACAAATGAATTAGTTACAAATCAAATTGACTTTAACTTTTGGCAAGAACACAAAAAAGATGCCGTCGTTTTTGGAAAAATTGAACAAGTTAGTTCTAAGGTTTTCAACATCTATATTTATATTTATGATGTATTTTCTGAAAAGAGTCTCTATTCTAAAAAGATTGCCGTTCATAATAGCGGCATAAGACGAATCGCACATTACTTAAGCGACAGAATTTATTATGTTCTACTTGGACAAAAAGGCTCATTTGATACTAGATTGTCTTACGTCACTGTTTCTGAGAGCAAAAAAGGTAATCGAACCTATAGGCTTCAAATTTCTGACTCGGATGGTTACAACCCACAAACGGTTGTAAAATCTGCTCATCCTATCCTNTCTCCCTCCTGGTCNTCCGACCAGAACAAGCTGGCCTATGTGTCATTTAAAAATAATCGTTCAGAAGTCTTTGTTATGTATCCTTTTTTAAAAATTAAACCTATAAAGTTACCTAAATTTGATGGCATTGCTTCTTCTCCAAGTTGGCATCCAGACGGAGAAAGTATTGCATTAACTATTTCAAAAAAAGGCAACAAAGACATCTATTTATATAACCTTAAAACTAAAGAGCTTAAAAGGTTGACAACCAATATAGCTATTGACACTGAAGTCAACTTTTCACCCAGTGGCAAAAGTATCGCTTTCACTTCGAATCGAACAGGACAAGTTCAAATTTATATTAAAAATTTAGAAACGGGTAAAATAAGTCGAGCCACTTTTAAGGGTACATATAATGCTAAACCTGTTTTCTCTCCTGACGGTAAAGAGCTAGCTCTGATTCATCGCGTTGGTAAAGATTACAGATTGGCTTTACTTAACATTGCAACTCGAGACTTAACAATTATGACACAAAATAAATCCGACGAGTCACCATATTTTTCTCCAAATGGTGGTATGATTATTTTTGCAACTAACCGAGATAACAAAGGAATATTGTCTATAATTTCACTACATAATAATCAAATAGTCGAACTCACACAAAAAGACGGTGTGGTTAGAGAACCGAGCTGGTCTAATTACTCAAATTAAGGAAATAAAAATGTCAAAAAAAATGCTTCTAATAACAAGTGTCATCTTTTTAAGTTCTTGTGCTGGTGGTAATATTACGGAGTTAGGAGATAAATTTTTAGATTTGATTAATCCATCAGATGCACCTGCAGAAGTAGCTGACTTGAGCGAACAGGTATTGGTTTTAAGCGGTGAAAGTGGAGGCTTTACTGAAGAAGAACTTGAGACCTTATCAAACGATGAGTTAATCGAGCTTGCTAGAGAGAAAGGCTTGGAAGACAAATTAGTTCTAGATGCAGATGGCAACCTTCAGAACAGAGATGAAATAATTAAAGCTCTAGTTGAAAGTAAAGCTCTAAGTGAGGCTCTAAAAGAAGGTGCAACAGAGGAGCTTGAGGCATTATCGAATGATGCACTAGTTGAGATAGCTCAGGCAAAGGGCTTGGAAGATAAAATAATTCTTGATGAGGATGGCAACCTTCAGAACAGAGATGAACTCATAGAAGCGCTAGTTGAAGGTGCTGCAGAAACTGAATCAGCCGTTGCTGAACTTGAAAAAGTTGGTGGATCATTCACTCTTTATTTTGCTTATGATGATACTGAGATTGATGAAGCAGCAACCAGAGTGATTATTAAGCATGCCAACTTTATGCAAAATAATCCTTCCGTTAGGCTTCGTCTTGAAGGCCATGCGGATGAAAGAGGTACTCGAGAATACAATTTAGCGCTAGGTGAAAATCGTGCTCTGAGCGTTAAAGAGGT
>JGI24819J35694_1000352_pt1 | contig 10558 bp, 7 predicted proteins | sample METZYME_3_800m_FD_35694 | JGI IMG/M metagenome (IMG submission 35694) | reverse complement strand
ATGGGTGCCTGCCACGAGAATTGAAGGCTTGCGCCGCCGCTCCGGGCGCTTGCGGTAGATTGCAGGACCATGTCTGCCGTTTGACCTTGGTTAGCCAGTGGGACCCACGCGGCCCCACCTCCAAATCCCTCTACGATCAACCCGTCCGGACCTGTAGATGGTGCGAAAGCGGTGATGTCGTCCAGCCGTAAAGCGCCCTCAGGAAACTGGATTGCTCCCGAGGTGAAATAAACCGAGACTAATTCTAAGGGAAATGATCCGCGGGCTTCGGTTGAAGGAAATTCCCCTGTAAACAAACGCCATCGGCCATTGGCCTCCTCGGCACCAGCGATGTCAGGGTCAAATGGCTGCAGAACATTGCCCATGGAAATAGTGCGATAGTGGCCGGCGCCCACCATTATCCTAACCCGCATGATCATGCCTGCCGTGATATCAAGCCCAGAGAGTTCGCTGCTGTCCACCCAAACCCCCAGGGAAACGGTGTCTTCAGGGAGGGGTATGCCAGTACCGGCGAGGCTGACTGGAATATTCCTGGGCCTGAGCAGCTTGCCGACCTCACGGAGGCCGCCCGCGAAAAAATCCTTCCTAAACCAAGAACTTTCCTCTAGGGTCCGGGAGTCAACCGCCAGCAATTGCACCCTGTCGCCTAGCCGGCCGTCGACCGTCGTCACCGAGTCGCGAAGCACCGGGCTTACCGCCGAAACCCCAGGTATATTCTCCAGTATCATTGGCGCCTCTGGAGGTAATCCCGAGCCTCTCACCACCATTTCTCCACCCACGCGGTAACGGGCTTGGTCGCCTTGGGACTGGGACAAACTGGACTGGAAGGTAGCCCCAAATACGCCCAACGCCGCTGCTAGCATCAGGATGATGACCAAGGAGCCGTGGGGAATCGGGTCGCGGCTCAGCTTCAATAANGCATAATGGAACCAGGCAGGGCCGACCCGGGTTCCGACCCAAGAAAGAACACGGACTAACCAAGGGAACCCTCGAAGAAGCAAAATCGCGGCGGCGAAAAGGCCAATCATCGGTCCTAAAACCAGGGTCGGATCGACATGGAGCCCCTGCGATTCCTGTTCTCTGGCGACGAAACCTTCGCGGACTCCTACCTGATACCAGATCACCACGACGACGAGTACTAGCAGGATATCTAGGTGATACCGATGCACGAAGGAGACAGTTGGTGGTCTGGCCCTCGACAGTAAAGATTCCAATGCGCCCAGCCTCGCCCGGCCCACGGAGGCGGCAACAAGCGTCAGTAGAGCTATGACGCCGCCCAAAGCCCCCATCAAGAACATGTCGGCGGCCAACCCCAGGGGGATCGGTGTTTCGCTATTGCTCGCCGGATCTATCGAATCCAACAGCAAGGACTTTACGATGATCCAGGCCAAGAACGGGCCTCCGGCCATAGCAACCAAGGCCACCACGCCTTCCGCAAGGGTCAATACGCCGGTCACCTGGGGCGCGCTAGCACCGCGGCTACGGAGCAGACTTGTTTCCTCAGCCTGGCTGCGCCCCAGGAAACCGGCGATCAATACCAGAAAATAGAGAACCACCACCACGACNAATGATAGATATAAAAGGAGTGGAATTCTGGCCAAAGTAAGCGAACGATTGAACTCATCGACGGTGCGACCCAGACGGCTGACCACCAAAGTCCTCGGGTATCTTTTGTTTAGGTCGGTCTCCAGGCCAAGTACTTGCCGCTTCACCCCATTGGCGTTCTCGGCAGTTAGGTAACTAGGGTCCAAGAACAAGTTGAATCCGAAGTTGCCTCCTAACATCGGGTAGCGGGTCGCCAATGCACCGAAGAAATCTTCTTCGTTTACAAATAGTGGAACGACCATTGACTCGCCTACGGTGCCGACGGTGATGATGTCGAAGTAAGTTGGCGAGCCCATCCAGTATTCTTCGTAAGAATCGATGGGCTCCGCGATGCCCACGACATCGAAGAGGAGGCGCTCTAAAGAGCCCGGAAAGGGTACTAGGGTAATTTGGTCTCCCACTCCAAACCCCAACTGCCTCGATGTCCCAACGCTAATAACAGTTTCGACTTCCCCTTGTGATTTGGAGTCCCATATTTTGGGCCATCGCCCTTGGACAAGGCTGGTGTGGTCGGTGAAGCCCGTTAGGAAAAACGGGCGGGCCGACGGATCCGAAGTTGCTAGAGTGTGCAACATGGGGAGATTGGAAAGAATGGTCCCGATCCGCTCAGTACCCCTCAGCAATTCCCCCAGCCGTTCCTCGGCCGACTCTTGCACGAGGTTATGCAGAGTCAGGTAATCAGACCGTCCTAATGGGCGATTTTGGGCCGTAACCTGGGCATTCAGGACTTCTGGACGAAACGACGCCAAAGTGTGGCGCAGGCCTGCTTCTCCTAGGGCGCGGGAGTACAAAGCCCCGGTAGACATGATCGTGACGGAAGCGAGAATCCCAAAGGATGTAACCGCCAATAACAGCCAAGAGTGGCGCAGCCGCCGGGTCAATAACCAGGAGGCCAATGACAGTAACTGCATATATCCGCATCCTCTTTGAATCGAATTGTTGCCTGAGAGACGTATTATGATTGCGCTGGACTCAAAGGTGAGATTGGATTGTCGAAAAGAAAATTCATCTTCCTAGCCATAATTGCGGCTGCGATCTCTCTCGGCGCTGCGCTGACCATCATTCAACCTTTCGCGTCTGACGAAAAAAATGACGGGATAGAAAGCCCCGAAGTTTCATCTTCAGTCTCGACGCCATCGCTTGAATCCCGTTCCGAAGCGGAGCCAGCATCCCTCCATCTGACCGTAGGGACCCGGGCTCCGAAGATCGAGGGTATATCAGCCTGGATCAACTCAGATCCGATCGCCCTTCAGGAAACCGTCGGCAAAGTGGTCTTAATCGATTTCTGGACTTACTCTTGCGTTAACTGCATTCGGACGTTTCCGTTTCTCAAACTTTGGCACTCCAGATATTCCGACGATGGACTGGTCATTGTCGGCGTACACTCCCCAGAGTTTGCCTTTGAAAAAGACCCAGTAAACGTGATCAATGCCGTCGAGGAAAACGGCATCACCTGGCCGGTGGCTTTGGATAACGACTTTACCACTTGGAACAATTTTTCCAACCGTGTATGGCCTGCGAAGTACCTCATCGACCATGCAGGAGTTCTACGATATCGGCATTTGGGGGAAGGGCAGTACGCAGAAACGGAAGAAAATATCCGGGAGCTCTTAAAGGAAGCGGGGGCTGACCTGGACGGCGACAACTTTCCGCTTCCAATAGACCAGCCGTTGGACCCGGAGTTTCTGCGATCTCGCAACGCCGAAATAACCAGGGAATTGTATGCAGGATATGGCCGGGATTTCCTAGACACTCAATCTGGTGGACCCGGCTATGTCCGGCAGCCCGAATACTACCTAGACCAAGAAGCCGTGGTATTTTTTGAGGAGCCCGATGAAATGTTGGCTCACTCGATATACTTCAACGGTTTCTGGTTCGTTGGCGAAGACCTTGTCAGACACGGTCAACCGACGACTGGTTACGAAGATCATATCTCTCTGATTTACTCGGCTCGGACGCTCAATGCTGTATTGGGATTTCCAGGAGCGCCTTACAAGGTGCGAGTCAGCAATGACGGAAAGAATCTCACGGCGGAAAACCGGGGTGACGACATCATCATCGACGAAAATGGACAGAGCTACGTGATGGTCGTTGAACCCAAGATGTACAACTTAGTGGCACATCCTGCCTATACCCGAGGTCATAAGTTACGCCTGAGTTCCAATTCCTCCGATTTTGAGTTGTTCTCCTTCACCTTCGGCGTTTATGAAGCCGGCCCATAGCTTCTAGTCTCCGATTTTCCTCGTCCTCGTTACTTGCTAGCCATTTCGGCCACAGCGCCGCGGAGGTAATCCAACAATCTCTTCATCCGGTATTCAATATCGCCGGGAATCAGAATACTTATTTTGTAGCTGGTTTGCCAATTCGGTAATTGAGAATGGAAATCGGTTAAGGTAACTTGACATCGATGATTGTAATAGTTTATATCTGTTGCCACTAGCGGTGCGGTAAGTGAATTCATCGTTACTTACGGAATCATATGTGCGGAAATTCATGATCCTGGATTCTTTAACATCGAAACAGAATAAACCACATTAATTCAGATATATATATATATATANCGTCATTAGCAATTCGGTATNTTCATAAGAAAGGTCATCGGCGGTCAGGAAGTTAATACGTAGTTCCAATATTTGGAGGAGAAGTTATGAAGCTTTCCGTTCTGAGGAGCCCTGTGGTACTTATTTCGATACTCTTGATGTTTCTTGTGGCATGTGGCTCTGATTCCACGGCCCCAACCAAATCCGAACCTGCGGCTAAGCCCGCTGCTAAAACCAGCAGTGCAGCACCGACGGCGAAACCTAAGGCGGCAGACAAAGCCCCTGTCGTACAGGACAACAGAACCGATAAAAGCTTGCACGTAGTTATAACGCCGATGCCCCAAGACACATATTTGCCATGGAAGGCATCGCAAAGCGGACATCTGGTTTTTCGGCCGATAATCGAGAACCCGGCCACCATCAAACCNGAAACCGGTGTTTCTAAGATCTATCCCCAATTGTTCAGTAGTTGGGAAATAAGTCCTGATGGGCAGGATTACTCNTTCCAGTTACAGAAAGGGGTGAGGTTCCACGACGATCAGTGGGGAGAGTATACCGTCGACGATTTCATCTACAACGTAGACTCGTCCACCCAAGAAGGTAGCCTTACCGGTTGTGGTGCGACCTATAAAGCGTTCATGGGCGCCCCCTCGGCCACCGAGATGAAGGCAAATGGGGACTTGAAGGTGGTCGATGACTACAACTTCACGATGCACCTGGCACGACCCCAGGTAGACCTGATGTCCTGGTGGATGAACGTGCTAATGGTTCCATGCGCACAGAGCTTCAGTTCGGCCCAGTTCGCGGCCGAGGGGGAGTCTATGTACGAGACCGGGCCTTCGGGTACCGGCCCTTACCAATTCTCTAGCCGCGTGCTGAACGAATACGCAGAGATGGAAAGGGTTCCCTACGACCACTGGCGGGTGAACCCCGATTTCAAGACCTTGAAGATAAGCACGGTCCCAGAGGAGGCCACCCGTCTAGCGATGCTACTGGCTGGGGAGGCAGACCTAGCAGACCTCTCTAAAGCCATCCACGACTCCGCCACAGAGAAAGGCATGGTAGTCTTTGAAAGCCCCTTGCCGGCCGTAGGCCTCACTATACTGCCACTTGGTCAATACCAAGTTTCTGAAGTGAACTACAATCCGGACGCCGAACCCTGGACTCAAGTAGGCGAGACCGGTCGTCTAGTCAGAGAGGCCCTCAACCGCGCCATCGACCGGGAACCCATAATCAACAACCTCTTCAAGGGCCGCGGCGTGCCCATGTACAACACCACCTTCCATCAGACCCTAGAAGGTTGGAATGATAGGTGGGAGGAAGAGTTTGACGAGAAATATGGCTACGACCCCGAACTAGCCAAGAAGCTCTTAGACCAGGCCGGATACCCCGGGGACGCCAATGGGCAGAACCGGTTCAAGATGGAGGTCCGCCAGTCCAGTCTGCCGGGCCTACCGGAGGTGATCGAGGTCGCTCAGACCGTTATGCAAAGCCTCCAAGCGGTGGGCATCGATGCCTACATCAAAGAGACTGAGTTCGGCAAGGCCTTGGAAGAATTCAGGGACCGCCACGACGCACATTACCTACTGCCCGTACGGCAGACCATAAGGCCTATCACCGCCAATATGCGTATCTACTACTACACTGGCCCGCTGGACGCAGAGAAAGGCCGGCCAACACGGGGCGTCTTGTATATGGAGAGTGAAATAGCGGACCGCGTGTACGAGCAGATGCTCAGCGAGACAGACATGGATGTAAGAAATAAGATAACCCAGGAACTTGGCGACTACATCTATGACGAATACCAAACTATCCCGGTGGTGAATATCAAAGCGACCATCGTGGGTAATCCCGACGTTGTGGAAAGTTACGGTTTCGGTGGGGTGACCGGAGTCTTCTTCAACATGGAGCACATCCAAGCGACTCGTTAAGAGAATCGCGCTAACGTCAAATCGGGTCAGGCATTAATTAGCCTGACCCGATTACCTTATGTGGAACGAAAGATCAGCTTGACGTATCCTTTACCCAGTGAAGGAGGATCCTCTAGGTTCGCCTCCCCTGGTAGCCCATCGAGGAAGTCCAAACCCCCAGAGGCTTCACACCCAGCGCAATGCCCCGATTCGTAGAGAGTTAGCGATGCAACGGTTCATTCTTTTCCGATTCGCACAGGCGATCCTAGCCGTACTCGTGGTTAGTATAATCGTCTTCTCGTTGTCCCACCTCTCGGGTGATCCGCTGACAACCATAATGCCCATGGGGGACGTGGAACCTGAGGACATTGAAGCACTACGAGTAAAGTGGGGCCTAGATCAGCCCCTACACGTCCAGTATGGTGTTTTCCTGAAGAATGCTGTACGTGGCGACTTCGGCGAGTCCTACGCCTTCGGTGGCCAGACCGCCATGGGAATGGTCCTATTGAGGTTCCCAGCCACTCTACAGCTCGCGGGTGCGGCGCTGGTCCTCACTATCGTGATCGGATTGCCATTGGGAGTGATCACAGCCGTGAGAAAAGACGGCTTCGTGGACTACCAGGGAAAGGCTGTCGCTTTCCTGGGCCAGGCCATACCAAACTTCTGCCTGGGCATAGGCCTTATGTGGTTCTTCGCTGTCTGGCTGGGATGGCTGCCTACCTCAGGTAGAGGCGGAATAGACCACCTCATAATGCCTGCCATCACCTTGGCGCTATTCCAGGTGGCAGCGTTATTACGCTTAACCCGTTCCTCCATGCTGGATGTTTTAGATACGGAGTTCATAAAAATGGCCCGTATCAAAGGAATACCAGAATGGAAGGTGGTCTGGAAACACTGCCTCCGCAACGCCTTCATCGCTCCACTTACATACTTCGCCATTATAATAGGGTCTTTCTTCACCGGGACCGTGGTGGTCGAGACAGTCTTTTCCTGGCCTGGAGTCGGGCAGCTGGCAGTGAACTCAGTCTTCGCCCGAGACTTTCCAACTCTACAGGCGGTCGTGATCCTGGGGTCATCGATCTATATCGCAGCCAACCTCTTAGTGGATATCTTGTATGCTTACCTCGACCCAAGGATCCGTTATTCCTAGGGGAATCGCGTCAGCCAACAAGGGTGTAGCGGCATGTCGTTGAACTCAATCGGAACAGATAATGCACGAACCCCAAGGCTAATGCTCATTCGCCTTTGGCNGANAGTCAGAGAGGCTCGGCGTTTGCCTCTCCTCCCATTGGTAATTCTGCTTGTTGTCCTCGTAATTCCAGCTGTTTTTGCTCCCCTGATTGCGCCTCACAGCCCGCTTGAAGGCGATCTTNACGACCGATTGCTGCCACCGTTTTGGGTAGGCGAAACAGTAAAGTACAAGACGGTCGTTGAAAAGGTCAACCGCGAAAATCGCTTGAACGAGATCTTACTCAAGGATGCTGAGCGCCGAGTCAAGATAGGGGACGGTACCATTACCGGTGGGGGCCAGATCGTCCAGGTAGGGGATCAGCTAGAGATATCATTTAGAACGGCAGGTAGCACAAAGTACCTACTCGGAACCGATAAGAATGGCATGGACATTTTCAGCCGCTTGATATATGGGGCCCGCTTGGCTCTAGTGGTCTCCTTGTTGGGCATCGTCGTATCAGGAATCATAGGCTCTTCCCTCGGGATAATAGCCGGGTATTATGGAGGGATACTGGATAGCATCATTATGCGGATGGTAGATGTCTCACTTTCCATCTCCTTGGTTCTGATCGCCTTAGTGTTGGCTGCCGTTCGTGGTCCCAGTATCGATAACGTGTTAATTGTGATATGTCTGTTCTTATGGTCTCGCTACGCTCGGCTAATCCGAGGTGAGACATTGCTACTAAAATCTCAAGACTTTATCGCAAGGGCTCAGGTCTCAGGGGCTTCCGACCTGCGAATCATGTACAAGCACATAATGCCCAACCTAGCGAATACCATCATTGTGCTTGCCACCCTCCAGATCGGTTTTGTCATCATTCTAGAGGCTAGTCTCAGCTTCCTGGGAGCCGGGGTTCCTCGGCCCAATCCGGCCTGGGGTCTGATGGTGGCCGATGGCCGGGAGCTACTGAGTAACGCCTGGTGGGTCTCTTTGGTTCCCACCGTGGCTATAGTCCTAACCGTGTTGTCCATAAACCTACTAGGGGACTGGGTACGTGACCGACTGGACCCCAAACAAAGACAGATCTAGTTAAGCATTGCAGGCTAACCAAAGACTAGGCGGAGACTCAAATAGACTACGTAGATAAGCGACTCCAGCTTCATCAGTAATGTGGTTGATGAACGCGCCACGCCCATCTCGGCACCTGTGACTTGCCCTTGGTGTGGGGCTGAAGTCCAAACACTCGGTCAGAACTGCCAAATCTGTGGCAAGTTGATCTCGGAGTTGCCTGAGTGGGCAATTACCGGAGTTGAACCTAGTCACGCTCTGCTCAGCGCGGTGAGACTGAGACGATGGCGCCTAACGATTTTAGTGGCTCTCGTCTTCGTCTTAGGTTTTGTCTTCTGGCTGAGTGTCCCTTTCATACCAGACCCGGTGGTACTTCTCTTCAAGAAACCCACGTCTGACCTCACATCTGCGTCGTTGCCCGGACAATGGTCTTCAGTAGCATGGGATTTAGGCGGTACTAGGAATATCGAAGATTTTTCACGCCAACCAAAGGGACAGATCTTGTGGTCGAAAAATCTGGGCAACCACACATATGGTGCACCAATCGTAGTAGACGGAATTATTTACGCGGGTGGGGATTTCAAAGCACTAGCACTTGAGGCGCAAACTGGGGAGACCATCTGGGAAATACCGACACCAGGCCGGATGAACCACTCATTTGCAGTATCAGATAGCTACCTCTATATGGGACTTTCCGATCACAGATTGTTGGCGCTGGACCGAAGAACCGGAGATACCCGGTGGGAATTCTTTGCCGAATTCCCCATCACCTCCTCGCCAATAGTGGCCGGGGGTATGGTCTTTTTTGGATCATCTGATCGGTTTGTCTACTCGGTGGACGCAGCAACAGGAAAGCTGATATGGAAACACAGATTGAATGGGGATCTTCGTTCTTCACCGGCCATCAGCGGGGGCTATCTGTATGCAACGGACTCAGATGGGAATCTCAACATCCTGAATGCTCGCACTGGCCAAACCAGGTTCCGATTCCGCACTGCTGCATCAGCGAGCGATGCTCCTACGGTTGAGAATGGATTGGCATATTTCCCTTCGGGCGGCAGACTTTTTGCTGTCGATGCCGAGGCTCGTACGGTATGGGGAGAATTCGAATTCAAGAAAGTGTGGTCCCAGTTCTACATATGGCAATTCCCTGGAGTGCCGCGACCTCCCAGCCAACGGGGAGAGCGATGGCGCTTCGCCCCAGAGAAANGTGCGTCGAGGGGTATCGNCNCATCTCCCGCAGTAGCGCCAGAAGCACTCTACTACGGCGACACAGCCGGGTACGTTTACGCCAGGGGGGTATCTAACAGGGAAGAGCTTTGGCGGTTCCGTGCCGAAGACGGCATCGTCAGTTCGCCGGTCATCCTTGGAGGCCGTTTGTATTTCGGAGCTGAAGATGGGGTTTTTTATGCTTTGGACCGATCCAACGGAAAGTTGCTGTGGCGGCTTTCGTTGGGTGCTCCCATTGAAGTATCCCCGGTATTTGCCCAAGGCCGATTTTACGTGAGGACAAGTGATGGCCGTCTACACGCGATCGAATGATGTCTGGGAGTTCCGGCAAGGGCGCCTTTGAATACGACAAAGATAAAATCTTCAAACCAAATGATCCGATCCTGGCCACTAGATTAGGGAGTTCGCGAAGTAATTACCTGTGTTAAGTCGGTACGGCTGGAATTTCCTACTCAAACTTGTAAATTGGTTACATCTTGACGGAAGTCGCCAATGAGCTTTGCATCACGTATCCGAATATGTTATATTTTGCCGAGTCTAATTAGGCGTGAAAAATACTGGTAGCGCCCAGAAATTGCGCTGGCCTACAGGATTGGAATCTCATAGTCGGGAACTAAAACAGGAACGTTCAAACTCGCGCAAACCTAATCATAAATTTCGGACAAAATAGATAGGCTGAGTGATTTGATGTCGACCAACGACGTAATCCTAGAAGTTAAAGACCTTCAAACGTACTTCTTCAATCGCCGGGGTGTGACTAAAGCTGTAGACGGTATCTCCTTCTCTTTGCGTCAGGGTGAAACTTTGGGAATTGTGGGAGAATCCGGTTGCGGCAAGACAATGACTGCCTTGTCCCTGCTGGGACTTATACCCAAGCCTGCGGCCCGGATAGTATCGGGGCAGATCATCCTGGACGGCGAAGATTTGGTGCAATTGAGCGACCAGGAGATGCGGGAAATCCGAGGGCGCAAGATCTCCATGATTCTTCAGGACCCGCAGACCTCTCTGAACCCAGTGTTCTCCATCGGAAACCA
>JGI24819J35694_1000350_pt1 | contig 10580 bp, 10 predicted proteins | sample METZYME_3_800m_FD_35694 | JGI IMG/M metagenome (IMG submission 35694) | reverse complement strand
CCTGACCAGCGATTCTTCAAAGCCCCCATTGGCGGCCTCGGCTACGTAGCATTGGGCCATCACCACGAAGTTCGGGTGTAGCTCCTGCTTGCGGTCCACCGCGGCCGGGTATCTGGTTGGCACTACATCCAGCAACTGGACTTCAACACCGGCCGTGCCGGTGTCCCGTTTCCCCTCGATCGGCTGGTAGTCGATCCTCACCCCGGCGATTCCCTCGCGGATGCAGCCTTCGACCATCCGGCGGGCGGCCATGATACCGCCGTGACCGATGTCCCCATCCAGTATCACCGGAAATCCCACGGACCGGGCAATCCAACCGGCGATCTGAACGCACTCGTTCAAGGTCTCCGTTCCCACGTCCTACATCCCGGTATAAGGCCCCACCACACCACTGGCCCCGACGCGAATCCGGCTTCGGCTCCTGCCGCCTCCATCACACGGGACAGAGATGCGCTGGGCGGATGGAGCTCCGTCGTCACTTGATCTTGCCGATGGATCAATTCTTGTAGGCGTACGGTTGCCTCTTGGAAGGGCATTTACAAAGGTCTCCTTTGGGTGCGGTTGCCGGAACCTTAGTTGGTGTGTCCAGCAGCAACGAGATCCCTCGGCTTTCACCTCGAAATGACAACTAACTAGGATCAGAGCCCATGCAGCGGGAAAATCTGCTGCCGAATGGCCCCAACCGTTTCTTCTAGGTGCCTTCTAACATCCACTTTGATGTTGGATGGGACCTCCGGGCTTAGCTCATCCCGCAGCCTGCCGGTGCCGTGTTCCCGGGCGAAGCCTATCGGCAGTTGGTCGGGCCAGTCGGTCTCCAGCATCACTCCGTAGGCCAGGGTCCAGGCCCGGGCGACGGCGTTGACGTCATAGCCGCCCCCGCCCAGCGCCAGCCAAGGCAAGCCCAAACACGCCAATTGCCGCACCGCCTCGATGTAACCCTCCGTTGTCACCTGAAGATGGGTCAGGGGATCGCTGTGATAGCTGTCGATGCCCAATTGGGTCACCAGCACGTCTGGGGCAAAGGTCCGAACCAGCGGCGGCACCACCTCACTAAAAGCGGCCACATAGTCGTCATCCGCGGTGTACGGGTAAAGCGGCAGGTTGACCGAGTAACCCCGGCCTGGGCCTTCTCCCAACTCAGCCACGGCGCCCGTGCCCGGAAACAGGTATTGGCCCGACTCGTGGACTGAAATGGTCAGCACCCTGTCATCGGCATAGAAGGCCTCTTGCACGCCGTCTCCGTGATGAGCGTCGATATCCACATAGGCAACCCGCATACCCCGGTTCAAGAAATAATGGACAGCTAGGGCTGGGTCATTGAAAACGCAAAAGCCGGAGGCGTGGCCCGCCGCTGCGTGGTGCAGCCCGCCAGAAATGTTGAATGCGGTGCCGACTTCCCCGCTGGCCACCATCTCAGCAGCCAGCAACGACCCCCCTGTGCTCAGGGCCGCCGCCTCGAACATGTTTGGGTAAACCGGGTTGTCTCCTTGCCCGCTAAAGCCGAACTGGACCGCGTCCACACCGCCTGCGCCGGACCCCAGCGCTTTGACCGCAGCCACGTATTCAGGCGTGTGCAGCCAGGCAAGCTCTTCTTCGGTTGCTGCACGAGGGTCCAGTAGGACTGCTTCTGGATGATCAAATGCCCCGTATTCCCGAAGCAACTCGTAGGTGTAGCGCAAACGCACCGGGCGCATGGGATGGTCCGACCGCAGTTCGTGTTGGGACAAGGCATCCTGGTAGATGAAAGCAGCGCGACGCATTTTTCGACCGCCTATTGGATGGATGAAACCGCCTGAATCCTGTGCCACTGGAGTCTATTCAAGCTGTCTTCGCGGGTCAAGCCAGGCGTGGCCAAAGTAAAAGGGGGAGAAAACCGCACGCGGCCACGAAAGGCGTTTTCTGTTTTCTTGGGTAANATTGCCAGATGGGGTAGCCATGTGCCGCCCTTGGTTGCACAGCCCAAACAATGAGTCATTGCAGGTAAATACTTGGGTCGTAACCAAAGATTTAGGAGCATTCAACATGGTCAACGGTAACGGAATCGACGAGAGCTTCAATGATCGCCTCAGACAGGCTGAATCGGCGGAAAGAGAATTGCAACGGCTAGAGCCATTGGCTGCGGAAGCTCCCCAATTGCGTCTGCAAAAGGCCAAAGCTCAGAAGGAAGAAGAGCGTAAGCGAGCCAAAGATGAGTCCCTCTACAAAGCTAAAAACGCGGCCCAAATAGCCTCCGACAAGCAGAACCGGGTGCCGGATTTGCTGAGACAAGCCGCCCGCACGGTTATTGAGCTCTACACTCTCTTGAAAGAGATCGACAGCTCCCGACGTCAGGCCATGGAGGCATTGGCCGTCGCCGACCGCGTGGACTATGACATCGAGTTGGAAGAGGGCGAGGAACACGAGCGCTCCTTGGACCGCGACACCCGTGGTCTGGCCTACGCGTTGGCCGCCCGCCACGGCGACACCAAGGTCAAGCAGATGTTGGAGGAGCTCGACCCCGAATTCACCATGTTGCGTGGCTGCAATCTCGACGAACCGCTTTACCGTGACGTCGCAAACTTCGTGGTCCGGCATGCAGTGCCCCAAGAAGCGCCCCCCCAAGCGCTGATGACCAAGACTCCAGAGCCCGTGCCCAGTGTGCCTGTCCCCCCATTCCCGGACCAGCCGTCCAATGGCGCCAATGAGGCTGCCGGTCCTGATGGAGCTAGCGGGGAAAACGGGGCCGGCGGCCCCAATATTTAAGCGGCTTCCTTCTCCACCGGGCTATCCACGCACCTCACCACCCGCTGAATTTTTCGGGGGATTTTAACATGGCTTCTTTAGACGAATACGCCGATAAATATCCGAGTATCCGCATGGAACGCCGGAATGGCATCCTGCAGATGACATTTCACACCGACGATGGGCCTCTGCAGTGGGGAGGCAGCCCTCACAAGGAGTTCTCCCAGGTATTCGCCGATGTTGGCAACGACCCCGAGAACCGTATCGTGATCATGACCGGCACTGGCGATGCCTTCACCGGCCCCCAAGGCACTGCCGCCACCACCCCTAAACGCGCCCCCAAAGACTGGGACCAGACCTACTGGGAAGGAAAACGCATCCTGACCAGCCTACTCGACATCGAAGTGCCCATGATCAGTGCCATCAACGGCCCGGCGCTGCGCCACTCGGAGATTCCCCTGCTGTGTGACATCGTTCTAGCCTCGGACACCGCTGCGTTCCAAGACTCGGGCCACTTCATGAGCGGCCTCGTCCCCGGCGACGGCATGCACATCGTCTATCCCTTGCTTCTGGGCGTAAACCGTGGCCGCTATTTCCTGCTCACGGGCCAGCGAATCGAGGCACAAGAAGCCAAAGAGTTGGGCCTGGTCAATGAAGTCATGCCACAAAGCGAACTGCTGCCTCGCGCCTGGGAATTGGCGGAGCAGATGGCCAAGAACTCGGACATCGTGTTGCGTTACACCCGGGTGGCCATGAATCTGGTGATTAAGCGCCAGATCCACGACCTGTTGGGCTACGGGCTGGCCTTGGAAGGCCTGGGATCGGCCGACACCATGCTCGACCAAGGCTGACCAACGGCGAATATTAGGCAGTCCAAGGCACGGCGGGGCTTGAATCTTCGAAGCTAATCTGGCACTATTAGCCTATGCAGATTGGCGCTTTTGAACTGAACGAACCGCTTCCCGAGTTGAGAGAACCTCACGTGTTCGCCATGGTGCGTCCGTGGGTTGACGTCGGCAGCGTGGGAACGCTCACCCTCAACCGGCTGGAACGCTTCATGGGTTCCAAGGAATTAGGCCGCCTCTCGCGTCCCGGCACCTTCTTCGACTTCACCCGCTACCGGCCCAATATGCGATTAGTGGACGGCAAACGCGAAGTCAAGATACCCAACAGCATCATTCGCTACGCCATCACGGATGACGGCCCCGATTACCTGTTCCTGCACCTGATGGAGCCTCACTCCAACGGCGAAGATTACACCGACTCCATACTGGAAGTCGTGAACCACTTCAACGTGAAACGCTACTGCCGTCTGGGCGCCATGTACGACGCGGTGCCCCATACCAGGCCGCTATTGGTGACCGGCAGCCTGGGCGATGTTACTCAGAACCGCCCGGTGCCCAACTTCAAGGTGCGCCAGAGCACCTACCAAGGCCCCACCACCATCATGAACCTACTCTCGGAAGGCATCGAGAAGGCAGACATCGAGTCAATCAACTTCATGGTGCATCTGCCCCAGTACGTTCAGTTGGAAGAGGACTACGCCGGGACCTCACGCATGATCGAGGTCCTATCTTCGGTCTACAACAACATCCCAGCCGATCTGGCCCCCGTGCGGCGGGGACAGCGCCAGTACCGGGAGTTGAACTCCACCCTCGACCGGAACACGGAGCTCAAAACCCTGATCCAGCAAATGGAAGCCTATTACGATGCCCAACTCGACTCGGAAGAGGCCTCTTCGCCGTCCGCAGAGAAGTCGGAGACTTCGGGCACCCAGTTGTCGCCTGAGATCGAGCAGTTCCTCAGCGAATTGGGCGGACGCCTGGACGCCGATCCCGACGAGTAGCTTGGCGGGCGCCTCAGCCGCGATTTCTTTCGGCTTTCCTCCCTCAAGCATTGCCTCCCGCTCTAATGCATTTGGCCGTTCGGCGTATTTACTTGCTATAATTGTCCGTCTATTTCGACGTACGCAGGTGACCCTCCGATGCAGTTAAAACTATTCGTCCAGGGCTGTTTTGAGCAGCATTACAATTCCATGATGCGGGCGGTTGAGGGTCTTAGCCCGGAGGAGATGGCCTGGACGCCCAACGACCAATGCTCGCCCATCGCCTTCTTGGTCTGGCACTACGGACGCACCCTGGACCGCTGGCTGCACACCCGGCTCAAGGGCGACGCGCAGGTGTGGGAAGGCGGCGATTGGGCCGAGCGGTTGGGCCGTGCCCCAGCAGTGGACAGCGACACCGGTTATGGTTTTACCATTGACGACCTCAAGGCCTACCGGGCACCAGCCACAAAGGCTCTGTTGGAGTACGTGGCCGTCGTCCGGCAAGAGGGCGTCGAGTACTTCGAGTCCCTGAGCGAGGCCGATTTCGACAGTATGACCGTCGCCAACCCCAGAGGCGGAACAATGTCTCTAGCGGCCATGTGCCAGCAGTTGGTCTGGGAATTCAACCAGCACGGCGGCCAGATTGGCTATCTTCGTGGCGAGCAACGGGGTCTGGAAGACCCTGGGTATTCGGGCGGTCTCTTAGAGTCATTAGCGAAGAATGCCAAATAATCCTCTCTTATTGATGGTCCAGATCACCTGCGCCGACGAGCATTTGGACGCTTTCAACACCTGGTACAACAGCCACCTTCCCAATCTGCTGCGGATTCCGGGGATCACCTGGGCCCAAAGGTATATCAACCTAGAAAAGAGCGAANCCTGCACAACCCGGTTCGCCGCTTTGTATGGNATCAGGGGCGCAGCGGATTTTCCGTCATTGCTCGACCGCACTGGTAGCTCTGAATTTCACCCGATCGCAGCCAGCGAGTTTGCCGCTTTCAGCCAACTGGATGGCATGTCCGGCCATGTTGCCAATGTCTACGAGCAGATAAATGGGTCTCCACTCAGAGCGCCACTGCTGGAGTCGGACCGGCCTCTTAGTATCGTAACGGCCAGCGTAGACCCGAATCACGAAACTGAGTGGGACAACTGGTATACCGAATCCCACGTCCCCAACTTGTTGAAGATTCCCGGCTACGTGATGGCAGGTCGTTTCCGTGTGTTGGAACATCCAGCGTTGGATGGGTTTAATTCTGGTCCCAAATACCTGGCCATTTATGAGTGTGAGAACGAAGATGTCTTGCCAACCCTTCAGCCCGGCAAGGCCATGCACCCAGCAGCCCGTGCCGAACTTGACCGCTGGGTTTCCTACGGAGGGATTCACGCTCGTGATTTCGGCTGGGGCTTCTACAGCCTAATCTCAAAGCACTTTAAGCGGCCGGAGTGACAACCCATTGCTACGTCAGCTCTCCTTGCTGCTGATACGCCCTTATGCTAGACTTTTGATGTCCTCTCAGGCGTGAAATTCGCCAAATGATGTAAAACGGTGCCATGACCCAATCAGCTAACCTCAGCCACAAAGGCGTGATCTTCTCCGGCATGCGGCCCACCGGGTTGCTCCATCTGGGCAACTACATGGGGGCCCTGCAGAACTGGGTCACCCTCCAGGAAGACTACAGTTGCATCTACTGCGCCGTGGACATCCATGCCCTGACCACCTTAGAGTCCGGCGAAGAGGTCAAAGAGATCAAGCCCAACATCGAAGACATGATATTTGACTGGCTGGCGGCGGGCATCGACCCTGAGAAGAGCATCGTCTTCGTCCAGTCCCACGTCCCCGAGGTCATGACCCTGCACACGCTCCTCAGCATGGTCACACCCCTCGGTTGGCTGACTCGGGTACCGACCTTCAAGGACAAGGTACGGCAGATGCGCGAGACCGAAGAGACGGTGAATTACGGGCTGGTGGGCTATCCGGTGCTCCAGACCGCCGACATCATCCTCTACAAGGCCGACACTATCCCAGTGGGGCAGGACCAGGTGCCCCACATAGAACTTTCCAGGGAGATCGTGCGCCGGTTCAACAACATGTTCGGCGAGACTTTCCCTGAGCCTCAGGCCAAGCTAACCGAGGCGCCGTTGATCTTCGGTCTGGACGGTCAGCACAAGATGTCCAAGACCATGGACAATCACCTTGAACTTGCCGCCACGCCCGAAGAGACCACCAAACGCGTCTTGACCGCCTTCACCGACCCGCAGCGGCTGCGTCGGGACGACCCAGGCCGCCCGGAGATCTGCAATATCTATTCTCTGCATAAGATCTTCAGCGGCGCCGAGGCAACCAGCACGGTCTACAACGAGTGCACCACCGCCACCAGGGGCTGTGTCGACTGCAAACGTCATTTAGCCGATAGCATCAACGACTATCTCAAGGACCTGCGGGAACGGCGCGAGGATATCAAGGCCCGGCCCGGCTACGTCCAAGAGATACTCCACGAGGGCGGCAAGAAGGCCAGGGCCATCGCCAAGGAGACCATCGCTGAAGTCTACGACAAGATGGGGCTCGGGTAGACTGACGGCTACCAGCTGACAGCTTTCAGCGATCAGCTCTCAGCACTCTATCAGTTTCTTTTACTCTAACTAGTAGGATTTTTATGCCTGACGAATTGCCTATATCTAAGAATGGTCGCAATGCCATGGATGTTGCTCTGGAGGCCGCGCGGGCTGCCGGTACGATCCTGCGAGACCGGTTTCATTCGGAGCATGAGGTCCATTTCAAGGGCCGCTCGGACATCGTGACCGACGTTGACCTAGCCTCCGAGAAGACAATCTTGGACCTGCTGGTCGGCGAGTTCCCCGAATTCAGCGTCCTGGCCGAGGAGTCCAAGCCGGTGGACGGCGACTCGCATTACAAGTGGGTGGTCGATCCCCTGGACGGCACCCGGAACTACGCCCACGGCATTCCTCACTTTTGCACCATCATCGCCCTGGCTAAGGACGACCGTATAGTTGCCGGTCTGACCTATGACCCGGTTCGTGAGGAGATGTTCACGGCCATAGAGGGCCAGGGGGCCTTTCTCAACGGCACTCAGATCCATGCTTCCGAGACCCCCGAACTCAGCCGCAGCCTGCTTTGCTGCGACCTTGGTTACGTCGATGAGAAAGCCGGGTTCGCCCTGGACTTGATCCGTTCTCTGTGGCCGGGCATGTACAGCGTCCGGTTCATGGGTTCGTCGGGCCTGGGACTGGCCTACGCCGCGGCAGGCCGAGTCGACCTGTACTTCCACCACTCGCTGATGCCCTGGGACCTGGCCGCCGGCCTAATCCTAGCCCAAGAAGCCGGCGCGAAAGTGGTGGACCGCCAAGGAAAAGAAGGCGCCCTCTTCACCCCCAGCGTGATCGTCTCAAGCCCCTTGTTGGTGGAAGAATTCCTCAAGACTACCGATGGGCATCCCTGGCGGACGGTCGGCTAGGCGGGCCAAATTGTGGGCAATAAAAGGGCGTATGGCAATTTGGAACATCCTACACTTTTAGCTCCCATCTAGGGCAATCCCCCTTTGGGTGGAATTCAATGGCCAACATGAAGTTGGACTCAGTCGTTTCAGTACTGATACGCCGCGGCTTTGAGGTAGAAGCTGAAGGGGATGACCGTCAACTATTCATACCGTTTGAATTATGGAACCAGGTTAGTAATTCTAAACTTGTAACCGCACGGGAGATTTTCGGGAAGAAATCATTTCGGAAGCTATCTCGCCACATAACTTCCAATCCGAAAGGTGCTTTGATTTCAGATCTAGGAAAGATCTCGGGCGGGGAAACTTGCGATTACCTTGATCTTCTCAAGGTTCTTAACGTAATTGAAATCTCGGATAGTAAAGTTAGGTTGATTCGGTCGATCGACAATATCGGTCCGACGCTCGAATGGTAAGTTGCCGATGCATATACGACGAACTTCATGGAAGCGCAGCTTGGTCAGTCAAACTGGCAGAAGTCCCCTACGGAAATTTTTACGTTTTGGCATGGCTTCCCCCGACACTCTTATATGTAGAAACGAAATCCTACCGGCCAGAGGAAATTTAAGATACAGAAATCAAACACTTTCTCCAGCGAGGAGTTGAATTAGCTCCTGACCTAGCAATATTGTTGGTTGATACAGATGATGATCTTGAGGAATCAGGCTTCCTCCACAAAGTGTACGGATTGATGCTGCCAACAATTGCTGAGTGTGATTAAACTAGGCTTGCCGATTTTGCGGACCCTAGCAACCTGTTTATTAATCCTCAGAAAGGATATCCAGGGATCAGTTTCGGCTACCGTCGGATTCTACGTAACTAACAGCAAACCATCAATTGAGGTCCAAATTAGAAAGTGTCTGAGGCATTTTAACGCGCGGGTCGAAGGCGCAATGTTCATCGGTGGGCCACCCTTGAACTTCGTCACTGGGGAGATAGAAGATTTTTAGCTTCTAGTCCCCGGCCCCTGGTTCTCAACCACCGTTCCCGCCTCCACCAATTCGCCAACCTCAGCCTTGTTGAAGCCGCGCTCCAGCAGGACTTCGGCGCTGTGTTCGCCTAGCATGGGGGCGCGGGTGCGTATCTGGCCGGGGGTGGCTGAGAGTTTCACTGGGATGCCGATGTTATGTATGGTGCCGAGATCCAGGTCTTCCAGGTCCACCAGCATCTTCCGGGCCAGAACTTGGGGGTCTTTGTAGACCTGTTCCATGTTGTAGATCGGCCCCGCCACAACGCCCGCTTCCTCCAGCATCTTGAGCCAGTTAGCAGTGGTGTCGGTTGTGAAAGTCTCTTCAAGCAGCGCGGCAAGTTCATCCTGACGTGCCTTGCGGTCTCCGGGCATCAAGAAACGCGGGTCCTCAATCAGGATCTCAAGTCCGATGGCACGGCATAGCTGCTCCCAGGTGGGTTGGGTAGCAGCGCCGATATTTAGGTAACCATCCAATGTGCGCAGGGCCTGGTAGGGGGCCGAGACCCGGTGGGCCGAGCCCAATGGGCCGGGAATCTCGCCATCTGAGAAATAGACCGAGGACTCCCATACGGTATAAGCAATCCCAGCCTCCATGAGCGAGGTATCCACCTGCTGCCCCTGCCCCGTCTTCAGGGCGTGGATGTAGGCGCAGAGAATGCCGTTGGCCGCCAGCAACCCGGCTGAGATGTCGGTGATGGGCACGCCGACCTTGGCCGGTGGCATCTCTGGGTGGCCGGTGATGCTCATCAGCCCGCTCACACCTTGCGCCACTAGGTCGAACCCGCCCTTGGCCGCGTCCGGACCGGTGTTGCCGAATCCGGACACCGAGCAATAGACAAGATTCGGCTTGATCTCGGCTAAAGTCTCGTAACCCAAGCCCAGCCGGCCCATGACGCCGGGCCGAAAATTCTCCACCACAACATCAGCATCCGCCACCAAACGCTTGAACACGGCCTGCCCGCTCTCGCTCCGGAGGTCCAAGACCAGGCTCCGTTTGTTGCGGTTCAGTGCTAGGAACCCGGCCGACCAGTCCTTGATGAAGGGCGGACCCATGCGGCGGTTGTCATCGCCGCCGTTGGGTTTCTCGACCTTGATCACGTTAGCCCCCATATCGGCCAGCGCCATGGTGCAAAAAGGCCCGGCCATGATTTGCGTCAGGTCCAGCACCACCACCCCGGACAGAGCTGNTTCAGTCGTCATTCAAGCACCTTTAGAAATAATTTCGCGTTGCCGGAATCCGCGACAACACCTCGAATCGTACGATTGTGGAACGCATCTGAATTATACTAGAGTCCACCTGTACCGGAGGCTTCAACGCTTGGTTAACCACGAGTAGAAGGAGGCCACTTGGTCAAACCCGCAGACAAAGGCAAGGCCAGGGTCAAACAGGACGCCGACTACATCTTCCATGAATTGACCCGCAGCATCTGTCCCGAGTGCAAAAGGCGGGTTTAGCGCCACAACACGCCTGGACGCCTCCACCGAAATCATCAAGATATTGGACAAAATCGAAGGAAAACTGGCGGCGTTCTTGGCGTTTCAAAGGATCAGC
>JGI24819J35694_1000347_pt1 | contig 10642 bp, 9 predicted proteins | sample METZYME_3_800m_FD_35694 | JGI IMG/M metagenome (IMG submission 35694) | reverse complement strand
GTCATTTTGAGCACAAAAAGGAGAGCCGTGTGGCTTGGTGTGAACTTAATTACAGCATTTGTTGTCGCCGGTGCTATTGGGTTGTTCCAAGAAATTCTTCAACAAATCGTTATTCTAGCGGTGCTGATGCCTATTGTTGCAAGTATGGGTGGAGTAGCGGGCAATCAAACCTTAATTCTGGTTATTAGAGGCATAGCCATGGGAAAAATTCAACGATCAAATGCCAGAAAGTTGCTTATTAAGGAGAGTTCTGTCGCACTATTGAATGGTTTTACGTGGTCGATTGTAGTTTCAGTTTTAGCGGTCGTATTGTTTCAAACCACTTGGGAGATAGGGCTTATAGTCGGTGCTGCAATGCTACTTAATATTTTTGCCTCTGCTATCGCTGGTGTTTCCATTCCATTCCTTTTAAAAAAGATGGGAATTGACCCTGCTTTGGCTGGCGGAGTGTTGATGATAACTTTGACCGACGTGCTTGGTTTTGTAACCTTCCTAGGTCTGGCCACTTTGTTTCTCTTAGGACAAACATAAAGTCTATTGGCCCATAAAATCGATTATCTCTTCTTTTTTCTTGATTCCATCTCGATACCCCAAATCAATAAGCTCTCTTGTATAGATTGATTCAAAAAGTAGAAAACTAAGTAATTCTGATTTACGGTCCTCGAGCAAGCCTAGTCCTTGCAATAACAACCTAATTGAAAGGGGTATATGATGGTAATGTTTTTGAGCTATTTCATTCGGGTCTTCTGATGGAGCCAGGACTAGATAATCTATATGTTTCATCAATTTCTTATTAGTTTTTATCTCAGCATTTTTTGCATTTATTATAATTTGATTAATCCTGTCTAATCTTTCGATATCCGAATAGAGCCCATCTAGAAATAATGCGCCAAGCATATATCCTGTAATCTTTTCAAAAGAAGGGTACTGCACATGATAATCAGAAATAGCCGGTCTTTCACCAGTCGCATGGGTGCTAATAATTAATATCTTTTCAGCACCTAGTCTAATTGCTGGAGACAGTGGAGTGGCCTGCCTCATTGCACCGTCGCCATAATATTCTTTATCGATTTGTACAGCTGGAAAAATTAATGGGAGAGCTACACTCGCCATCAAATGATCCACATTAAGCGTGGTTTTTTTACCTTCTCGAAGAAATCGTTGCCAATTGTCACTGATACTGCTGGATTGGAAAAAAGTACAGGATTTTCTAGATTTGTAGCTGGCTGATGTAATTGCTAAAGATTCAAAATTAGATTGATTTAGATTCTCTTCAATATTTGAAAATCGTATATGCTCTTCTAAAAGTTTTCTAAAGGCTGATTGTCAAGCAAGGATTTAGGATTAGAGATTAAAATCCCCCCTGAAATAATGGTCAAAAACCAATGAAGGCTGCTTTTAAGCATTGTTATGGGATCAGTTTTGTAGACCTTATTTGAAGAGAAATTACTCCATAAATCAACAAGATGAGAAACACTGCGATGAAAAATATGTGACTCTGAAGCCAGAAATGCCGCATTAATTGCTCCAGAGGATGTACCACTGATAATCTTAAACGGGGATTGAGGCCTTTTTTGTGATATTTCTAAAAAGGCTTTTAATACACCAGCTTGGTACGCTCCTCTAGCCCCTCCTCCTGGTAAGACTAAACCAATCTTTTCATGCAGTGCTTTCTTTTTCATAATCTAGGATCTTACCTGTAAGCATCTTGTTTTGTAGTGTAATATCATTTTAAATGTTTTATTAGGGAGAACTTAGTGAATAAGAAAAATATTATCTTAATTGCTTCTACTCTGTGCTTGTTTTTGATTACTGGGATAGCAAGTGCCGAAATAAATACTGGCCAAACGGCACCAAATTTCAATTTGCAAGATCAAAATGGAAACTGGCACACACTTGATGATTATAAGGGAAAATGGGTCGTGTTGTATTTTTATCCAAAGGACGGTACACCTGGTTGCACAACAGAAGCATGCAGTTTCAGAGACAATATTTTTGAATTTGAAAAACTCAATGCACAAATACTTGGTGTCAGTTTAGACAATGTAGAATCACATCAAGCATTCAGTGAAAAATACAGCCTCCCGTTTCCCTTGTTGGCAGATCTAAATAAAGAATGTGCAACAGAGTATGGTGTTTTAGGTAAATTCATGATGATGTCTATTGCCAAACGCCAATCGTTTGTCATCAATCCAGAAGGGAAAATTGTCAAGCATTACAAAAAAGTAGATCCGGATACTCATACCGAACAAGTAATCGGTGATTTAAAGAAATTAACCAGCTAATTCGTCATTATTCATTTTAGTTGCTGCTCCTATCACCTGATGTTTATCGAAGTATTTGCCTAGGTAGACAGCCAACAAGGACCAAATAGAGGCTATACCTGCACCAATTAGGGCAATTGCAGCAAGACCCATGCCTAAAACCTGAGTTAAACCTGTGAAAGCCCAAGCCCAAAAAATATCCCCTGCCCGGTAAACAACTACATCAATGACACTTTTGGCCTTAAAACGGCTTTCCCTGTCAACTATTGTGAACAACATTTCTCTTGCCGGTTTTGTAATCGAGTATTCACCAGCCCTTCTTACGATCTGTAAGCCAACGACAGCCCAGAGCAATGGCGAAACAGCAAGGGCAAGAAATCCTATTATTACAATTACAGGAACCAAAGGGAGTGTCACTGTTAGTCCAAATCTAGTTGCTAATCGACTGGTGCCAAACATGGCTATCGTCGGTGCCAAAACATTAACTGCTAAATCTATTCCAGCAAAAATTTGTGTGCGTGAATTTTGATCAAAATCCACTAAAATATTCTTAAGTCCAAAGTAAATAAATGTACCAAAACTTGTATAGAGGACAATAAAAATACCTATCCCTAAAAGCAGAGGCTTTGTGGCAAATTCTTTAAAACCTGACAATATATTAGTACCCAAAGATTGATCAGAACCCTGATTTGATGCCTGGTTGACCAAATCTAAGGTTTTGATTCTCTCAAGTGTTCTTGCAATAAAGATAGGGATAATCAACAAAGAAGCTGAGATAAGTATCAAATTGTATGAACCTATTTTTGTTGCAAAATATAATGAAATTGTTGATCCAAAAATTGCACCTAGGCCGCTCCCAGCTGCAATAAAACCAAATAACCTTGTTGCCTGTTGCTTAGAGTAAATATCTGCCATGAAACTCCAAAAAACTGAAATATTCAACAGACTGAAAACGCTGACCCAGACATAAAATATTTGATTGATAAGTTTAAAGTCTGGAAATGCATTAATTAAAATGTAAAGGCTTAAAAAAGTTAGGGCGAAAAATGCGTAAACACCAGGCACAAGATATCTAAATTTGATCTTTGAACATGCAAGCCCATAAAGCGCTACTACCAAAAAGCTTATGAAAAAAGTAAAAGTCCATATTGTGCTCAACTCAACATCACTCCAATCACTTGCCAATCCGTCTCTGATTGATCTGAGAATGTAGTACGAAGCAAGGATTGTAAAAACAAATGAAAATGACAGCAGCACCGCGCGTAATTCATTCGCCTCAATTTTGGCAGCTGTTTTTGCAATACGGCCTAAAGAATTCATTAAATTTAGGTTTTTTAGCTTCATTTTAAGCTTTGTTACGGTTCTTCAAAACCTCAATTGATGGCAAGGTCCGGTTTTTAACGAATTCCAAAAAGGCTCCTCCTCCTGTTGAAATATAACTGATTGAATCCGCTATATTGTATTTCTCAACAACGGCCACCGTATCACCTCCTCCGACAATCTTGAAACCTGAATTTTTCTCAACTGCCTTTGCTAGAGATCGAGTGCCATTGCTAAATTGGTCAAACTCAAAGACACCAACAGGACCATTCCAGATAATGGTTTTAGCTTTATTGATAATATCTTTATAGATTATTGCTGTTTCCGGCCCGATATCCATAATCACATCGTCTTTTTCTATCTCCTCAACTGATTTTGTCTCTGCAATAGCTTCATTTGAGAACTCNTTTGCCACTGTCACATCTATTGGTATAGGTACATTAACACCATCCAGATTGAGTATTCTTGTTGCAGGCCCCACCATCTCAGGTTCTATTAGAGATTTGCCTGTCTCTTTTCCTTCAGCGAGAAGAAAGGTGTTGGCTATTGCTCCACCAACGATGATGTGATCACACGTCTTAGACAAAGATTCGATTACACCTAACTTTGAAGAAATTTTAGCTCCACCGATAATGGCTACCAACGGTTTTTCCGGCTCTGATAAAGCCTTGGTTAAATATTCAATCTCTCTACTCAATAATGGCCCAATACAGGCTTGCTCAGCATATTGCACTACCCCAAAGGTGCTGGCATGCTGACGATGTGAAGCACCAAATGCATCCATCACATAAACATCGCAAAGATTGGCTATTTGTTTTGATAATGACTCGTCGTTAGTTTTCTCGCCTTTTAGGTATCGTGTGTTTTCACACAAAATTAATTTATCATTAATATCTGGAATCCCTTCGATCCAATCGGCTAGGAAACAGACAGGTTTACCCATTAACTCTTCGAGTTTTCTGGCAACCGGCTCCAAACTAAAAGAACCGTCCAATGCTTCTGGATCAGGCCTACCTAGATGCGATAAGAGGATGACTTGGCGCCTTTTGATAAAGCTATCTCAACGGTCGGCAATGCCGCTTGGATTCGAGCTGCACTGGTAATAACGCCATTTTCTATTGGAACATTTAAATCGAGGCGAATCATGGTTCGCAAACCCTGCAGATCCAGATCCTGCATTCGAGGGATTTGCATGTTCATTGATTTAGACCTTAATCGGCATTAATCAATGCCAAGGTGGTATCCAACATGCGATTAGAAAAGCCCCATTCATTGTCATACCAAGAACAGACCTTAACCAAGGTGCCTTCTTGAACTTTAGTCATGGTGGCGTCGTAAGTTGATGAGGCAGGATTGTGGTTAAAATCAATCGATACGAGTGGTCCGTCACTGTAATCCAACACCCCTTTTAGGTCTCCCGAAGACGCTTCTTTCATAACATCATGGATTTCTTCCACAGTTGTTGCTCTTGAAGCGACAAAGCTCAAATCTACCAATGAGACATTGATCGTTGGCACCCTAATTGAAAAGCCATCCAGTTTACCCTGCAACTCAGGCAATACGAGCCCAACAGCTGAGGCCGCACCGGTTTTGGTTGGAATCATTGATTGTGTAGCCGAACGTGCTCGTCTTAAATCCTTGTGCAAGACATCGTTTAGAACTTGATCGTTTGTGTATGCATGAATCGTTGTCATAATCCCACTCTCAACACCAATCTTTTCATGCAAGGGCTTGACCAGCGGTGCTAAGCAATTGGTGGTGCAAGAAGCATTGGAAATGATCTGATGATCTTTTGAAAGGGTGTTATGATTCACACCAAAGACAATGGTGGCATCAACCTCAGAACCGGCAGGTGCTGAGAGAACCACTTTTTTGGCTCCTGCTGTTAGGTGTTTTCCGGCCAGCTCACGAGTTCTAAAAAAACCTGTGCATTCAAGCACGACATCTACGCCTAAATCGCCCCATGGGAGTTTTTCTGGATCCCGTTCTGCAAATACTTTAATCTCTTTGCCATCAATGACCAAAGCATCGCCCTTGACCTTGACATCAAACGGGAAAATACCGTGCGTTGTATCGTATTTTGTCAGATAGGCATTACTGTCCGCATCGCCCAAATCATTAATTGCGAGAATCTCAAGTTCACCAGTACGGGCGCTTTCAAAAAGTGCCTTTAAGATGTTTCTCCCTATTCTGCCGTAGCCGTTTATTGCAATCTTAACACTCATCAAATACTCCTTAATTATCTTTCAATCATTGCGATCAGTTCTTTGAAAACATTGTCATCTGAAAATCCAAAATGTTCAAACAATTCAGAGGCTGGTGCTGACATACCAAAGGTCTCCATACCGATGACAATTCCTTTTGCTCGTGTATAACCTTTCCATGCCGAAGCTATAGAAGCTTCAATTACCATAACTTTATCAATTGCAGATGGGATCACGCTCTCCTTATACTTTGGTGATTGCTCTTCAAATATCTCCAAACAAGGCATTGATACAACCCGGACGCCTATTCCCTGTTCTGAAGCCATCTTAGCTGCATTCATTGCATATTGTACTTCGGATCCTGTGGCGATAATCAAAGCGTCCAAAGAATTACCGCTTTCGGGGTATAAGATATACCCACCTTTTTCAATCAAGGCAATGGTTTCAGACGCTCGCTCGAATTGAGGCAAGGATTGGCGAGTCAGTACTAGGGCCGAGGGTTTCTGTCTGTTTTGAATCGAGACTTTCCAAGCTATCGCTGTTTCCAGAGTATCGCATGGTCGCCATACATTGAGACCGGGTATTAATCTTAAACTTGGTACATGCTCAATGGGTTGATGTGTGGGACCGTCTTCACCTAACCCGATGGAGTCGTGAGTCAACACATGGATGACACCTAGCCCCATCATTGCGGCTAAGCGAATCGCATTCCGTGAATAGTCGCTAAAGGTTAAAAAAGTACCACCATAGGGTATCGCTCCACCATGCAAAGCCATCCCGTTCATGATTGCCGCCATACCAAATTCCCTGACCCCATAAAAAATATAGTCTCCATTGGCATCTGTTGCTGTGATCGTCTTCGAGTTCTTGTGGTAAGTGCAATTAGAACCGGTCAGGTCGGCTGAACCACCTATCAGCTCTGGAAAATCATCTGTTAGGGCATTCAAGGTAATCAGAGAAGATTTTCTGGTAGCAACTTTGTCGGCTTCTTTTTGGAGTTCTTCGACTAAGGCATTTAATCCTGCGAAGCGATCATCGGGAACACTAACAGCGAATCTTGAGTTAAAACTTTGGGCAAGCTCAGGATACTCCTTAGAGTATTTATCAAAGGCTTCTTTCCAAGTGTTCTCGGCTTGCTGGCCTTTTTCCTTTGCGTCCCATGCCTTCTTGATCTCACTAGGAATGTCGAAGGGGGCATAATCCCAGCCTAATTGCTTACGCACATGATCCAATTCTTCATCGCCTAAAGGCGCTCCATGCGTATCGGCTGTGCCGGCTTTATTAGGAGAACCGTATCCAATAACGGTTTTACAAGCCAACATGGATGGCTTTTCAATTTCCGCCTTGGCTTGGATGATTGCTTTGCTTACTGCCTCTGGATTGTGACCGTCAATTCCATCAATCACATGCCATCCATAAGCCTGGAATCTTTTGGCCACATCTTCAGCAAACCACCCTGCAACCTCCCCGTCAATGGAGATGCCATTATCATCATAGAAACATATCAGTTTCCCGAGATTAAGTGTGCCCGCGAGTGAGCAGGCCTCATGAGATATGCCCTCCATTAGACATCCGTCCCCTGTGAACACATAGGTGTAGTGATCCATAATATTGAGATCGATTTGATTGTACTTCGCGGCAAATATCTTTTCGTTTAATGCCATACCCACAGCGTTGGCTATACCTTGACCAAGTGGTCCAGTTGTTGTCTCAATCCCAATGGCTCGATTAAATTCAGGGTGTCCTGCTGTATGAGAACCAAATTGACGAAAGGCCTTTAGATCATTAATTGATAGATCATAGCCTGAGAGATGCAGTAAGGAATAAAGTAACATGGACCCGTGTCCATTGGATAATAGAAATCGATCTCTGTTCAACCAACTGGGATTATTCGGGTTATGAGTTAGAAAGTCATTCCACAATACTTCAGCAATATCAGCCATTCCCATTGGCATACCAGGATGTCCCGAATTAGCTCTCTGTACTGCATCAGCTGAGAGCATTCTAATGGCATTGGCTAATATTTTCTTTTCTATGACGGTTTCCTAATTGAGAAGATAAAAATAACTTCCTCGAACATGTACTCGAGAAACATTTTCTCGCAGAGAATAAATGCTCGCAAGTATTTTAAATCAAAAAAGTACTTAATTGATTAAATTCTAGCTATAATCCGATGATCTAAAAATTATGGAATGATAAAAATGGGTGATAAGTCCTATTTAATGACTTCTGAATCTGTCGGAGAGGGTCACCCTGATAAGATGGCTGATCAAATTTCTGATGCAATTCTTGATGCAATTATGGCCAAAGATAAAAACTGCAGAGTTGCAGTTGAAACTTTGGTAAAAACTGGTTTAGTTGTGCTAGCTGGTGAAATTACAACTACTGCAGAGGTTGATTACGAAGCTATTGCTAGAAAAACAATTGAACGCATTGGCTACAACAGAGAAGAATTGGGCTTTGATCATCTCTCATGCAAAGTTATCTCTGCTATCAGCAAACAGTCTCCTGATATAGCCATGGGTGTTGATCGAGAAGATAAAGAAAAACAAGGTGCTGGTGATCAGGGTCTCATGTTCGGCTATGCTGTAAATGAAACCAAAGCATTGATGCCTGCAACAATTAAGATCTCTCATGATCTGGTAAAGAGACATTCTAAAGTTAGAAATAATGGGACAATAGAATGGCTAAGACCTGATGCCAAGAGTCAGGTCACAATCAATTTTAAAAATGGGAAACCTCATCATATAGATACGGTTGTGTTATCCACACAGCATGATGACAACATCGATATGGAAGAAATCCGTCAAAGTGTTCTAGAACATATCATCATGCCAATCCTGCCTGATGAATTAGTCACTGAAGAAACTCGTTACCTTATTAACCCAACAGGTAGTTTTGTTATTGGTGGTCCAGTTGGTGATTGCGGCCTAACTGGAAGGAAAATTATTGTTGATACTTATGGTGGCATGGCGCGACATGGAGGTGGAGCTTTTTCAGGCAAAGATCCTTCTAAAGTCGACCGATCTGCTGCCTATGCTGCACGCTATGTGGCGAAAAATATCGTAGCTTCCGGTCTTGCTGATCGCTGTGAAATTCAAGTTTCATATGCAATAGGGGTTGCTGAGCCTACTTCTATCAGAATCAAAACATTTGGAACAGAAAAAATCAATGAAGAGCAGATTATCCGGCTTGTGCATGATAATTTTGATCTGACTCCCTATGGGATTATGACTATGCTTGATCTTCTTCAACCCATCTATGAAAAAACTGCTGCCTACGGTCACTTCGGAAGGGAGAATGAAGGCTTCCCATGGGAAAAAACTGATAAAGCAGAAGATTTAAGAGAGCAATCCAGTTTATAATTAATAATAAATCAATACTGCAAAATAATATTAAGTGAAACATGTCGGACACAGCAAAACAATCAGAAATTAAAAGTATAAACGATTATAAAGTCGCAGATATCAGCCTAGCTGAATGGGGTGAAAAAGAGATCGAGATAGCTGAGACAGAGATGCCTGGCTTGATGAGCCTCAGAGAAGAATTTGGGTCAAAAAAACCTCTTAAAGGAGCCAAAATTGCTGGATGTCTTCACATGACAATACAAACTGCGGTTCTAATAGAAACATTAATTGAATTGGGTGCAGAAATAAGGTGGTCTTCCTGTAATATTTTTTCAACGCAAGATCATGCTGCTGCTGCTATAGCCAAGAAAGGTATACCTGTTTTTGCCTGGAAAGGTGAGACTGAAGAAGAATATTGGTGGTGTGTTGAGCAAACCATTCATGGAAAAGATAGTTGGGTTCCTAACATGATTCTTGACGATGGCGGAGACCTAACTTTGGTAATGCATGAAAAATATCCTGAACTTTTAAAAAATGTCAGAGGGATCTCTGAAGAAACAACAACAGGTGTACAAAGACTCTATCAAATGGAAGAAAATTCAACACTTTTGTGCCCTGCAATNAATGTGAATGACTCTGTAACAAAATCTAAGTTTGATAATCTATACGGTTGCAGAGAATCCCTAGTTGATGGAATTAAAAGGGCAACAGACGTAATGATCGCTGGCAAGGTTGCCGTAGTCTGTGGTTATGGGGATGTTGGCAAGGGATGTGCGCAAAGCCTTAGCTCACTTGGCGCAACTGTTTGGGTAACAGAAATTGATCCAATCTGTGCTCTGCAAGCGGCCATGGAAGGCTATCGTGTTGTAACCATGGAGGATGCTTGTTCACAGGCAGATATTTTTGTATCAGCAACTGGAAATTATCATGTTATTAACCTGTCACATATGGAACAAATGAAAGATCAATCCATTATTTGTAATATTGGCCATTTTGATAATGAAATTGATGTTGAATCTTTGGAAAAGTATGAATGGATCAATATTAAACCACAAGTCGATCACATAGTTTTTCCCGATGGTAAAAAGATTATTCTTCTGGCAGAAGGAAGATTGGTTAATTTAGGCTGCGCTACAGGACATCCAAGCTTTGTGATGTCAAATTCATTTACCAATCAGACACTTGCACAGATTGAATTGTGGCAGAACCCGGACAAATATGAAAAGAAAGTTTATGTTCTTCCAAAATTACTTGATGAAAAAGTTGCCCGTCTACATTTGGACAAAGTTGGAGCAAAATTAACACAGCTAACCAAGAAACAGGCTGAGTACATCAGGGTATCGGAGCAAGGACCTTATAAAACGGATCTCTATCGCTATTGATTTGACATTTAATCCTTGTGAGCCTTTTTGATCTCCTTAATACAAATCACAGATCCACATTTAACTGAAAACAAAAAAACCAAAGTCAAATCGTGGTTAACTCATTCATCTTTTGAAAAAATAAT
>JGI24819J35694_1000343_pt1 | contig 10701 bp, 6 predicted proteins | sample METZYME_3_800m_FD_35694 | JGI IMG/M metagenome (IMG submission 35694) | reverse complement strand
GTGTGAACGCGAAAGGGATAACCCGCCAGTTCGGACTCAAGCCAGTTGATCGCAATCTCCGCTCGGGACTGATAGAAGGGCCGTATGAACTGATTCGAGATCTCCAGAATCGATCCATCACGGACCATGCCGGTAGTCAGTCCGGGGCCAAAGCTTCCCGGGGTCAGATTCAAAATTGCATTGGCCGATTTGATTGACTGAATGATGTCTTCATGAGCGATTACGATACCCGTTCGCACGCCAGCAAGGCCCAGTTTTGACAAACTGAGGCACAGGATAATGTTGCTGTCCCAAAACGGTGTAGCATCAGTAAAAATAATATTGGGGAAAGGCGTACCGTAGGCCCCGTCGATTATTAATGGCAGGTCTCTTTCTGTGGCTAAAACATCCAGTTGCTCGATTTCGGCATCGGTCAATACATTGCCGGTGGGGTTTGTCGGTCGGGACACACACAATGCACTGGTGTGTGAATGAAGTTGCAGGTGTTCAAAGTCGACGTGATATTTGAATTGGTGATCACCGCTGAGAGTGATAGACGGTTTGCAGGTATCAAAAATACATTTACCTAGGCCCATTTCTGTGTAACCGATGTATTCTGGTATGAGTGGCAGCAATATGCGTTGTTCCCGGCCGTCCCGATTTGTACCGGCGAACATATTGAACAGCACAAAGAATGATGTCTGGCTGCCGTTAGTCAGGGCGACATTATTTTCGCTGATACCCCAGTTGAACTGTGTATTCAACAAATCTGTAATCGCACTTAAGAATTCTGCATTCCCCTGTGGGCCATCGTAATCTCCAACGATGCGATCGAAACGGGGCGCATCATCAAGCAAGCTGCCCATCGCTTCACGAAAAGCTCGCTGAACTTCAGGTATTCGGGCAGGATTGCCACCACCGAGTAGCAGTACCTCACCGTTCCCTGCGAGAGCCTCTCCGGCATCTTCCATAAGTTGCAGAATGCCCGAACCAGTAGCCAGGAATTCACCAAAAGCGGAGGTTTTCAAGAGATCTTCGGCGAGAGGTTATTGGTCCTGCTTCGAAGAATCTGACTCAGCGCTGGATTGGGCTGAGTGCTGAGCCAGCATACGATTGTGGCGCAGTTCGAGCATTGTATCGGTAAGTATCTGCGCAGTTTCATTGAGAACAATATCGCCGGGGAACTCTCCGTCACTGGCTTTTTCGTCTTCACCGAGATTCCAAGCCTTGCGCAGGGCGGTGGTTAATGAATCNCGAACTGACTGTCGTTGCGCACGCTCTATCTGACGTTTTGATTCAAGCAAGGATACTTCTTCCAGNGCNGCGATCTCGTTATCAAGGGTCTGATTCGANAACAGAAATTCAAACCCTGGATCGTCTGCAACNCGCGTTTGGTGGAGAGATCGGATGTTAGATAATGCGGCGCTCAGATCNGATTGGTCGAACGGACTGTAACGCGCTGAATCAACCTGTTGCCAGGGTAAGGCATTTTCTAAGCCTCGCTCACCGCGTTCGGTATCATCTCGTGCTGTTGGCAGCAGGATATCNGGGACAACGCCTTTGTGTTGAGTGCTGTCGCCGTTGATTCTAAAGAATTGCGCTATCGTAAATTTGAGTTGACCAAGTTTCTCGTCCTTGTTTCGAGCGTACCGGTCCAGGTCGACCAGATTCTGGACGGTGCCTTTTCCATAAGTGGGTTCGCCGATCACGATGCCCCGCCCATAATCCTGGATTGCGCCAGCAAAGATTTCCGAAGCAGACGCGCTGTTACCATCTACAAGCACCGCAAGAGCCCCACGATAGATAATTGTAGGGTCGGAGTCATGTTTTACCCGGACACGACCTTTTGCGTCTTTAACTTGGACGATCGGTCCTTGTTCGATAAAAAGGCCCGTCAGAGTTGTTGCTTCGGTCAGTGCGCCGCCACCGTTACCGCGCAGATCAATGATCAACCCGTCAATGTTTTCTGCCTGTAGTTCTTTGACCAGTCTGGCTACGTCACGGGTTGTGCTGCGATAGTCAGCCTGGCCACTGGAACGACCGTCGAAGTCAACATAAAAGGTCGGTAGTTCAATGACACCTATTCGATATACATGATCGCCACGGTCTACAGAGATAACTGATTTTTGNGCNGCTTGCTCCTCAAGCCTAATCGTATCGCGTACGATACTGATGATTCGTCCACTGGCGTCGGGTCCCTCCTGTAGAGGGAGAATTTNTAACCGTACCACGGTGCTTTTGGGACCTCGAATCAGATCAACCACATCNTCCAGTCGCCACCCGATCACATCGACGAGTGGCCGGTCCTCATTCTGACCGACGCTAATAATTCTATCACCCGCATTCAGTAACTGGCTGAGTTCGGCCGGTCCACCTGCCACGACCCGCCGCACCACGGTATATTCATTTTCCGTTTGAAGAACAGCCCCGATGCCCTCCAGGGACAAGCTCATCCGGATCTTGAAATTTTCTGTCGATCGGGGAGAAAAGTAACTGGTGTGTGGTTCCACTGATGTGATGTACGCGTTTATGAATGTCTCAAAGACATCGGTGGATGTAATCTGCTTGGTACGCCGACTCAGTTGGCGATAACGATCGCCAAGTGTCTTTAATATGTCATCGTGAGCCTGGCCGGCTAGTGAGAGACAGATAGTCGTTTTTGACTCGTCGTCGCCAGATATCATCCAGTTGTGCTTGGTCAGTTGGCCATGGTGATGAGCTCCGATTGAATCGAAAGCTCTCCGGTATATTCAAGTCAAAACCTTCGCTGAGGATTCGCATTGAAAACTCTGCTCTGTCGATTGCTCGAAAGCTCTCCGGTATATTCAAGTCAAAACCTTCGCTGAGGATTCGCATTGAAAACTCTGCTCTGTCGATTGCTCGTTCCCGGTACAGATCAAACAGCTCAAAAATGTGGTCTAGTTCTTGTTTTCGAAGATAGTCATCCACGTGAAAGCGCATTTGTTCGAAGCGTTCGATATCAGTTGCCAGAAAATAACTTCGGTTGGCATCCAGGGTTTCAATGTAGCGATCGAGTATCTGGCTGGAAAGATCGTCATTGAGTTGCGCTGTGCGATAGTGGTATCGCTGTATAAAGTAGTTAATCAGTTCTACTGCCCGCTGATGGCCAGGCAGAGCTCTAAGTGGTGCAATCTCGGCATAGGTCGAAACACAGGGCAGTGTCAGTGAGATCGCCAGAAAATACGACCAGCACCAACGGCGAGCCCGCCCGATATGCACCTTGGTAGTCTGGTTAGATCGACAATCAGTGGACTTAATCATGGGTATACGGTCGTAGTCGACTGCCGTTGAATGATCGTCTGCTTGAGGACGTGCGACCAACTATAGCAGTTGTTGCAGAGAGTGATCGACTGTACCGCTGATCCGGGTATCAAGTAAGACTACCCTTGGCTCTTCTGCTGTTTTTGAACGTGTTCGGGATACAGATTCAGCAGTGCTGTCTCGGAAGCATCGCACACACCCCGTTCAGTAATAATACCGGACACGTAGTCCCGCGGTGTAACATCGAATGCCGGGTTGGCAGCTTGGCTGCCCTCTGGTGTGAGTCGAACTCTGGTTAGTTGGTTTTTTTCATCGACTCCGGTGATGTGTGTGACTTCAATACCTGCCCGTTCTTCTATCGGTATTTCTGAAATTCCATCGCTTATAGCCCAGTCAATGGTCGATGATGGCATCGCGGCAAAAAATGGTACGTCGTTGGCTTTAGCAGCCAGAGCCTTGAGGTAGGTGCCAATCTTGTTGCATACATCGCCAGACCGTGTTGTTCGGTCGGACCCGACAATGCAGGCGTCGACCTGGCCGTGTTGCATCAGGTGACCACCTGCGTTGTCCGCTACTATGGTGTGTGGAATGTCGTGCGCTTTTAGTTCCCACGCAGTCAGGGATGCCCCTTGATTTCGTGGACGAGTCTCGTCGACCCACACATGGATATTCATGCCGGCGTCGTGCGCCTTGAATATGGGTGACAACGCAGTACCCCAGTCGACGGTTGCCAGCCAACCGGCATTGCAGTGAGTCAGAATGTTAAAGGGTTCGTTTTTTCGACCAAGATGGCAGCGATCTGTGAGAAGTCTCAATCCGTGTGTGCCGATCTGGCTGTTAGTGCCGACGTCCTCATCACAAATTTTCTGAGCTTCGAACCGTGCAGCCTCGACCCGATCAGTGATGGGTTCGCTAAGCAGTTGTGGCAGCATTCGCTCTAAAGCCCAGCCCAAATTCTTAGCAGTGGGACGTGCTGCGAGTAGTCGGCTGGCAGATTCTTTGAGATATTCGTCAGACGGATCTTCCTGGGCTGCCAGGAAAAGGCCACAAGCGGCTGTAGCGCCGATCAGCGGGGCGCCACGAACGACCATAGTTGCGATGGCATCGATCGTCTGAGCAGTCGACCTGAGTTGACGAACCCTAAACTCGAACGGTAGAAGCGTTTGATCGATGACAAAGACGGACCGCTCCCCATCTTCCAGCCAGATCGAGCGGTAGTGTTGGCCATCAACTTTCATAGCTGGTCTTGTGGATCATCGATGGTTCCATTCGGGTTTTCGCTTTTCGATAAATGCAGTCATGCCTTCATTTTTGTCATCGGTCGCAAACAATGACTGGAAAATAGTTCGTTCGAATCGGACGCCCTCGGTAAGCGTCGTTTCGTAGGCCCGGTTAACAGCTGTTTTAGCCATCATGACCGAAGGCTTGGAAAGTGCTGCAATTTTCTTGGCGGTTTTCAATGCATCCTCCAGCAGGTCATCGGCGGGAACTATCCGGCTGACCAGGCCAGACCGTTCTGCTTCATCGGCATTCATCATTCTTCCAGTCAGGCACATCTCCATGGCTTTGGACTTACCAACAAAACGGGTCAGTCTTTGAGTGCCACCGGCTCCAGGTATTACACCGAGTTTGATCTCGGGCTGCCCAAATTGAGCGCTATCTGCCGCAATGATGAAGTCGCACATCATTGCGAGTTCACAGCCGCCGCCCAGAGCATAGCCTGCTACAGCGGCAACAACAGGTTTTCGGCAGGTGCTTATGCGTTCCCAGTTGCGGCCGATGAAGTTGCCCATATAGACATCCATATAGTCACTATCCTTCATGCGTTTGATGTCTGCACCAGCTGCAAATGCCTTGTCGTTGCCTGTCACCACCAGTGCGCCGATCGAATCGTCTGCCTCGAACCTGTCTACGGCATCACCAAGTTCATCCATCAAGTCATCGGAGAGTGCGTTGAGAACGTCTGGTCTGTTGAGGATTATCAGGCCGACGTGGTCGTGGGTTTCAACAAGAATGTTCTGGTAGTTCATGGTTGCTCCAGCAAATTGCATTGAGATTGAGCGTCTGTCGTGACTCACTCGCTGTAGGTGTAGAAAACACTTATCATAACGGTGTTTTATCCTGTGGGATGAGGGATGTTGCTGTTCGATCTGACAGGTATTCTTAAGTTACTGTGATGTTTGGCGGTAGGGTTTGGGTTCGACAGTTATCGCCCCACCGATCTTGATACATCACTTATTTACCAGGGTAACCGATAATGAGTGGCAACTACGAATCAGTATATCAGAGCGCGTTACAGGACCCGGAAGGATTCTGGGCGCGGGCGGCTGAAGACATTCACTGGTATAAGAAGTGGGATCGTGTCCTGGACGACACGGACGCACCGTATTATCGATGGTACACCGGTGGCGAGGTTAACACCTGTTATAACGCAGTCGATCTGCATGTGGAACATGGCCGCGGTGACCAGGCTGCGATTATTTACGATAGTCCCATCACCGGTACCCGTCGGACTTTGACGTATGCCGAACTACTCGAAGAGACAGCTCGCTTTGCCGGTGTCCTTGTGGGAAATGATATAGGCCGCGGCGATCGAGTAATCATCTACATGCCAATGGTGCCCGAGGCCCTGATAGCCATGTTGGCCTGTGCCCGCATCGGCGCAATACATTCGGTAGTGTTCGGGGGATTTGCATCGAATGAGTTGGCTGTCCGAATTGATGACTGCACTCCTAAGGCTATCGTGTCGGCTTCCTGTGGTATCGAACCGGGCCGGGTGGTCGAATACAAACCGTTGCTCGACAGTGCAATCGGGATGGCAAGTCATAAACCTGCACAATGCATAGTTCTTCAACGGCCAGAGTGTGAGGCCGACCTGGTTGCCGGGCGGGATCAAGACTGGCATGAAGCCATGTCCGTAGCTGCGCCGGTGGATTGTGTGCCGGTAGCCGCAACTGATCCCTTATATATTCTTTATACCTCGGGTACGACGGGCCAACCAAAGGGTGTTGTCCGCGACAATGGCGGACATATTGTTGCATGAAATGGACCATGAAAAACATTTATGGCACAGGTCCTGGTGATGTTTACTGGGCCGCCTCGGATATCGGTTGGGTGGTTGGCCATTCGTATATCGTGTATGCCCCGCTCTTCAACGGCAGCACCACAATCCTGTACGAAGGTAAGCCGGTGGGCACACCGGACCCAGGTGCATTCTGGCGGGTTATTGCTGAGCACGGGGTAAAAGTGTTGTTCACGGCACCGACGGCATTTCGGGCCATCAAAAAAGAAGATCCAAATGGTGAGTATCTGAGAAAGTATGATTTGAGTCAGTTCGAGTGTTTGTATCTAGCTGGTGAAAGAACGGATCCCGACACATTGCACTGGGCTGAAGATAAACTGAACGTACCTGTGATCGACCACTGGTGGCAGACGGAGACTGGTTGGTCTATTGCGGCGAACTGCCGGGGTATCGAGATGCTGGCGATTAAAGAAGGTTCGCCTTCTAAGCCCGTGCCTGGTTGGGATCTGGACGTACTTGGGGACGATGGGAACCCTGTGACACCGGGCGACATCGGCACGCTGGTGGTTAAGTTACCCCTTCCGCCCGGATCATTTCCGACACTCTGGAATGCCCGCGAGCGGTTCTTTGATGCTTATCTCAGTCAGTTTGACGGTTACTATAATACCTCTGACGCAGGTATGATTGATGACGAAGGTTATGTCTATGTGATGTCACGGACCGACGACATTATCAATGTCGCGGGCCATCGATTGTCGACGGGTGCAATGGAAGAGGTGCTGGCTGATCATGCTGATGTGGCCGAATGTGCGGTAACCGGCGTGCTGGATGCCCTGAAAGGGCAGGCGCCACTGGGTTTTCTCGTGCTCAATGACGGTTGTGACAGGCCGAGTGAAGAAATTTGCGCTGAAGTTGTGCAGATGGTTCGAGATAGGATTGGCCCGGTCGCTGCGTTCAAGCAGGCAGTCGTGGTCAGGCGGCTTCCAAAGACGAGGTCCGGTAAGATTCTTCGCGGTGTGATGAGAAAGATCGCAGACGGTGGAGATTGGCAGATGCCTGCAACCATTGATGATCCCGAGGTGCTGGAAGAGATAACACAGTCTCTGAATAGTATCGGTTACCCTGCCTCCTGAGAAATATTGCGGTGAGCGACTTCGATATTCGAACTTTGGACGACTGGCGCGATCTAGTCGCGCAGGAGTTAACGTCAGCGACAGCCGAGTCACTCTGTCGGCAGACCCCGGAAGGAATCACTGTCAAGCCGTTGTACACGGCTGCCGATCTTGATGATATGGCCCAGCGGAATTCCCTGCCAGGGTTTCCACCTTATCTTCGAGGCCCACGGGCCACAATGTACCCGGGTAGACCGTGGACGGTCCGTCAGTACGCCGGCTACTCGACGGCTGAAGAGTCCAATGCATTTTACCGGCGTAACCTGGCCGCGGGACAGACCGGCTTGTCCGTGGCATTTGATCTGGCAACACACCGGGGTTATGACTCAGATCATCCAGAGGTGGTTGGAGACGTAGGCCAGGCGGGAGTAGCAATTGATTCCGTAGAAGATATGAAGATTCTATTTGATCAGATCCCGCTGGGAGATATATCGGTATCGATGACGATGAACGGCGCGGTACTGCCCGTTCTGGCCATGTACGCTGTCGCAGCTCAGGAGCAAGGTTGTGACCTTGCCACGCTCTCTGGAACGATACAGAACGATATTCTGAAAGAGTTCATGGTTCGCAACACCTACATTTACCCGCCCAAGCCATCGATGCGGATCGTGGCAGACATCATTGCTTTTACTACGGAAAATATGCCGCGATTTAACCCGGTTTCTATTTCGGGATATCACATGCAGGAAGCGGGCGGAACTTGTGTTCAGGAATTGGCATATACCATGGCCGATGGTATCGAGTATGTGCGCGCCGCGATTGCGAGTGGCCTTAAGATTGATGATTTTGCTCCGCGGTTGTCTTTCTTTTTCTGCATCGGGATGAACTTTTTTATGGAGGTCGCCAAATTGCGTGCGGCCAGGCAGTTATGGTCGGAGTTAGTCAGCGAACAATTTTCGCCAAAGGATCCCCGTTCACTGATGCTGCGCATGCATTGTCAGACTTCGGGCGTGAGCCTGACTAGTCAGGATCCATACAACAACATCATACGCACCACGGTTGAGGCGCTGGCTGGTGTGTTGGGGGGTACGCAGTCACTGCATACGAATAGTTTTGACGAGGCGCTGGCATTGCCTACAGATTTTGCGGCACGTATAGCACGCAACACACAGCTTGTACTGCGAGAAGAGACTGGTGTTACGGATGTGGTCGATCCTCTTGGCGGCTCTTATTATGTTGAGAGTTTGACCAGTTCCTTGGTGTCTGAGGCTCGCAAGCTGATCGATGAGGTCGAGGAACTCGGTGGCATGACTGAGGCCGTCAGTGCTGGCCTGCCCAAGTTGAGAATCTTGGAAGCTGCTGCACGTCGGCAGGCAAGAATTGATCAGGGCGAGGAGGTTATTGTTGGGGTAAACCGATATCAGCTTGATGAGGAAGAGCAGGTCGAGATTCTCAGTGTAGACAACATAGCGGTTCGTGACGCACAGTTACGACGTCTGGAAAGCGTTCGCTTGGCTCGTGATGAAGATCGTTGCCAAGAAGCGTTACAGATACTCGAACATGCAGCAACTNAAGAAGAGCAAAACAANAATCTTCTGGCCTGTGCGATGGACGCTGCCAGGGTCCGAGCAACGGTGGGTGAGATTTCNACCGCCCTGGAGAAAGTATTTGGCCGACATCGNGCAGAGACGATCACCATTTCTGGAGTTTACGGTGCGGTTGTGAAAGACGACAAGAGTTTCAGCAGTACCCAGGCGGCAATTCGCTCATTCGCTGATCGTGTCGGTAGACAGCCCCGTTTACTGGTGGCAAAACTGGGCCAGGATGGACATGATCGCGGGGCTAGCGTAATTGCTACGGCATTTGCCGACCTGGGTTTCGACGTTGATATTGGTCCATTGTTTCAAACCCCTGCTGATGCAGTACGCCAGGCAGTTGAAAATGATGTCCACATCATCGGTATATCCTCGCAGGCGGCTGCACACCGTACATTGATACCTGAGGTTATGGTAGAACTTGAGCGTCAGGGTGCATCAGACATTATTGTGGTTCTGGGTGGTGTGATTCCGCCGCAGGATCATGCAGAGATGTACAAGTTGGGTGTGGCGGCTATCTACGGTCCCGGTGCCCATATCCCANCCGCAGCTCAGGACATTATGGATCTANTGGGGCAGCGTCAGCGCTAGCGGGAGGACGGGCCATGCAGGAAATAATTGAAGAACTCGAACGCCGGCGGGAAGCCGCCAAACTGGGCGGTGGCCAGGAACGAATTGATGCGCAACACGCACGGGGAAAGCTGACCGCACGTGAGCGTGTTGATGTGCTTCTGGATCAGGGCAGTTTTGAAGAATGGGANATTTTTGTCGAGCATCGCTCAACTGATTTTGATATGGCCAACAAGGTTGTGCCGGGNGACGGCGTCGTTACCGGATACGGAACTATTAATGGTCGAATGGTCTTTGTTTTTAGCCAAGACTTTACGGTGNTTGGTGGTTCGTTGTCAGAAGCACATGCGGGAAAGATCTGCAAGATCATGGATCACGCGATGAAGGTTGGTGTACCGGTTATCGGCCTTAACGATTCCGGTGGCGCTCGTATCCAGGAGGGTATCGATTCGCTCGCGGGGTATGCTGAAGTATTTCAGCGTAATGTGCTGGCCTCGGGAGTGATTCCTCAAATCTCGATGATCATGGGGCCATGTGCGGGCGGTGCCGTCTATTCGCCAGCAATGACCGACTTTATTTTTATGGTGAAGGATACCTCGTATATGTATGTGACCGGTCCAGAGGTGGTCAAAACTGTTACGCACGAGACAGTCACCCATGAGGAACTTGGTGGGGCAAACACGCATTCCACCCGGTCGGGGGTTGCAGACGGGGCCTTTGACAATGATGTCGAGGCGTTACTGTCATTGAGACGCTTTGTAGATTTTCTGCCCCTGAATAACCGCAGCGAGTGCCCTAGGCGTAAGGTCGACGACCCTGCTGATCGTATCGAGACATCACTGGATACTCTGGTGCCGAGTAATCCAAACCAACCCTATGACATGAAAGAGTTGATCTACAAAGTTGTCGATGTGGGTGATTTCTTTGAATTGCAACCCGACTATGCAGGCAATATCGTCATCGGTTTCGGTAGAGTCGATGGTTCGACGGTGGGTGTTGTGGCTAATCAGCCAATGGTGCTCGCCGGGTGTTTGGATATCCAATCCTCAGTCAAGGCAGCACGATTTGTACGTTTCTGTGACGCCTTTGGAATTCCGATCGTGACATTTGTGGATGTGCCGGGTTTTCTTCCGGGCACAAC
>JGI24819J35694_1000333_pt1 | contig 10834 bp, 10 predicted proteins | sample METZYME_3_800m_FD_35694 | JGI IMG/M metagenome (IMG submission 35694) | reverse complement strand
TACAAACTTGGTGGTGTTACTGAATTTGTCGATATAATAGGTGCCATGGGAGAACGAACGAAAGACCATTTTTCTCTGGTACTACCAGTAGATACAAAAACACCTCACCCCTGGTCAGGGATACTCTTTGGGCTGGGTATTGTTCTGGCAAATGCGTACTGGCTTGGTAACCAGGCCATCGTACAGCGTTCTTTGGGTGCTCGTTCCATGGCCGATGCCAAAGCATCCTATATTTTTGGCGCCTTATTGAAAATATTAATTCCTTTCGCTATGGTTATACCGGGGATTGTTGCTTTGGCACATAATCCTGCCATCGCCGATGCTGATAAAGCCATGGCAACGTTAATAAAAACTATTATGCCTACGGGTCTACTGGGAATATTCTTTGCGGCATTTCTCGCNGGATTGATGTCCAGTGTTGATACATACCTCAACTCAGCGGCAACTGTATGGACAACCGACCTATATAAAAAATTCATTCGCCCAGTGGCAGATGATACCCATTATCTATTTATTGGCAGGCTTTTCACAGTTGTGTTTATTCTGGTCGCAATTTATGTTGCCCGTTTTGCAACACGATTTGAAAGCATATATGACCTGGCACAAACATTACTTTCATTTTTCCAGGGACCAAGTCTTGCTATTATAGTTTTGGGCGTTCTTTGGAAACGGGCTACTGGCCCGGGGGCCTTAGCTGGTTTGATTGGCGGCGTTGCTTTCTCGAGTTTATTGATGTGGGTAAACAATAATGCGACAATACCCTTATTCCAAGTTTCAGAACCATTTCTCTATGTTGCGCTGTGGTCATTTATGCTTTCATTAATGCTCACAATTGTTGTCAGTTTGTATACTAAACAGGAACCAGATGAAAAATTAAAAGGTCTTGTATACAGGTATGATTAAGATCCTAACCATTACTTTTTCTATATCCGTTTCAATTGCGGATACAATTGCAAACTTTTTTCGCGGGCCAGGCCAGTTCTTGAGAGATATACTAATGAGCATTGATCTGACTATAGCAAAATTATTGTTCATTCTTTATTTTCTTGCGATTGCATACTGGGTATATAATTTGCCCAAATCAGAAGTAACTATGGATGACAAGAAAAGTGGGAAAGAAATTAACCTCAGGCCGTTTGCCTTAGTTGCCATGGGGGCCATGATTATCATTTATCTAATTTTTTAATTGCATATGCACAACCCCAGATGGATATCCCTTTTTATTATCTTTGGTATAATCCATGGGGAAAGTGATGATGGTGTATTGGGTTATTTTACGGAATCTACAAGTAAAATATTATCCAATCAGACTAACCAATTGATTCTGGGGTCAGCTGCCCTGGCAGCGTTAGCTGCAACAAAAGTGGATCACCAGGTGAAATCGTATGCGCAGACAAAAGGATTGTTACCCGATAATATTTCCCATATTGGAGATATGTATGGTGGCCGCTGGGGACACTGGATATTATGGTCATCAATTTTGGCTACATCATTAGTTGATGGGAAAAAAGCTGAAATGTCTGAAAAAATGGAATTTTCAACATTGGCTATGGTCACAAATGGAATTTTAACCGAGGCAATGAAAAGGGGGTTTGGTCGGAAACGTCCGAATGGCAGTTGTTGTAAGTCGTTTCCATCTGGCCACACGTCGCATAGTTTTACAATTGCTACCATTGTAAATGAGCTATATGGAAACCAAATGGGTATCGCTGCATATTGTTTAGCTGTATTGGTTGCAACCAGTAGAATCAATGATAATAAACATTATTTAAGTGATGTTCTGTTCGGTGCGGGCTTAGGAACGGCAGTGGGAAGGGGCTTTGCATTGGAATACCAGAACCAATTGAATGATAAAGGAATTAATCCAACATCGCAATTATCATTTAAAATTTCAATACCACTCAACTAAAGTATGAAAAATAGAATATTTATTGTTTCTGTTATGGTCTTGATGGTTTGCTCCTGTGGCGGTGAATCAGCTGGTAAAGGTCCCAAACCTCCGCGTGGTTATTTAAATAATACTTTTTTAAAATGGGCCTTAATGCTTGGTTGGGTAGAACTGGTAGATACCAAACCAGATATACCTGAGCATATTGAAGTATTCGGAGATATTGGTTTTAAGGAAACAGAAGAAAGAATGCTTTTTCTGGATATTTATCGAAAGAAAAATATTCTAGTTCCTGCTCCACTAATAATTTTTATACATGGTGGCAGCTGGACCAAGGGCGATAAGATGGATTATCTAATATACTTATTATCCTATGCTGAAAAAGGCTATATCACTGCATCCTTATCGTATCGGTTCGCTCAAGAAGCAAAATTTCCTGCGGCCCTGGAAGATGTGATTTGTGGTGTCGAATGGCTCAAGGCTAATGGGGCTGAATATGGTATTGATTCCAGTAATGTGGCCTTGGTGGGCGGTTCAGCAGGAGGTCATTTAGCTTTGATGACTGCTTATACGATAGGTGGGCCATATGACTCAGGCAATTGTAATAGTGATCATGCCAGTCCTCGGGTAAATGCTGTGGTGAATTTTTATGGTCCGACTGATCTGACCACTGAATATGCCATCAGCCGGGATGAAACAAAATATTTTTTAGGAATAGAGTATAAAAATGATCCAGATAGATTTCTTATGGCATCACCGGTACATTTTGTAACATCAGATGATCCACCTACCATGACTTTTATTGGTACGCTGGATGAATTAGTACCTGTATATCAAACTGATGTATTGAATGAAACGTTAACTGCTGCAGATGTACCTCATNATTATCACAGATTAAAAGGTTGGCCTCATACGATGGATGCAGCGGTTGCTGTAAATGAGTATGCGCAGTATCACATGGATGAGTTTTTTACCGAACATTTGCGAAAGGTAAAATAAGATTATAGGCAAGATTTCGCATATTTTATTTAGTCTGTTACTACTGGCATCCTGCGGTAATAAAAACAATAGTGTAAATTTTCCGCAATTGGAAGGGGAAAATTGGGCAGAAAAACTGGGTTACCCTGTTAATAGTAAAGTAGTCATGCTTCATGCGGATGATATTGGTATGTGCTCAGAAGCGAATGAAGCAGTAATCCCCTATCTATTAAATGATCAAATTCAATCAGCAGCAGCTATGGTACCTTGTCCCTGGTTCAATGACATAGCAGATTGGTATAAGAAACACCCTGAAGAGGACATTGGATTACATTTAACATTAACAAGTGAATGGAAAAATTATCGCTGGGGACCGGTGTCAAATCCCAGTAATGTACCTGAATTAATTGATCCGGAAGGGTACATGTGGCGTGGGGTGATCGATGTTGCTTCCCGGACACCTGTAACTACAATTGAGAAGGAGGTTAGGGCACAAATTGAACGTGCCTATGAAAGAGGGATAAAACCTGGTCACATTGATACCCATATGGGTACTCTTTATAGTAAGGTAGAGTACGCAGAAGCATTTTTTAAGGTGGCAATGGAATATGGTATTCCAGCAAACGTTATCGAGTTTACCCCTGATCGAGTGCAAAAATTTAGGAAGCAAGGTTATCCAATTACGGCCCGGTTAATCCAAAGCGGAAGAAAATATACGTTACCAAAACTTGATGATTTTACTTCAGTGCCTAATGGGAAGAGCTATCAGGAGAAAAAAGAACTTTTTTTCGATCTGGTTCAAAATCTAGAACCTGGTATAACTGAAATTATTTTTCATCCTTCTATTGAGACAGAAGGCTTAAAAAAAATCACGAATTCCTGGCAGCAGCGCGTGTGGGAAGCAAAAATGTTTTCCGATCCTGAAGTCATTCAATTTTTGAAGAATGAAGGGATAATCTTTACTAATTGGAAAGCAATGATGCAACGGTTTAAGGAAAGAATTACTAAATGAAGCTATTGAAATATGGTCTGGTAATTGTAGCTGTATTATTAATTTTAATTTTAACACGGTTTAGCTACAATCTTCGAGATAGGCACCCTGATTTTAATATAGATTTGGTAATCGATCCGTCAGCTGAACCAGGTGAATTATCTGTAGGGTTCGCAAAAATGCCGATCACACCGCAAGTCACTGATACCTGGAATGACTTTAATGGTAATGCAAGATATGAGCCTGAACAAGGTGAAACCTACAATGATGTAAATGGTAATAATAAATTTGACCCAATTTGGATCGCCGGGTTTCATAACCGTCGCCCCGCGCAAGGTGTTCATGATGATCTTTGGGCCAGAGTTATGGTGATAGATGATGGTGCTACACGTGTTGCTATTGCAAGTATTGATGCGGTGGGCTTTATTTACGATGATGCGGTTGATATACGTAAATCAGCGCATGGTGAAATTAATTGTGACTATACAATTATATCGAGTACCCATGTCCATCAAGCACCAGACTTAATTGGTATATGGGGTGAGAGTTTCTATAAAAGTGGTGTAAATACAGACCACATGCGCTACGTAAAGCGCCAAACCGTTGCAGCAATTGAAACAGCTGTAAAAAATCTGGTACCGGTGAAACTAAGGATCGGTCAGGATCTGGAAGGTGCCATTCCTTATGTTGTTGATTCGCGTGATCCGCAGGAAATGGATCCCGGAATCAGAATTATCCAGGCAATAGAAATTGGCTCCGGTGAAACGNTAGGATCTTTGGTAAGCTGGAGTAATCACCCCGAAACCCTTTGGAGTAAAAACTTATTAATATCCTCAGATTTTCCTCACTATTTTCGGGAGTCTGTAGAGAACGGTGTGCATAAAGGTGAACGCTTATTAGCACAAGGATTAGGTGGCATAACAGTATTTGTCAATGGTGCGGTGGGTGGTTTGATGACCACAAATCCTAGCCATCCAATCCCCGATCCATTTGATGGTCAAATGCATAAAGGTGCTACATTTGAAAAAGCGCAGGCCCAGGGCCAGCAACTTGGTTTATTGGCCTTGAAGGCAATCCGTTCTGCTGATGTTTTGGAAATTGAACGGGCAGCAATTACAATTCGTGCTAAAACAATTTCAATTCCTCTTGATAATAGGAATTTCTTACTCGGTTTTCTTCTAGGTGTTATTGATCATGGAACCACAGGTTGGTTAGATGTAAAAACGGAAGTGGCAGCATTACGTATTGGGCCCATATCGATCATCACAATACCTGGCGAAATTTATCCGGAAATTATCAATGGTGGCGTTGTTTCACCTCCGGGTCAGGATTATAATCTGGATCCAGTTGAAATACCGCCCTTACGCTCAATGATGTCCGGAAAATTCAAGTTCGTATTCGGTTTAGCAAATGACGAGATCGGATATATCATTCCTAAGAGTGAATGGGATGAAATTCCACCATATTTATATAATCATCATCAATCTCCATATGGGGAAGTAAATTCAATTGGTCCGGAAGCGGGGCCGATCGTCCATGAATCACTCAGCGAAATATTAGAAGATTTTTAATAATCATATAGTGAAAAACTGGAGAAGAACAGGCGCAATAATCGGCAGTATTGGTTGTATAGAGTTCGTATTATTTTCAACTATTGCGATGTTTTTCTATGGCGGCGGCACATCCTGGAATAAGTCCGCTGAAGGATATACCTTTTGGCACAATGTTCTGAGCGACTTGGGCCGCACTGTTTCATATTCTGGAGTACCTAATACAGTTTCAAGTCCCATGTTTAACATTGCATTGAGCTTTTTTGGAATTTGTATAATTGTAATTTACCTTAGTATGGGAAAGAACTTTTTACGGTCCTATTGGTTAATGCTTCTTATTCTTATTGGTGGGATAATTTCTGGAACAGGAACTGTAATTATTGGATTTACACCTGATGATAAATTATCCGATTATCATATGCTTGGTGTTTGGATGTGGGCTTTGCCGTTATTTGCTGTCTTGCTTTTATTTATTATTTATGGTGTGATTAACGGTATTTATGACAATTTTTTATTCATTACCTGTGCGTTAGCAATTGCATTATTTATTCACATTGGTCAAGGTGTTACAGGTTTGTGGTCTCCGATTGTTGCAGCAACTCAGAAGATTGTAGTTTATTTAAATATAATCTGGTACTTGTGGATCTGTCGCAAAATATCAGCACAAGAAGTAACGACTTTTAGTTGATATAACCGCTCAATTAAGAGTTTATTTTACTATTGCTAGCGTACCCTTCTGGATTTGACCATTACTGGCTGGATCAAATGATTCCACTACCCAGAAATAAATACCGCTGTCCACTCTTCCTGAAAGGGATATAGTATCCTGTCGCCATGATTCTTCAGCTGAATTTTCATTGGTATGTTTTCTTTCGTATACTAAATCACCATTTACGCTGTAAAGTCTGATTATGCATGATTTTGGCAAATTGATAAAACGCAATTTATATGGATCGGCAACATCGGGATACATGTGCAGTGGATCTTTGAAATCCAAACGATAAGGGTTGGGAACAACTCGAATTGGTACGTTCATGCTATCAAAAGAAGCCGTAGAGCCTTGGTATGGTGTAATTGCTATAGGGTTTTTTTGTTCAACTGATGTCATTCCGCTTTCAAGGGGCGGTATGGGTCCAACATCATTTCCATTTATATCGATCCAGTGATCATGACCAGAATCATATGTGTGGACACTATAGTAATAATTATAGCCTGAGAATGAAGTTGAGTCGATATAAGAATAGGTGCCGTTTGCTTCATCGTAATACTTTGGAGAACCAACCGGAATATCGATCAGAAACTCCCAGGGGCCATAATGCCAATAATGAGATGGGGGCCATGATTTATAAACTCTGTATCCGCGTACATCCCGCGCTTCTTCATTTTCATAGTCAGGATCGAGGGCATCTTCTACATCGTCATGCCATTTGATCTTTATTTGCCCTAAACGGGTGTTGGCAAAAGATATTTTAACATCTGGCGGAGGATCGGGAACATTATAATTATTTTCATAGGCAAATTTGGCTTGATCAAAATTTCTAAACATGGATTGTTCACCTAATATTCTTTCTGTTGTGGCATCTTCAGTAATTGACCAGGTTAGCTCATCTTCTCCCAGCCAATCGGCACCAGAACCACCTACAAAGGCGATCACCAATTTTGTTTTTTGTCCTGGCTCTAAACGGTAAGGTCCAAATACAAGTGCATGGGTTCCTAAACCAGGTTCCTGTGGTGTTTTTGTAATGTCCTGATCATTATTGCCAATGACCATGGTAAACATTTCTTCATCTGTATGCATCCCACTGTTAGGGTCTTCATAATCAAACTGGTTATTCTCACCACCATGCCACCATTTGGCATAAACTGGTTGAATTGGACTAGATGGATGAACAAAATCAGTATTATCAGGGAGATAATCCAGGATCCCCATCCCGATGTACTGATAGGCCAATAGTTGATTCTCTAGTTGTCCCTGCATTTCATCAGCATGTGCGCTGGCCGCTTCTAATTTATAGGGCTGACCTGTGTCATCCCAGTTCGTGCCGACCCAATCATCATCACGCTGGTAAAACATGATATAGTTTTTATAGAGATCAGTATTCTCCGAGTCATCTGCTGTAAAGGTATCCGCTTTGGTGTAGAAAAATAAATCATCCTGTGTTTGCTGACGGTTATGACGCCAATCACTCCAGTTCATACCGAATTTATCTGCCCAACCGTGGGCCATGGCGTTTAAGCTGAATGAATTCATCAATGTCAGATAGGCCGGATCCAATATTTTTGTGCCGATGTTTTCAAAAACCAACTCCTGTATTATAAAATCATCAAAATTCGAATAACCCCAGGCATAGGCTTTTCTGGTTACTCTGATTCCAGTTTTTGTATTCCATTGACTGATAATTATTTCTTCCGGTGAATTATTATGTGCCGTGTAATGATGATAACGATAATTATGAATTTCAATGGGCTCATTTCCAGTAATAGAATTGTGATAAGTAGAAAAATTACTGCGCTCAAGATTATGATAGGTGGTGTCACCCAATACCGCTTCAGGTGAATTGTTAATATTATACGGAGCTGGCTGTACATCATAGGTCACGTTTCTTGGCCCGGAATACGATACTAATGTGTCTCCCTGGTCATCAACTGCAAGAATCCAAACACCCTGCCCTTTAGAGCTTTGTGGTATTGTAACTCGAGGTATTTCAATAACATTTGGTTCTCCGGCCAGGTATGCACTTACATCTATGAAGTATTCAATAAAATCAAGACCGACTCGGGACATATTACCTGGATAGGTCAGGCTTTCTTGAGAATGACTATCAGATTTNGANCGATTGCCACCACCATCCAGGCCATTATTTCGATAACTGGACCACATTTTACCTCTTGTAAGATTTCGTGGCCGGTACCCTTCAGTCATATCCAGCTGAGCAAATAACGTATTAATTAAAATAAATAAGGACGAAAAAATATATTTCATTGCTAGGTTATCACTTCAAGTAATCCCTGGATCAAACCGACAAAATAGGCACCATTGTAGGGTCCATACCAATTCATAACGAATGTTTCATATTCTTTCAAATTATACCATTCATCTTTAGTGATATATCCAATATAACCGCCGTTAAAACTGGTAACCAATACATCAAGATCAAGAGCGTTAGCTTTTCATCAATCGCAGCTGTTAATTCGCCTGAAAAATCACATGGTGTTCCTACAAATGTGACATTTCCAATTCGTAACAGGGATATATAGGCTGGAGAGGCATCCATTATTTTTTCAAATATCCATGGTCTCATACGCCAATTAGTAGCCACCCGAATATGTGGTTTACGTAAAGGTATGTCAAATTGAATAGTACTAGTCTGTTGAACTTCATCCATTGCAATGCCACTTACATTTGCACTTATGATTGCTGTTAAATTGGATGCTAAAAGAGAGATTCTATCGTAACTATTTTCACCCTTTGCGACTGGAGAGTGGCTGCCTACGGCACCAGCACAAAAAGCCGCAAAATCAACATTTGTTAGATTTTCTAACGAGTCAACTAATGCTCCAGGGTAATCTCGGGAATAATTCATTTGACGGTGTGATAGTACTGTTGCATGAGCTGCAAATGTGGTAATTAAAGCAACTGCGCCACTTTCTTGTTGAATTTTTACGACCCGCAGCCATGGATCCCGAGAACCCTTTTCACCAACCAGGCGATTGCGGGTAAATGGGCTAGCATCATAGCGGGCATACCCAACTTTAGCGCTCACCAATTCTGTTTCTGCTTTTTTTATCGTTGTTATAATTGCATTGGCTAGGTCGCTTACAATTTCATTTTGATATTCACCGGCGAATTGGGTGCCAATCCAGCTATCGGCCCAACCGCCAACTGAACAATGGGTGTGGGTGGCGCTCAAGAATATTTGATCCAGACTGTAACCAATTTCTGGTAGCAGTATTCGCAGAGTTTCTGTAACTGCAGGCGGTATGATTAATGCGTCTAAAGTGATGATTGCTGATTTGTTGAAACCATTATCAAAAACAAACCCTCTTGCCCAAACAGAATCGTGAACGGTTGATACAATGGCACCTTTCCTCGCGCCATAGCCTGCCAAGGGAAGGGGATATTGTGGTGTTATATTTGTCTTGGCCCAACCCGCTTTAAAATATTTACTATTTTGTGATGTGTAGCTTGAATTCAAGCTATCTAGTTTTTGCTGAGCAAGTTGGTAATATCGACTTTCATTTAGCGGTGTTTTATCTACCGGAGTGATAGTTGCAATCAAGCAAAAAATAATTCCTAGACCAAAAGCCATAATAAGCCAGCGTAAGAATTTCATTAATTGCTAATTTGATTGATAAAAATCATATATCTTACCTTTTTTTTATACCCATCTTTTTCATGACCATTAACAAACTATCCGGATAATCAGTAATAATCCCATCAACACCTAGTAGAATTANTTTTTCCATTGTCTTGGTGCGATTAATTGTCCAGGGGATAACAGGAAAACCATTGTTTTTTAATTCGTTCACAGTATTACCTANAAAAAGGGAATCTTTCGGCATGATCAATCGCCAGGATGGGGAAAAAATATCAACGTAATTTTGCGCTTCATGCAATATGGCGAGTGCTGTGCCTCCACTATTTTCAAAATGAATTCCGTTGAGCCATGGCGATGGAACGGAATCATTTATAGACTTAAAGGTAGATTGCCCTAAAAGCGCAGCNGTTTTTATATATGGTGCTTGAATTTTGACAGATTCAAGAACTTGCCAATCAAAAGACTGTATATTTACTTTACCGGCAGCATTATTTTGGTTTATCACTTGCACTACAGCTTTAACGAATCCATCAACAGGCGTAGTTACTTGGGATTTCGGGACGATCTTTATCTCGATGTTCAACCAAATGTTATTATTCGGGTATTCAGCCAATAAATCGAATACCTCTTGCAGTGTCGGAATTTTTTCACCTGGAATGTTTTTTCTCGGAGGTTGAGGGAAACGCAACACATCTGGATTTAGGGAACCGCAATCAAATGTTTTTATTTCTTTTAAAGTAAGATTAGAAATTAAGGGGCCATAACCAAGCGTATCTGTTGCAATAGAATNTCCATTAGCGTCCAGACANAAATTTTGGTTTAAATAAGGATCGTGGCTAACAACAGGTANCAAGNCTTTCGTAAGNCCCAGATCAAGTTCAAGCGTTGTTACGCCCATTTCAATTGTTTTGCGAAACCCAATTAATGTATTCTCAGGGAAAAGACCCCTGGCGCCGCGATGTCCCTGGATGTCAAGGGTTNGCGGGTAAAATAACAAGCATGAGAACAAAAAGTTGACCAACAAAACAATTAAGATATGCTTTACTAACTTATGGAAGTGTCTTAGCATCGGTTAAAATCTGAACTACCCCTGACTGGATCCATCAGG
>JGI24819J35694_1000332_pt1 | contig 10835 bp, 8 predicted proteins | sample METZYME_3_800m_FD_35694 | JGI IMG/M metagenome (IMG submission 35694) | reverse complement strand
TGCCTGATGCTTCTTTCGTGATCGGCAAACGACCGCGCCATCATTTGACGTCTACCAAGTCGCCACTGATCTTTCGCACTTAAGCCTGTTCCTCGCGTATACGGCACGTGGACAAGACGCAATACGACAGGATCGTCGGGCGTCTTGGCGAATTCGTACTCACCGAGGCTGACGGGGAAGTCCATCGCAATGGAGTGATAAAGCCCGTTGGGGCAGTAAACCTTACCGACGTGCAAGTTCTTCAGCGCGCGCCAATTTCGAACCAATACGTTGGTGTATACCAAGGGTCCCTTGACGCTTTGCGCGAGCGCCGCTTTCTGCTCGGCAGGCAGCGCCGGACAAATATGCGGAATGACCCGGTGGTAACAAGCGAGAACACAGTTTTTACCGTACACATCAAACAACTGTCCGCCCGTGGCATACCGAATCCTCACGTTTGAACCATGCTTATCCTGGACCTCGGCAACATTGGTCACCGTACTGTTAAGCCTAATCCGTACTTCCTCGTCCGGTTGATCTAACGCTTCGTAGTCAATTCGTGCGGTAACCATGTCCTTCATGTTATCGGCTGGAGTAATTGCGGGGATCAGTTTTTTTACCAGCAATCGTGCAAGCGACGCATTTCCATCGGGGAAGTGAAAAATATACGGTTCTTCGTCCGCATCACTTTGACGCAACAAGCCGCCAAATCCGGGTAACCACATGTCGACAGCATCACGGGCCGAGAGCGCGTCGATTCCCAAGGCCCAATAGTTAAGGGTTATTTTCCCCAACAAATGCACCACTTCGTCCCCGCACCCCAAATGTTCGCGGAGAAATTGCTCGATGCTGATGCTGCCAAGAAATTCTCGGCGCTGGCGCCGATTGAGGTGCCTTAACGACCTTTGATTCTTGGTCAGCAACTTCAGTAACTCAGCGCGCGCACTTTCCGATAACGGCACGTTGTTCGCCTGGTTCACGAAACTCCGGTCTAGGTATTCGTTGAGCCTTATGGGTACAAGGCGATCGACACCGTAGTGCTCCTTGTCAAAAAAAACTTGACTTCGCAGCCCATGGTTTCGCGCGAAAGACTGATCGAAAGCGTCGTAGAAAGTGGAAAGATCCACGGTTAGCTCACGCAGCAAGTTTTTCGCCACGTTACTGAATTGCCCCGGATCCTCGAGCGTTTGGCTACCGCCAAAACCGATATAGGTCTTGCCCTGATAGGTAAACTCATTGCGCTTTGCATGCCCGCCGAAATCATCGTGATTGTCCAAAATCAGGATTCGGGCATTGGGTTTGGCTACCCGATAGAAATAAGCCGCCGATAAGCCACTGAGGCCGCCACCGACGACCACGAGGTCATAAGCGGTCTTGTCAGAAAGCAGATTGCTGCTCGGTGACATTCCGTTAAACGCTAGTTCGTGCATCACGTTAAAAGAGCCCGGATGTGAACCTCGCATACCCGTCCGCGCCGGTGGATAAGCCTGGTAATTGTCAGCCGCAATACGACCTGTGAGCCCCAACCCAGTCGCGGTTACGGCTACCCCACCGATAAAATCACGCCGCGTAATCGCCCGGTTCATGCCAAGGTATTGGTCAGAATTCATAATCGTACGTTAAGCATTGCCAAACCCGCTCCTTATGATGATCTCATGGCCAACGCTATGCTTCCTACCCGCCGATAAGGAACGAGCGACCTCACCCGTGTTGGGTAACGCCAACTTTTATTGTGATAGCTTGAACCCGTCATGAGACAAGTACCGCTCTTAATGCTCGCGCGATCCATAGTCGCGATACTGGTCACCGCGAGTGCAGGCATCTTTGCTTCCGAAAACGATGGAAAAGTCTTAAACGTGTACAACTGGGCCGACTACATTGGCGAAACGACGTTAAAGAACTTTGAAGACGAGTACGGAATCAAGGTCAACTACGACGTTTATGATTCCGCCCAGATCGTTGACGCAAAACTCATGGCAGGAAAGTCTGGGTACGACGTGATCGTACATGCCGCCACCAATTCTGCACGGCTGATACCGATAGGCGTATTTCAGCAACTCGACAAAGAGCGGCTTTCGAACTGGGANAACCTGGATCCGGTGCTGCTAACCAATTTCGCCAAATACGATCCGGGTAATCAATATGGCGTCCCATATATGTGGGGAACGACCGGTTTTTCATACAACAAGGAGATGGTGGCCGAACGCATGCCAAACGCGCCTGTAGGCAGTGCTCAGTTGATATTCGATCCCGAAACGGTGTCGAAGTTCGCCGATTGCGGCGTGTCACTATTGGATTCGGCCAGCGAGGTTATCGGTATGGCGATGCTTTACCTTGGTCACGATGCGAACTCAGTTGAGCCGGCGCATTTGCAGCAGGCGGAACAGTTATTGCGTTCGATTCGGCCGCACGTCAAATACTTCAGTTCGACCAAACTTTTACTCGATTTGCCGGCCAAGGAAGTTTGTATCGCAATGAGCTGGTCGGGTGACTACTCGGTGGCGAACCGTCGTGCAGCCGACGCCGGTATCGACATAACCCTCGGTTACACGATCCCAACTGAGGGGTCACTGATCTGGTTCGATGTAGCCTATATTCCCGCCGGCGCTGCGAATGTATACGGTGCGCACTTATTCTTGGATTTCATCATGCGTCCCGATGTCATCGCTGAGGTCTCGAACTTCATTGGCTATGCCAACGCTAACCGGGAAGCAAGCCTATTGATGGATGCCGACATCGTAACGGATCCGGCCATCTATCCCGACGCAACCACGCTCAAGCGACTAAGCGATACTCAAACGCTACATCCGAAATTGGAACGACTGCGGTCGCGAGTATGGACGCGAGTAAAATCGGGACTATGACAATCCCAGTAAACAAAACGGGCGACAGCACGCAAGATCAAGCCGGACTGGGAACTGCCCGAGCGAGCAATGGGGGCAACGCCAACAGCGAGCCGTTTATTCGAATTGAGAACCTATCGAAACAGTTCGATGGAGTCACGGTCGTGGACGGCGTCGATCTTGACATTTCCCAAGGTGAATTATTTGCCATTCTCGGGGGCTCCGGGTGCGGTAAAACAACGTTGCTTCGCATGCTTGCAGGCTTCGAAACGCCTTCGGCCGGTCGGATCATCATCGATGGGATCGACATGACCGGACTGCCCCCTTATCAGCGTCCCGTGAATATGATGGTTCAATCCTACGCGGTCTTTCCACACATGACCGTTGAGAACAACGTCGCGTACGGACTGAAGAAAGAAGGTATCGACAAGGCACGAATCGGTGAACAGGTTGCGCAAATACTATCGCTAGTTCAACTCTCCGGTTACGAAAAACGAAAACCCCACCAACTTTCCGGCGGCCAACTGCAACGCGTTGCGCTGGCGCGGGCGCTGGTGAAAAAACCCAAAGTTCTTCTTCTAGATGAACCGTTGGCCGCGTTGGATAAGAAGCTCAGGCAGCGTACTCAATTCGAGCTGATGAACATACAGCATGAACTCGGTATTACGTTCGTCGTCGTCACCCATGACCAGGAAGAGGCCATGAATTTGGCAACGAGAATCGCGGTCATGGACGAAGGCAAGTTTGTACAAATGGGTACCCCGACCCATGTCTACGAATCCCCCTCAAATCGGTTTGTCGCCGATTTTTTCGGGACTATGAATATGTTTGAGGGCAACGTATCCGCTATCACGAATCAGTATTTGCTCATTGATACCGTGGACTTCGGTGTCATCAAAGCTCCGCCAACGCCAGGAGTCCAGACGGGAACTAGAGTCTGGCTAGCTGTTCGACCGGAAAAAATTGCGATCAGCAAGGAGCCCGTATCGTCTGAATTCACCACGTCTATCAAAGGCGTGGTAACGGATCTTGGTTACTATGGCAATCGCACTATTTATCGAGTTGCGACTAATACCTCCAACGTCATCGAGATCAGCGCGCAAAATCAATTTCGAGCGTCCGTGCCTACCCTCGATTCGAGCGATGAAGTGTTTGTCTCCTGGGATCTAACTAATAGCATCGTCCTCAAAGAATGAATAACCGCTATGCTGAAATCGCCGACAAGGCCTGGCGGTTATTTGTTGTTTATCTGCCCTATCTTTGGCTCCTGTTATTTTTTCTGACGCCGTTTCTAATCGTTTTCAAAATCAGCTTCTCTGACCCGGTTATCGCACAGCCCCCCTTTACTCCGTTGTTTGACTGGACGAAAAACGGCGTAAATGCGTTGTACATTACTTTCGATAACTTCCTGTTCCTGTTTGAAGACGACCTTTATTGGTCGAGCTACCTCAAATCCGTCAGGATTGCGACCGTTTCAACGCTTTGCTGTCTTATCATCGGTTATCCAATGGCTTACGCCATCACACGCGCGAATACGACAACAAGAAACATTCTCCTCTTGCTGGTTATTCTGCCTTTCTGGACCTCATTCCTTCTTCGGGTCTATGCATGGATGGGCATGTTGTCAACTCACGGATTGATCAACAAAGGTCTGCTTTCGATCGGGCTCATTGATGAACCGATGAAACTTCTCTACACGGATTTTGCGGTGTATCTCGGCATCGTTTATGCCTACCTACCGTTCATGATTTTGCCGTTATACGCGGCGCTCCAGAGGCTCGACCTGTCCATGCACGAAGCGGCATCCGATCTTGGTGCAACGCCTTTCCGTGTATTCGTCGATATCACCTTACCGATGTCGAGCGCTGGAATCATTGCCGGGTGTCTTCTGGTATTCATCCCCGCCATCGGTGAATACGTTATCCCCGCCCTACTCGGGGGTGCCGATTCGCTNATGATAGGCAGGCAATTATTTAACGAATTCTTCGAAAATCGTGATTGGCCNGTAGCCAGTGCNGTCGCGACGATTCTGCTCTTTATCCTCGTTATTCCGATCATGTTGTTCCAGCGCTATCAGATAACAGANGGAACGAGCGNCAACGAATGAGACANCGATCAACTTTCCTGTTCACGACTCTGGCATTTGGCTACGCGTTTCTATATTTACCGATCGTGATCCTGATGGTGTATTCCTTCAATGATTCCCCAATTCAATCGGTGTGGAATGGTTTCTCCCTGCGTTGGTACTCCGCTCTGCTCAACAACCCACAAGTTATCGACGCTGCCCTATTGAGCCTTCAGATCGCGTTGATCAGCGCGACGATCGCTACGGTCCTTGGCACGTTAGCGGGTTTGTCAATGACGCACATGGGGAGGTTCAAAGGCCGACTGTTATTTACCGGGTTGATTGCTGCCCCTTTGATCATGCCCGAAGTCATTACCGGGCTTTCGTTGTTGTTGGTGTTTGTAAGTACCGAACAATTAATCGGTTGGCCCGAAAGCAGAGGAACTTTGACAATCATCATCGCCCACATCACCTTCTCGATGGCATTCGTTGCGGTGATCGTGCAGTCAAGATTGTCGACGGCGGATAGATCGCTGGAAGAAGCCGCTATGGATCTCGGTGGACGACCCTTCCGGGTAGCCATTGACGTTACGCTACCGCTCATCGCACCCGCGATGGCCTCGGGTTGGCTGCTCGCATTCACCCTGTCGTTGGATGATCTGGTAATCGCCAGTTTCGTTTCTGGTCCTGGCTCAAGTACGTTACCCATGGTGATTTTTTCGAAGGTTAAGTTGGGGGTTGCGCCCGACGTCAACGCGCTGGCTACCTTGGTCATCACCCTCGTTGGAATCGGCGTCGTCATTGCCGGATTCGTAATGTATGGAATGGAAAAGTCCAGGAGACCGCAGCCGCAGGCCATACCATGAACGACTCAAACGCTTTCTTCATGCCGAGCGAATGGAGCGAGCACGAATGCTGCTGGATGGCATGGCCGCCAGAACAGCGCCGCGACATCTATCCGAATCTCGACGACATGCGTCGCCAGTACGCTAACGTCGCCAGCGCGATCGCCGAGTTCGAACCCGTCATGCTGTTAGCGACAACAGAGACGGTCGACGACGCGAGACGACATTGCAGTGGCAAGGTGGAAGTGATCGAACGGGCGCTAGACGATGCCTGGCTTCGCGACATCGGCCCGACCTTCGTACTCAACGAAACCAAACAATTAAGCGGCGTCGACTGGCAATTTAACTGCTGGGGTGACCCGGAGTCCGCTCATCAAACGGATGCAACAATTGCACGCGTTATCAACGAATTAACCGGGGCAACCAACCTACCTGCTTCAATCTTTCTCGAAGGCGGTGCCATCCACAGTGATGGCGATGGATTGTTGTTGACTACTGAAAACGTCGTACTCAATCCCAATCGAAATCCCGGCTTAACGCGGTTGGATGCGGAGTGTTTGTTCAAGGACTATCTCGGCGTCGAGAAGGTAGTGTGGCTAGACCACGCACTGGAATACGACGACACCGACGGTCATGTCGATAATCTGGCATGTTTCTCCGCCCAAGGTGTAGTTCTGGCCCTTTCTGAATCGGACCCAGAAGATCCAAACTGCGCACGTCTGCGTCGAAATATCGACACGCTCAGTAACGTCACCACGACCAGCGGAGATCGGCTCAACATTATTGAGATCCAGCAACCCGCCCGACAAGAATACCGTGGTGAGCCGTTACCGTTGTCCTACATCAACTTCTATATCGCCAACGGAGGCATCGTTTTACCCGAATTCAATGACCCGATGGATCAACCCGCGCTTGAGGCGGTTACCGCCGCATTCCCTGATCGGGAAATTGTGCAACTGCCCGCCGTTGAAATTACCAAGGGTGGGGGTTGTATCCATTGCATCACACAGCAACAGCCAAAAAGCGTCCCCAGATTAAACTAATGCTCGTCTTGGGGGTCGGGTGGACGACGGGTGACAACCTCAGGCGGCAGATAGTCGAATATGAACGTAATCCGATCCTCCGTCCCTTTGTTCATGACGCTGTGGTTTTTTTGGTTGTTCACCTCATAAGCCCGACCGACGGCCAACTGGTGGGGCCGTCCATCGATCATAAACCTGACTCTTGGATTGGTCGTAACGGGAACATGAATACGGTGTCCAGCGTGGAACGACGGGTGCCGATCAACGTGGGGCTTGATAATGTTTCCTGCGGGTAGCTTCGCCACCATAGACCGAATGATGGTGCCACCGGCGGGATAATGTGCGGCCAATATGTCATGCATGACAGGCACCGCAGTTTTCGCCAAGAGGTCCCAACCTTGTTCTTTTTTGACTTCCAATTGGGGCCAACCTGAGCCGTCGGTAAAGACGAGTACAACGGACTCCGTTTGCCTGTGGACCTCGTATTCGTTCTGCCTAATTCGTTGCGCGGACCAATCTGCCGGTTTCAACCCGATAACAGCTTCTCTCAGCCGTGCGATCTCCACCGGNCCCAGGTCTTTTAACGTCTCTTCGATGTCCATTTGGCTATCGTATATCAAACCAATCCAACTAAAAAAAAGGCCGTCAGAGACGCGATTTCTGCACAGCCGACAAATATGATAGTGCTATCTATATCGAAACCGTCTGCGGGAAGCTCGTAATCGACCCAGAGCAAGTGGCCATCGACGAACAACCATTATCGCCAAAAGCGAACCTTAACCAGGCAGTCGACCTAATCAATTCGGGACAGATTGGTGCTGCCATGCGCATTTGTCGCGACGCCCTCAAAACAGAGCCCGACGACGTCAATATGACCGCACTGCTGGGTGCCATGTTGCTGAAGTCACGCGAGATGGGGTTGGCGGAAAAATATCTTCGCCGAGCCATCGAACTCGCCCCAAATTTTGCGAAACCGCACGAAGACCTTGGCTTTCTGCTTTTTGAGACGGGACGACCAACTGATGCCGTCGAGGTGCTGGAGACCGCCACACGACTGGATCCTCAATCTGAACCGGCGTTCTACACGCTCGGTCGCGCTCTGGCTGCGATCGGCAAGGGCCCAGAATCCGATGTCGCTTTTGAAGCGTCGTTTGAACTTAACCCGCAACGTAAACAACTCGCCCTTGCCGCAGAACACCACAAAGCCGGGCGTACCGAAGAAGCCGAACAGGCGTACCGAGACTTGTTGCGGATCGACCCGAATAACGTCGACGCGTTGCGGTTATTGGCCGGTATCGTCGTAAGCAGGCACGACATTGACGAAGCAGAGCCGTTGCTCAGAAAAGCAATCGCATCGGCCCCGGACTTCTATCTTGCTCTGCTCGATCTGGGTGGAATTCTACATGAACAGCATCGATACGCGGAGGCAATCCAGTGCTTTGAGCGCGCCGTCGAGTTAGAACCCAACAGCAGTCGATCGCACTTTATGTTGGCGTCGACCCGAGCACCCGCGGGTCAAACTTACCAGGCGCTGGACTCGTATCGCCGCGTGCTCGAGTTGAAACCGCAACATGCCGGCGCCTGGCTCGCGCTTGGACACACGCTAAAAACGGTTGGTAATCAGGGCGAGGCCATTGAGGCTTATCGTGAGAGCATTAAGACTCGGCCTAACAACGGGGAAAGTTACTGGAGCCTCGCCAATCTCAAAACTTACGAGCTTTCCAGCGAGGATCTCCGCGCAATGGAATCGTCGCTAGAAGACAACGAAGGCTTGACAGATCAGTCAGCGGTCAACTTTCTCTTCGCGCTAGCTAAAGTCAATGAAGACAGTGGTCGCTTTGATCAGGCCTGGAACTACTACCAGCAGGGTAATAGCAAGCAACGCTCGCTGGAACACTATGACCCGGTGCAAACCGAGGTAACTAACGACGAAATCATCCAGGTATTTGACGAACCGTTCTTGCAAGCAAACGCGGACTTAGGCGATCCAAGCGTTGCACCAATTTTTATCGTTGGATTACCGCGCTCAGGGTCGACGCTGATCGAACAGATACTGGCCAGTCACAGCATGGTCGAGGGGACATCGGAACTGCCATACATCGGACGGGTTGCTACGTCCCTCAATCGGAATCGCGCCGACGGCGTAAATTATCCTTTTGCTGCGCGAGAACTACGAGAAGCCAATTTCACTGCGCTGGGACAAGACTATCTCAACCAAGCCAATGCCCATCGACAGACTGATAAACCACGCTTTATCGACAAGAACCCGAACAACTTTCCGTCCATCGGATTGATCCGTCTGGTTCTGCCCAACGCCAAGATCATTGACGCACGACGGTATCCATTGGATTCAACCTTGAGCTGTTATCGCCAACTCTTTGCTAAAGGCCAGACGTTCGTCTACGACCTGATCGAAATCGGAGAGTACTTTCTTCAGTATCAACGCATGATGGATCATTGGCATCAGGTGCTCCCGGATCGCGTCCTGACGGTCCAATACGAAGATGTGGTGACAGATTTAGAGGGCCAGGTACGTCGGCTTCTTGCTTACTGCGAATTGCCGTGGGAGGACGCCTGTGTCCGATTCCACGAAACCGAGCGACCTATACGAACCGCCAGTTCCGAACAAGTGCGCCAGCCCATTTACTCCAAATCCATTCATTTCTGGCGTAACTACGAAGCGCATCTAGGCGAATTAATTGACGTGCTGAAACCCGTCCTACGGAACTACAAGCAATACGAATCCATTAATCAAGATGGCTCGACTTCGAGTGCCGTTTAGTTAATCGCCGGGCAACCCTGGAAAAGGCCACGCCTCCAGACCGTGAATCGCATTCCTGATATCAAGTGATAGATTCAACGACAGCGTTGTTTTCATCTGATCGATGTCATATAGCGTGACCGTCGAAGGCGACGATCCACCCGCAATCAGACTATCGCTGATCACACAGAGGCCTCGACCAAAGGCTTGACGCGCAACACGGGAGTCATCGAGNTCGGTATGTGTGAGCAGCGCCGGGTTATAGACCGGGAGGTTAAATACGCCTTGCTTGCCTTGTTGGGGAACAAAACGGACCACGTTTTTTTGCGTATCGTTGAATAAAACACCTTTCCGATATGGTCGCGCATTGTGGGTTCCGTCGGGCAATGTCGCGACTTGATTAATGTGTCGCCCAGTGTACGCATGTAATCCGGCAGTGCGTAAGCCACTGATGTACATGGCCCGACTCTCACAAAAGACGCTGTTGATATGGAGTTCGTTACGCAAAGGTGGGCCATGTCGACTTTCTGGATCAAACGGAACGGCTCGAAGGCCTTTCTTGTCCTTGGATACGCTTAGTCCCCAGCTAAATCGATTTCTATCCAGATCGAACCCGAGGATGGAGTCGAAGCCCGTNGAGGTGAGATAGAGTCGTCGCTCGTAGCAGCTGATCTCATGACAGTGTTTTAGGTAGGGGCAGCGATACGATGTAATCTGTTGGAACGTGTGGTCATAAACGAACAGCTCGTCACTCGCAGCGATAAACACCCTGTCCCCGTCAAACCCGATGCCGCGAAGACCACGATCCCATCCGCGACCCTGCCAATCGATATCCACCGAATCCCAATCAACCGTCTGCAATACGCGCTCGTTCGCCAGATCAATTAAGTAAACCCCGCCATGGCTCTCGCCTTGGCGGCTGCCACGAACGACCGACGTTGCAACAAGCGTAGTCACCGCATGTATTTCGAGACAATTAGCGAGGTAACAAGCATACTCCCACCACTATCAAGAACTAGAAGCGATGGTACGGAACTAGAAACCGACTGTTGGGTCGCGCCACTTTATCTAGAGCGCTACGTGTGTGACGCTACTGCCCTAAAGGTATGGAAATTCTACCGGGGGTCTTGCAGTACGATTCGGGCCTTACAGCCGACGTAACAATCATCGAACTTAAGTGAGGAATGTGATGGCACATGATCGCAAGAATTCTACAGCAGGTCGCAATCTTTCACTGGCGATATCTGCCGCAGTGGCGGGTACCGGCAGTGCTCAAGCCGAATCGGATGCGGAAGATGCGCGACTTGAGGAAGTCATTGT
>JGI24819J35694_1000331_pt1 | contig 10835 bp, 7 predicted proteins | sample METZYME_3_800m_FD_35694 | JGI IMG/M metagenome (IMG submission 35694) | reverse complement strand
GGCCGAACAGGCCACAGACGACGAGGCCCCGGCCGAAGAAGCAGCCGACACGCCAGACGAAGAAGCCCTGGCCGACGAGGAGGAATAGGACCCCGGACCATGTCGGCGCTGTCGACCNAGCCCCTCAGGCCNGTCACCGATGACGAGCTCGCCAGGTTCGTCGCCGACGGCGTCGTCCACCTCCCTGGAATCCTCCCCACCGCCTGGCTGNAACACCTGACCGGNCCTGTCGACGAGACGATCGCCGATCCGTCCATCACCGCCGACATGACGGCGCTCAGGGCCGGGCTGGGCGGAGCAGGTGACAAGGCAGAGGAAGGCGGCCGCTTCCTCTCCGGAGTCGACCACTGGCTACACGACAGCGCCTTCGCCTCCTTCGCCACCACCTCGCCGCTACCTGCCATCGCCGGCGCCCTCATGTGCGCCGACCGGATCCACCTCTACGAGGACTCGGTGCTGGTCAAGGAGCCGGGAACCGTCGAGGCGACGGTCCTGCACCAGGACCTGGGCTACTTCCACCTGTCCGGCGAACGCATCTGCACCTGCTGGGTTCCCCTCGATCCGGTATCCGTCGANAGCGGCGCCATGGTCTACGTACGNGGTTCGCACCGCTCGGGGACCGTGTACCGGCCCAACTGGTTCGTGACCCGTGATCCACTCCCGGACACCGAAGGCGAAGCCGTCCCGACCATCCAGCCCGACGACGACCGTGTTGCGTGCATTCCCGCCGAGCCGGGCGACGTGATCGTCCACCATGCCGCCACCCTCCACGGCTCCGGTCCGAACCGGTCGGCCACCACGCGCCGGCGTGCCGTCTCGGTGCGCTACTGCGGCGACGGCGTCCGCTACGAGATCCGACCCGGAGCGCCCTCCAAACCCCATCACGCCCACATCCGATCCGGTGACCCGGTCGTCGACCACCCCGGGTGTCCACAGGTCTGGAGCCGGCCCGTAGGGTCCGGCCGATGAGTGCGTCCTGGTCCACGATCCCGCGGCTGGTCGACGACGCCGCCGAACGCTTCGGCGACCTCGAGGCCTTCGTCGACGGCGACAGGCGGTGGACGTTCGCCGAGTACCGGGACCGGATACACGCCGCCGCCCGGGCCCTGATGGCNCGGGGAATAGGCCCCGGCGACCGCATAGCCGTGTGGGCCCCCAACGTGGCTGAGTGGGCGGTGGCGGCGATCGGCGCCCACTGTGTNGGCGCGGTCCTCGTCCCGATCAACACCCGCTTCAAGGGCCGTGAGGCCGGGCACCTCCTGGACCGCACGTCGGCCCGGATCCTCTTCACGGTCACCGACTTCCTGGACACCAACTACGTCGCCCTGCTGCGCGACTCCGACCAGGGCACCGGGTTGGACGAGGTGGTCGTGCTACGGGGCACCGTCCCCGAAGGCTGCACCTCCTGGCAGGAGTTCATGGCCGCCGGAGACGGTGTCGACGACGCGGACCGGGCCGCCCGATCGGCGGGCGTCGACGGCGACGACCTCTGCCATCTCATGTTCACGTCGGGCACCACCGGATCTCCGAAGGGCGCCATGCTCCGCCACTCGGCGATCTGCCGGGCCTTCGAGTCGTGGAGCGACGTGGTCGGGCTCCGGGCCGGCGACCGCTACCTGGTCGTCAACCCGTTCTTCCACGCATTCGGCCTGAACTCCGGCATCCTCGCCTGCCTGATGAGGGGCGTAACGCTCGTCCCCCACCCGGTCTTCGACGTACCGGCGGTAATGAGGCGCATCGGCGAGGAGCACATCACCATGTTCCCCGGCCCTCCAGCCATCTACCAGACCATCCTGAACCACCCCGACCTGGACGGGTTCGACCTGTCCTCGCTGCGGCTGGCGGTGACCGGCGCGGCAGCGATACCGGTGCAGATGATCCACGACATGCGCGACCGTCTCGGCTTCGAGAAGGTGGTCACCGGCTACGGGCTCACCGAGGCCTCGGGGATCGCCACCATGTGCCGCCACGACGACGACCCGGCCCTCATCGCCGGGACCTCGGGACGGGCCATCGACGACGTCGAGGTACGGGTCGTGGACCCGGACGGCACGGAGTGCCCAGCCGGCCAACCGGGTGAGGTGGTGATCCGTGGCTACAACGTGATGGTCGGCTACCTGGACGATCCCGGGCAGACGGATGAGGCCATCGACCCCGACGGCTGGCTGCACACCGGCGACATCGGGGTCATGGACGCCGCCGGCTACCTGGACATCACCGACCGTGTGAAGGACATGTTCATCAACGGCGGCTTCAACGTGTACCCGGCGGAGGTAGAGCAGGTCATGGGAGCCCACCCCGACATCGGACAGGTGGCGGTAGTCGGAGTGCCGGACGAGCGGCTGGGAGAGGTGGGCATGGCCTTCGTGGTGGCGGCCGTCGGAACCTCACCGGATCCGGCGGGCATCCTCGCCTGGTGCAAGGCCGAGATGGCCAACTACAAGGCCCCACGCCATGTCGAGGTGGTCGATGCCCTGCCCGTGAACGCCAGCGGCAAGGTCCTCAAGTTCGAGCTCAGGGAACGGGGCGCGGCGATCGACTGAACCGCCGGGACCCTCCCTACGGCCCCCCGGGGGACGCCGGTAGCCTGCTCCCGGCCATGAGCGACNAGCACCCCCCCTCCCCAGACGCCCCCGACCTGCCGGCCGNCCCGTATCCCGAGGTGGGTCGGGCCGACTTCGCGGCCATCGAGGAACGGGTTCTGGCCCGCTGGGAGTCCGAGGGCACGTTCCGCACCTCCATCGAGGCCCGCCCGGTCGACGACGAGTTCGTCTTCTTCGACGGCCCACCATTCGCCAACGGCCTGCCCCACCACGGCCACCTGCTCACCGGCTACGTGAAGGACGTGGTCCCCCGCTACCGGACGATGCGCGGCCAACGGGTGGACCGACGGTTCGGCTGGGACTGCCACGGGCTGCCCGCCGAGATGGAGGCCGCGAAGGAACTCCCGGTCTCCGGACGGGCCGACATCATCGACTACGGCATCGGCCGCTTCAACGCCCAGTGCCGGGAGTCGGTGCTCCGCTACACCGGAGAGTGGGAGAAGACGGTCACCCGGCAGGCCCGGTGGGTCGACTTCGAGGACGACTACAAGACCATGGACCTCTCCTACATGGAGTCGGTCATGTGGGCGTTCAAGCAACTCTGGGACAAGGGCCTCGTCTACGAGGCGTACCGGGTAATGCCGTACTCCTGGGGAGCCGAGACCCCGCTGTCCAACTTCGAGATCCGCCTCGACGATGCCACCCGTCCCCGCCAGGACCCTGCGATCACGGTGACCTTCGACCTGACACCGGCCGACGGCGACCCGGGACCCATGCGGATCATGGCGTGGACGACCACTCCATGGACCCTGCCATCGAACCTCGCCCTTGCCGTCGGGCCCGACGTCACCTACTCGCTGCACCAGGCCGCCGACGGCACGGTGTTCGTGCTGGGCGCCGACGCCGTTGACCGCTACGCCGCCCAGTTGGAGGACACCACCGAGATGGGCACGCTCGCCGGACGCGACCTGGTGGGCCGAACCTTCACCCCGATGTTCGACTTCTTCGCCGAGAGGACAGACGCCTTCCGGATCCTGGGCGCCGACTTCGTGGATGCCTCGGACGGCACCGGCGTCGTCCACATGGCTCCCGGTTTCGGCGAGGACGACCAGGTCGTCTGCGAGGCCGCCGGCATCCCGATCGGACGGGTGGTCCCGGTTGACGACCAGGGACGGTTCACCGACGAGGTCGGGCGGTGGGCCGGCCTGAACGTCTTCGACGCCAACCCTGAGATCATCCGCGACCTCAAGGAGGCCGGCAAGGTCGTCCGCCACGACACCTACGAGCACAACTACCCGCACTGCTGGCGGACCGACACGCCAATCATCTACAAGGCAATCTCGTCCTGGTTCGTGAAGGTCACCGACATCCGGGACCGACTCCTGGCCACCAACCAGCAGATCAACTGGGTCCCCGACCACGTGAAGGACGGCCGCTTCGGCATGTGGCTGGAGGGCGCCCGTGACTGGTCGATCAGCCGCAACCGCTTCTGGGGCTCACCCATCCCGGTCTGGCGCAGCGATGACCCGGCATACCCGCGGATCGACGTCTACGGCAGCCTCGACGAGATCCAGCGGGACTTCGGCGTCCGGCCCGACGACCTCCACCGGCCGTTCATCGACCACCTGACCCGGCCCAACCCCGACGACCCGACCGGTGCGTCGACGATGCGCCGGGTACCGGAGGTCCTGGACTGCTGGTTCGAGTCGGGCTCGATGCCGTTCGCGCAGGTGCACTACCCGTTCGAGAACGGTGAGTGGTTCGACGAGCACTTCCCGGCCGACTTCATCGTCGAGTACATAAACCAGACCCGCGGCTGGTTCTACACGTTGCACGTCCTTGCCGCCGCCCTGTTCGACCGGCCGGCCTTCGAGAACGTCATATGCCACGGAATCCTGCTTGCCGAGGACGGCACCAAGCTGTCGAAGAAGTTGCGCAACTACACCGAACCGTCGGTCATCTTCGACCACCAGGGGTCCGACGCCCTGCGTTGGTACCTGATGTCGTCGACCATCCTCCGGGGTGGCGACCTGCGGATCTCCGATGCCGGCATCGACGACGTGGTGCGCCAGGTGCTGCTGCCCGTCTGGAACGCCTACGGCTTCTTCACCCTGTACGCCAACGTCGACGGGCACAGGGCCACGATGCGAACCGACTCCACCCGGCTGCTGGACCGTTACCTGCTCGCCAAGGTCCGCACGCTGGTGGAGGCGGTGGGCGAACGGATGGACGCCTACGACCTGCCGGGCGCCACCCATGAGATCCAGGGGTTCATCGACGCGCTCAACAACTGGTACATCCGCCGCAGCAGGGACCGGTTCTGGGCGAAGTCGGCAGCCGCCGACGACGCCGACAAGCGCGATGCCTACGACACCCTCTACACGGTCCTGGTGACCTTCTCCCGGGTGGCCGCGCCGTTCCTCCCAATGGTGATGGAGGAGATCCACACCGCCCTGACCGGTGGTGCCAGCGTGCACCTGGCCGACTGGCCCGAACCCGACGACCTCCCCTCCGACCCGACCCTGGTCGCCCACATGGACCGCCTGCGCGACGTGGCGTCGACCACCCTGCGACTCAGGGAGGAACACGGGCTTCGGGTCCGCCTGCCGCTGTCGTCGCTGACCGTGGCGGGTACCGACTGCGAGGCCCTGGCCGACCTCGTCGTCCTGCTGGTCGACGAGGTCAACGTGAAGTCCGTGGAGTTGACCGATGACCTGGGGGGCCACGCCCGCTTCGTGCTCCGACCCGACGGGCGGGCGTTGGGACCCCGTCTGGGTGGTGAGGTACAGGCAGTCTTCGCTGCGGCACGCTCCGGCCGGTACGACCTCCACGATGACGGCACTGCGACCGTGGCCGGACACCTGCTCCAGCCCGACGAGTTCGCCCTGGGCGTCGAGTCACCCGAAGGCGTGACCGCCGCCGCGCTGAGCAGCGGCGACGCGGTCGTGGTGCTCGACACCGAGGTCACCGATGACCTGGCCCAGGAGGGCCTGGCCCGCGACGTGGTCCGCCAGGTCCAGCAGGCCCGACGGGACGCGGAGCTGGTGGTAACCGACCGGATCAGGCTCGTGCTGGACGGCGACAACGCCGTCCTGGATGCCGTCCGTGCCCATGAGGACCACGTGGCCGGCCAGGTGTTGGCAACCGAGTTGGCCTACGGTCCGGTGGACGCCGACTCGGACGGAGCCATCGTGGCCACCGTGGAAGGAGCCACGCTCCGCTTCCGGTTGAGCACAACCTGACCAGGGGGAACGAGCCACCAGCCCCGGCACGGAGGATCGGTCAACCGGCCCCGAATGGGGCAGGGCCGCTGTCCCTTCAGTCGTCCAGCCGCCGACCCGCCTCCACCAGGTTGATCTCCCAGATCACCTGCTCCAGGCGGTCCGAGGCCGAGATGGTCGGGTAGCGCAGAGGGTTCTCCGACGTAACGCAGGTCGATATCGGGGCCAGCATCGTCCACGGCGTCGGGTGGCAGAACTGGACGACCGAGTGGCGCTCGCCCGGAACGTCGGAGACCACCCGGTGTATGCCCGGGGAGATCAGGCCGTTGGTGAGGTGGTCGAGCATGATCCCGGTGTTGACGATGACATGTCCATCGGGCGGGGCGGCGGCGATCCACCCCTCGTCAGTACTGACCTGGAGGCCCGAGGCGGTGGCCCGGGGAAGGGCGGTGATGAGGTTGATGTCTCCGTGCTCGGCGGCCCAGACGTGCTCGTCGCCGGGTGCCAGGTCCATCGACGGGTAGTGGAGGGCCCGGGTGAGGGCCGCCCCGTCTCGCAGCATGGCATCGAAGAACCCCTCGTCGACCCCCAGGCCGACCGCCAGGATCCGAAGCACCCTGCGCTGCAGTTCCAGGGTGACCCTGTGGAACTCCATCAGCACCTCCGTCGTGCCCGGGAGGTCCTCGTCGGGCAGCGTGGGATCGCCGTACCGGTGGGGGAAGCGCCGGCGGAGTGGATGGCCGATCGGCACCGGAGCGCTCCAGTTGAGCATCTCCTTCCAGTCCGGGACGTCAGAGGCCGCTGCGGTCTCGACCAGCAGGCCCGTGTACCCGGTCTGTCCATTGGCCCCTTCCACGGTGTAGCGGTCCTTGCGTTCCTGCGGGAGGGCGAAGAAGTCCGAGAGGCGTCCGTATGCGTCGTCGAGCAGGTCCTCGGACAGGTCGTGGCGTACGTACACGAAGCCGGTGGCGAGGCTGCGCATGGTGCCGTCGACGACGGCGCGCCGGGTGGCCGCATCGCCGGATTCGAACGCCGGGAGGTCGACGTCCAGGATCGGCGACGTGTGGGATCGGCGGGAATCGGTCACGGCCGACACGTTAGGCCGACGGCGCCCACCGACTACCTGATCGCGGGCCCCGGATCCGTCACGTGGCCGACCACCCGGAGCGCGAATCGTGGCCGTTTCGGGGTGGGGCCGACCACGCCACGCGCGCCCACTGAGAAATTCCGGATCCCGACATCGATTCTCTTGACACGCTTGTAATTACATGCGTGCAATTCAGAACCCGGGACGCGCGCTCCGGCCGATCCACCGAGAGGTGACCGGACGGAGGAACACGGTGGCCCGGGTTGGATCGGAGGCTCGGGTACCAGGGCCTCCGGGGGTACGCCGGCGGGAACCCGGGGGAAAGAGGGAACAGGAAGATGGCACTCACCGAGGACCGCATCGGCGGCGTCGACACCGAACCGACCGGTGCGACACCCATGAGGGTGCGCAAGCGCAANGGTGACCTGGAACCNGTCGACGTCAACAAGATCGTCAAGGCCGTGGAACGCTGCGCCGTCAACCTTCACGGTGTCGACCCCATGCGCGTCGCCACCCGCACGATCTCGGGCCTGTGCGACGGCGCCACCACCGAGGAGCTCGACGAGCTGTCGATCCGCACGTCGGCCGCCCTCATCGTGGAGGAGCCCAACTACTCACGCCTGGCCGCACGCCTACTGGCCACGGTGATCGACAAGGAGGTCCGCAACCAGGACATCCACTCGTTCTCGCAGTCGGTCAGCATGGGCCTCGAGCAGGGCGTCATCGGAGCCGAGGTGGCCGAGTTCGTGGCGACCAACGCCCGCAAGCTCAACGACACCGTCGAGGGCGACCGGGACCACCTCTTCGAGTTCTTCGGCCTCCGNACCGTCTACGACAGGTACCTGCTGCGGCACCCCGAGAACCGCAGGGTCGTCGAGACCCCCCAGTACTTCTTCCTCCGGGTGGCCTGTGGCCTCTCGACCTGCCCGGACGAGGCCATCAACTTCTACCGACTCATCTCCTCCCTGCAGTACCTGCCGTCCAGCCCGACGCTGTTCAACTCGGGCACCGTCCACCCGCAGATGTCCAGCTGCTACCTGCTGGACTCCCCGGAGGACAGCCTCGAGGGCATCTACAGGCGCTACACCGACATCGCCCAGCTCTCGAAGTTCGCCGGGGGCATCGGCGTGGCCTGGCACCGCATCCGGTCCAAGGGCTCGCTCATCCGGGGCACCAACGGCCTGTCCAACGGCATCGTCCCATGGCTCAAGACCCTCGACAGCTCGGTCGCCGCAGTCAACCAGGGAGGCCGTCGGAAGGGGGCGGCCTGCGTCTACCTCGAGACGTGGCACGCCGACATCGAGAACTTCCTGGAGCTCCGCGAGAACACCGGCGACCCGATCCGCCGGACCCACAACCTGAACCTGGCCAACTGGATTCCGGACCTCTTCATGGAACGGGTCGAGAAGGACTGGCAGTGGTCGCTGTTCGACCCCCACAAGGTTCCCCACCTCACCGACCTGTACGGCTCCGAGTTCGAGTCCGCCTACCAGAGGGCCGAGGAGGAGGGCATCTACGAGCGGCAGGTCTCGGCGCGGGAGCTCTACAGCCGGATGATGCGCTCACTGGCCCAGACGGGCAACGGCTGGATGACGTTCAAGGACGCCTCCAACACCAAGTGCAACCAGACAGGCACCGACGGCCGGGTGGTGCACCTCTCGAACCTCTGCACCGAGATCCTGGAGGTCACCGACCAGTCGGAGACCGCCGTCTGCAACCTCGGCTCGGTGAACCTGAGTTCCCTCGTCGTCGACAGCGCCTTCGACTTCGAGCGGCTGGCCGAGGTGGTCCGCCTGGCCGTGCCCTTCTTGGACCGCGTGGTCGACATCAACTACTACCCGACGCCCGAGGCCCATACCTCGAACTCCGCGTGGCGGCCGGTGGGCCTGGGCCTCATGGGCCTACAGGACGTGTTCTTCAAGCTGGGGCTTCCCTTCGACTCCCCCGAGGCACGGGACTCTCCAGGCGGATCTCCGAGGAGATCTACTTCAACGCCCTCTGGGCCTCCACCGATCTGGCGGAGGCGGCCGGCCCCCACCCCAACTTCGCCATCACCAGGGCGGCCGGGGGCGACCTCCAGTTCGACCTGTGGGGGGTGGAACCGACCGACCCGGCACGCTGGGATGCTCTCCGGGACCGCATCTCCGAGCACGGCCTGCGCAACTCCCTGCTCATCGCCATCGCCCCGACGGCGACCATCGCGTCGATCGCCGGCTGTTGCGAGTGCATCGAGCCCCAGGTCTCGAACCTCTTCAAGCGCGAGACGCTGTCCGGCGAGTTCATGCAGATCAACAGGTACCTAGTGCGCGAGCTCCAGGCCCGTGGCCTCTGGAACGAAGCCATGGCCAACCGGATCAAGACGTCGGAGGGTTCCATCCAGGACGTGGAGGGAATCCCGGACGACCTCCTGGACATCTACCGCACCGCATGGGAGGTACCCATGCGATCGCTGATCGACATGGCCGCCGAACGCGGTGCCTACATCGACCAGAGCCAGTCGCTGAACCTGTTCATGGAGTCCCCGACCATCGGAAAGCTCAGCTCCATGTACCTGCACGCATGGAAGTCCGGATTGAAGACCACGTACTACCTGCGATCCCGACCGGCGACCCGGATCAACAAGACCACCACCGGCGGTCCGGTGGATGGACCCGGCAGTGGAGAAGCGGTGGAGAAGCCGACGTACAGCGACGAGGAGACCGTCGCCTGTTCGCTCGAGAACCCCGAGTCGTGTGAGGCGTGCAACTGATGGCCCTCGCAGAGGTCCCCTTCGAGGAGCCCGGGGAAGCCGCAACCCCCACGCTCGCCCCGACCACCCGGCGGGCCAACATCCTGGACCCGGGCTTCGACCTGACGCTCCGACCCATGCGCTACCCGGAGTTCTACGAGATGTACCGGGACGCCATCAAGAACACCTGGACGGTCGACGAGATCGACTTCTCGGATGACCTGATCGACCTGGACCGCAAGCTGCTCCCGGCCGAGAAGCACCTCATCAACCGCCTGGTCGCCTTCTTCGCCACCGGCGACTCGATCGTGTCCAACAACCTGGTGCTGAACCTGTACAAGCACATCAACGCACCTGAAGCCCGGATGTACCTGTCGCGCCANCTCTACGAGGAGGCGCTGCACGTCCAGTTCTACCTGACGCTCCTCGACAACTACATCCCGGACATGGCCGAAAGGGAAGCCGCCTTCGCCGCGATCCACAACATCCCGTCGATCGCCCAGAAGGGCGAGTTCTGCTTCAAGTGGATGCGNTCCGTGAACGACCTGGAGGAACTTCACACCGACGAGGAGCGCAGGACGTTCCTCCTGAACCTGATCTGCTTCGCCACGTGCATCGAGGGTCTGTTCTTCTTCGCCGCCTTCGCCTACGTGTACTTCCTGCGCTCCAAGGGCCTGCTGAACGGCCTTGCCGCCGGTACCAACTGGGTGTTCCGCGACGAGAGCTGCCACATGAACTTCGCCTTCGAGGTGATCAACACCGTCCGGTCCGAGCAGCCCGAGCTGTTCGACGAGGAACTCGGCACGCAGATCTACGCCATGCTCGACGAGGCCATCGAGTGCGAGTACCGGTTCGCAGAGGATCTCCTGGGGCAGGGAGTGCCGGGAATGTCAACCGCCGACACCAGGCAGTACCTGGAGTTCGTGGCCGACCAGCGCCTTTCCCAGTTGGGCCTGGATCGGGTCTACAACGTCAGGAACCCGTTCGGGTTCATGGAACTCCAGGACGTCCAGGAGCTGACCAACTTCTTCGAGCGCACGGTCGCGGCCTACCAGACGGGCGTCGAGGGCGCGGTCGCCTTCGACGAGGACTTCTAGGCCCGGCTCAGCCTTCCGGCCCGCCGGACCCCCGGCGGCGCACGGCCACCACGCTGGCGCCCAGCGCCAGCACGGCCACTGCCCCCAACCCCAGGGTCGCCCCGCCGATCCGCCGGTCGACCCGACCGCCCGCGGCGGTCGCCCGCTCCAGCGTGGTGG
>JGI24819J35694_1000330_pt1 | contig 10837 bp, 9 predicted proteins | sample METZYME_3_800m_FD_35694 | JGI IMG/M metagenome (IMG submission 35694) | reverse complement strand
AACAGGGGGTTGAAACTTACCATTGATATAATTCTGTATTTCCTTCATCCCTGACTCTTGTAATCTTCGGGATTGAAGTACCAACGGTCGCTATCAGGGTCCCACTCATCCCAAGTTGGAATATCTTTCAATTTTTCAAGATGTTTTTTGGGTACCACACCAGGAACTAGGAATGCTTTCTGTCTCCTTAGCGGATACGGATTCCTGAGTTCCATACCAAGAACACCCAGAATCCCTCTGGCAATATACCAAGTAGCCTGAGGATTCCAGCCATGAGCGACCTTGATCACCACGCCCAGACCTTCAGGGTAATCATCGTGAACAATTGCCATGCCGAGAAGTCCATCTGCTCCCTCCTTGGCAATAACTTTCCCATCGCACGATTTGATTATGGTAGTGTCCAACCTGTTGAAACCACCAACAATATCCGGATTCTTGACCATGGCCTCCCATATCCAATTGTCATCCTTCTCCTTGGCTAGACCAGCATAACATGCTGCCAGTTCATTGACCGTGTTAGACAAGGTTGGAAAGCCATCTCCATCTCTTGCGATACGCTGTGGATTCCAGTCCTTTCCAAGATAACGACGAACTTGTTCCAAATACGCAAAGAAGAAAGGATGGCTGGGCAAAGTATAGCCAGCTCTATTCCACCCCTTACGACGACAGCCAAGCAGGATGGCTGCATGCTGGCCTGAGGAATTGGAATACCATCGTCGGGCACGTCTGACCTGGCGTCCAAACTGAACCAACGGTAAATCAAGTGGAGTCTGCATCAACCCCCAATCTGATTTGGGAAGCAAGGATTGAGCTGCTTTGACATGCTCCGAAGTACCATTGTGGCTAGCTACTGAGATTGCTTTCTGATCCCAATTAAGATCACTCAATTCATCTGAGAATACTCTGAGCATAAGCGGTTTCATCATCGAACGGCCATAGCACAGGACATTCCCGCCAAAACTATGGATTATCTTGTCTCCACTCGACCATGCAACAGCGCCGTGAATTGTAGTCTCGCTTACACCATTTCTTCGGTAATCGACCAGAGGTTCCCACTCAACATCTCTGCCTGTGGGTATGTCTCCCTCCGTATCCCCCAAGGGACTGCTTGGGTACAATTGACTGGCCTCTGTGGGGTGACTCATCCTACCAACTCTTTGACACGGGGAACCACTTTGTTCATGAAAGCATCCATATTACGGATTACCCTCGGACTATCATGGTTAAAGAAATCAAACCAAGCCATTACACAATCATCGGAATGGAAACGTTCAGCTATCTGCTGGGCCACCTCCTCTACATTCCCAATCACCGAATTATCTGCAGCCTTGGAAACCTTCATTGGGTCTATAGTCCCTTCCAAGGCTCCCCAGTATGACCCCAAAGACTTCTTGGCTTCTTCCTTTGCAGTCTCTGTGCGCTCAGAATTGGACAAATCTGGCTCATCATTCACAAATACCATCAATGTTCTAGGCATATAATTTCTCTTCCAGGGTCCTCCATCAGCATGATAATGTTTCCTCATTCTATCGTGTGTTGCTTCGATTAATTCAGGAGGTGTGATGGAAAGATTGAATACCTTGACCGGTAGAATTTGGTTTATTGATTTCTGGAGTTCGGGATCATGTGAACCGAGGACCAGATCCAGCAGGTCTCTATTCCATTCTTGTGGAATGTTCTTGACATCTTCAAAAACATAGCGATTTGGTATCGGAACGCTGTCTGGAGTGGAGGATAATGAATCACGTTCGACTGCTGCATTCTGTACCTTTTTCCAGTCTTCATCACTACGGAAATTAGAGCGGGTAAGGATTGTCTTGCGTATCATCTCACTATTGACTATCTCGCCATTCAACAAACGCAGAAATATCTCACAGGCTTCCGCAAATATCTGGCCTCTCAAGGCTGGCCATGCTGCGGCCTCGACGTCATCTCTCGGTATTATACCATACGGACGTGCCATGAATTCAAAGCGTCCTGCAGAGAAACCAATGCGTAATTTTCGTTTTTCACCTTCATTAAGCCCATGTAATGCCAAAAACGCTCCTACCCTTTCGGATATTCCAACTGGACCTCCATGGGTAAGAAGACTCATAACTGCGGAACCAACATTGATTCTCTCGGTCTTGACAAACATCAATATGAGCAAGCTGAAAGAAATCCGTGCACAAACCCACTTCTCCTTCCCAATGTGCAACCACTGGATTCTTGTTCATTTTCTGAACTTCAGTAGACAAATGAGCCTGTGCGACCCAGGCTGTTCCAAAACCTAATTGATCGGCCGCCTGTAACTGTTCAAAAAAATTGGAAAACATCGTGTTCTCGTCGGGAGTCTGCCCCTCAACCGGAGTCTGAGCAATTGATAGGAATATGTCAAAATCCATTAGATTGAACCTGTTCTTCCTCCATCTACAGGAAGACTTACGCCTCTGACGAAACTAGCTGCTGGTGAGGCGAGAAAGGCTATTACATTACCTAGTTCAGAAGGATCTCCTAAACGACCTTCTGGAACCGTGCTCAACCAGGCCTTTTCGACTTCTTCCTGGCTTATGCCTTTCTGCTCGGAGAGTGTCTTTTTCAGCTCACCAAGACGTTCAGTATTCGTAAATCCCGGCAGAACATTGTTTATCGTGATATTGGGCGGTAATTCATTGGAGTATGATTTTGACCATGATGCCATGGCCCCACGTATAGTGTTGCTTACACCAAGGCCTGTAATCGGTTCTTTTACTGAAGTTGATATCACATTAATCACTCTTCCATAATTCGATTCCATCATTCCTGGGAGAATTAGTTGAACTAATGTCTGGGATGCCAGAACATGCCTTCGAAATGCCTTTTCGAAGTCATTCGGGGTCGCATCAACTATGGCTCCTGAAGGTGGACCACCAGAATTATTGATCAATATCTGAAATGGGCCATTTTCAGTGATTTCCCTTTTTATACTTGTCGTTAATAAATCAATATCTTCCATATCGCAGGCAATTGTATCCTTTCCTGATGCTGTTCTTGACAAGACAACAACACTGGCACCACAATCTTTCAGAGCTGTTGCAGCCGCTTCACCGATTCCCTTTGTTCCTCCACAGACCAAGGCTCTTTTGCCACCAAGATCAATCAATCAATCACCTTTGAATCCGTAGAATTCCGGGTTTTGTAATTCAGGCAGAGCGCTTTTCTTGATCAATATGCTGCGAACTGACCATAAATCAACAAAAACACGATATTTGGCAGTCATATCAAGATAGTCGACTCCAGAAGAACCGCCTGTACCAACACGGCGCCCTATTACACGTTCTACCATTCTGGCATGGGAGCTACGCCACAGCACCATCGCTTCTTCCAGTTCGATAAGGGTCGATATCAACTTTCTAGGCCATGCCAACAACGGTAATTCCCTGTAGGATTCAATGAAAAGTAGACCAGATCTTCCCCTGTGGACCTTATCTTCAGGTTTTAGAAATTCGCGGGCATCGGCATTATGATCTGGGTACAGAGATTTATGTTTTTCAAGAAAACTTTCCACAAAATTAGAAACAATCTCACCATCTGACGATGAATCTAGGGTTGAACCTTGGATGGGGGTTCTGTGAAGCCACTCACATATGACCTCATACAACGATTTTTTCTCCTTGAAGGATTCCCAGGCTTTACCGCTTACTGGTTTACCATCGACCCATATCTCTCCCATCAAGGCTTCCATTTTTCTCATTTGAAAAGATTCAAAACCTGAGGCCGTGCCTAATTTATCCCTGAAATTCAGGAAATCCTGCGGTTCAAGGGTCTCTACGACCTTCCACTGCTGGGCCATGAGTCTGAAAGTCTCGATCACTCTACCCATGTGATGAACTGCCTGAGGTATCTTGGTCTCCTCTACATAATCAGTATCAAGAATATCACGCGTACATCTCAGTTCACTGATAATAAGTTTGAACCAGAGTTCAAAATTCTGGTGAACTATGATGAAATGCAATTCGTCATTGCTAAGTTTGCTTTCATCACCGTCAATACCGGTCTGTAATTTGAGCAACTCCTCTATCTTGAGATACTCTCCGTAAGTAGGAGACATATAGACCCGAGAAGGATTGCATATTATATCGACTGCGTTTGGGGGATTATGCTAGTCTGGGCGCATGGATTGTGGGGTAGTCCCAACGGTAGCAAGGTCACCGCTATTCGTGAAAGTGGGATTGAGGTGATATCTCCAGACTTCAATGAGATGGAGCTTGTAGATAGAGTAGAACTTCTGAAGGAAACCATAGATATTGGAGACGTCGTACTTGCCGGGTCCAGCTGGGGAGGGCTTGCCTGTGCATTGACGGCGCAGGAAAAACCAGAGAAACTCAGGGGCCTGTTACTTCTTGCTCCAGCACTTCATTATCCTGAACATCCTAATGATGTTCCGGAAAAACTGATAGCTCCCGACAATGTGCCTGTAACAATCATCCATTCAACAACTGATGATATTGTACCGATTAGCGCCAGCAAGGATTATATTGAGAGATCGGGAAATAACGTGCAACTGATCGAAGTAGAGGATAGTCATGTCCTGAAGGAGTCGATTGAACTTATAATTTCCGAAGCAAAAAAATTGCTTAATGGCTGAAATCTTTTACTTTTTCTACTAAATCCATTCTTCTTAGACGCCAAATTCCATATGGAGTAATGGCTAATGATATTATTAGAACAGTAGCAATCAAGAAAAGAACGACATCTACACTAGGTACAACCGTAATATAGAATGTCCAAGAAGAAAATTCACCTGCTAGATAGACAGTACCAAAATAAGCAAAAATAGCACCAAATATTCCACCCACTAGACCAATAACAAAATTTTCACCAATTATCATAGATCCTAATCTAGTTGTAGATCCTCCAAGAACTCTCAAGGTTGACAACTCTAAATCTCTCTCTGCAAGATTCATTACTAACGTATTAAACAAGACCGCCGCCGCAACTAGGATTCCAAGAAAAATGAACACTCCTAAGAATTGAGATTGTTGCTCTAGAAGTTTCTCAATTCCTGAAAGTAAATTTTGTTTCTCTGTTAATCCTTGTGAAACGTCTGCCAAATCCCCATCAACAGAATCTCCATTTTCTAGCTTGAGATAAACTGATGTTGGCTCTATCCCTATATCTTCCTCTAAGAATGTGCGATGGAAATAGATTGTTCGNGAAATCTCTCCACGTGTTGTACCCACAAGTTCAACATCAATCTCCATAGTTCCAAGTTTCAGGGTACGCTTTTCATCCAATTTCCAGTCAAGTAAAGCTGCAGTTCCCTCATCTGCTAAAACTTGAACCGTTTCGGTTTCCTTAGCTGGTAACTCTCCTTCAATAAGATTAACCAGACGCATTGATGATCCTTCTGTAGCAAATTTTTCCAACCCTATTGCAGTAAAGGGCTTTGATTTTCCGGTATCATCCTTAATTGTTCCAAATGGATACTCTATGACTAATTCGTACGTTGCATTATGCTCGTTTGACCAGGCAATTATACCTTCTGGACCACCTGCAGGGACATCTGCCTGAACATCCCATTGCTGCCCTTCTTCTAAATTATCCACAAGAATATCAACCATTGAACCTGAAAACATCAACATTGTACCATAAATCAACATGGACAGTCCCACAGCAATGAAAGTTAAACTTAAACGAACAGGCTTACGCATGCTTGAACGAATGGTCAATCCAATCGTAGTAGGTAGCCTAGCAGTCAAATTCTGAAGAAACTTGGAACCCACGCGTACCTCATGCTGACCGCCTAAAATATCCAATGGTTTCAGTCTTGATGCTGTCCAAGCTGGTCTAAGGCCTGACAGGAAGACAATTNCCATTGCAATTGCNACTATCTCCATTACCATATTCCAGTCAAGANTTTCATTCAAAATTGGAAGGCCTATTATGCTCTCATAAACATCGAGCATTGCTCGAATTCCAAACAACACTCCCAATAGAACACCTATCGCACTACCAATCAATCCAATAACCAATGGTGCAAGCATGTAGCCTATCATAATCGAATTTTGAGGAACTCCGAGAGTCCGCATTATTGCTATTTCACGAGATTGACTCTGTATCAATCTTTGTAGGCTAAGTATTATCGTTATTGAGGCTACAATAGCTAACATTGTCGTGACTGCTGGAAAGCTCTTTTGAGCTCCTTCAAGGTCTGCTCTCAGAAATTCTACTGATGGGGTCTCTCCTCTATCATTCACCGTTGCTGTGCCTGAATCAGCATCCAACAAGACTTCCATCACATGNGCNTTGACAGGGCTAATTTCATCTCCTTCAAATTTGTCTGTTGTGGGAATATCAAAAGCTGGAGTCCCTTCTAAATCAATTAGAATCTTATTTGATGAGCCCGAAGTAAGATTTGCTAGTTTCTCAAGCCCTTCAGCTGTGAGATAACCTGTAACATAAGTGCCAGCCTCAGCAGGAAAAAAAGANCCTTCAGGTGCAAACCAGAAATGGTTTGAGTGATAACCCAAACCAACTACGGTAAAACTCANACGACCCTCACCAACACCTAGTGATACTGAACTTCCAACGGAAATATCCAAATCCTCTGCTACATGAGCATCTATTACAATTTCTGTTGGAGTTTGTGCAGCTCTCCCTTCACAGCATTCATGATTGGGTATCCAAACCTTATCAACTTCACCTTCATCAATACCGTGCCAGACAGCAGTGACCAGAATCTCTTCGCCTGACTCGCCTACATGGAAAAGAGTCCCATCAACAACNAATCTAGGTTCACATTTGTCTATTGAAGGGGAATCAACAGGGAAATCCTCTTCAAATTTATCACAAAGATTCTGAGATTCCTCTTCAGACCAAGTACCACCTGGAAGATTTACCCAGATATCTGGAAGATTTACTCCCTCTTCGTCATCTTCATAAATATTATCATAAAGTACAGCCACATTGGTAGCATAACCTCCCATTGAGATCCCTCCTAGAACACCTATAACCACCATGAGAATTACTGCAATCAAGCGTATCTTTGTTCTCCATAGGCTACGTGCTAATCTTTTAGTTAGAAGAAAAGACATTACTCTTGAGCTACCTGCTCATCTGACTTTATTTTACCACTATCTAAACGTACTACACGTGTGGCATACTTTGCCAACGATTCATCATGAGTAACCATTACTGTAGTTATGCCTTCTGATTTACATGCTTGAATAAGAACGTCCATAACTTTAGTAGATGTTTCCGAATCAAGATTTCCTGTCAATTCATCACCCAAAAGAAGTTTAGGCTTTTTGGCTATGCTTCGTGCGATAGCAACTCTTTGTTGCTGCCCTCCACTTATCTCAGAAGGAAAACGATTCATTTCTCCTTCCAGACCAACTAATTTCAGAATCTCTTCAGCTCGATTAATATCACGCCCACCTGAAAGCTCTTGTATCAGCATAACGTTTTCCATGACCGTTAAATCTTGTAGCAAATTGTAAAATTGAAAAACGTATCCAACATTCTTTCTACGGAAGGTCGTCATTTTCTCATTGCTACGTGCAGTTGGTAGAGAATGGGTAAAATATTCTGGAATCCAAAATAAAATTTTAACCCCAAAATTCAAAACATCTACTCCCATTCCCAAAAAGAAACTATCTGGCCTAGTGATTCGCCTTTTAGGTGGTAAACTTGGCAATATAGGTACTGGTTCACCATCAAAAATGTAACTTCCCTCAGTAGGGCTATCTAACGCTGAAAGGCAATTGAGCAAAGTAGTTTTCCCAGATCCAGAGGGCCCCAGTAAAATTATCCTTTCACCTTCTTGGATACTTAGAGTTATTCCATCCAAAGCCCTAATCGTCTCTGATGCCATCACATAGTGTCTATGCACGTTGTTCAGCTGAATCATACTAATTCAGCTATTTTCGATGGTTATTTAGCAGTTAGGTGCTAACCTTCAGAACCTGTTGATCCGTCTTCAGAGTCTGAGCTGTTGTTGGAATCTTCTCTATCTTCGTCGTCACCATCTTCATCAGGTTCTGCTTCAATAGCATCGACAACTTCATCATAGTAATAATCAACGTAATTTGGCTTATTATCGGAAGGAAGTTCGACAAAACCCGTTCTCTCCATCGTATCCACATTATGTGCAGTGACTCCTTTCTCACTGATGGCATAAATGTAGTCTCCTCCACCCATGAATATGCTACGCCTGACATCGGGACTATCCCATGAATAACTGGAATTGTAAAATGAGGAGTGATCGATTTCATCGTAAATTGCGAGATCCTCACCAGGTTTTGCATTTATCAGCATTAATTTGGATATGTATTCATAACCACTTGCATAATACAATCGACCGTCAATCTCCTTGACATCCGAATAGTATCTTTGAGTTGACATTGGAATTGCGAGTAGACCATCAGCTTCCCAATACTGAAAGGCCTTGTGTTCATAGGTTGCTTCGCTGTAAGAATATGACCAGTCATATTCATTTTCAGGTGCAGGGGTCAACCTGAGTGAACTTTCCAGTACCGGGTTCGAAAAGTCACTGACATCAAATATCGATATCTGGGTAACTCCCCATTCCAGACCATCCTCATCACCAGCAATTCCTATTGTAAGGAGATGATCATCGCCCATTGGATGAATATAGGTAGAAACGCCTGGAACCTCAAGTTCACCAATGACTCGAGGATCAGTAGGATCACTAAGGTCTATAGTCCATAAAGGATCGATATTCCTGAAAGTTACAAGGTAGGCCTTGTCGCCAATAAAACGGGCTGACCATATTTGCTCATCTTCTGCAATTCCGCCTACGTGACCTATGACGTCATACTGGGTTCCTTCCGTGTTAAGTCCCAGAACAAAGACGTGACTGACCATTGGTTCAGGATCTTCCATCCACCACCTGCCCCACTGGCCTGTGGTAGAACAGATACGAATGTTCCCATTATACTCAGACAATGAGAATTGATCCTGAATAGTACCGTTTATCCTTCCACTGGCAATATAATCAGTCTGTCCAGGACTAGATATGTCAAAGACATGGATGTTTGTCATCTCTTCAAGCTGATTATCACCATCGCCCCAGAACCACCATGAATCCCAGGCTGATTCAGCCATCACCATTACATTTCCAGAGGCATAGACTGTAGCCCAATTACTCAGAATATGATCTGCATTGAAACTGAAAGTGTCCTCTAACAAATCAAGTGTCAAGATGGATGTCACGCCTTGACCTGCACCATCAGAGGCTGCTGCGAAATCTTGGCAATTACCTTCACCAGACTCTGAATATTTATGTGTAGTAATGTTGGATCCAGATTTTTCATAAATACGAGGAATCAAATTGTCCAGTGGAGTACTGTCAATTATTTTGTCATTATAGGCGATTGTCTCATTCATCTTCTCCATCCACCTCTTCTCTCTTTCTGGGCTTTCCCAATCAAGATCCCAATAAGTATAATCAAATTCAAGCCAGGTTTGCAGACCATAGACCTCCATCCAACCATATGAAACCATACGAACTGTGCCTCCTGATTCTCTGGCAGTCTGATAACTACCTTCGATGTAAAGTTCTCTGGTAACTTGTGGTGAACTTCTATTGGTCAAGTCCAAAACCGTAATCTTAGTGAACGAAGTTGTTCTGTAATAATAATCATATTCATAATCTATGTCAATATCCTCCTCAACTGCAGAATCTTCTTTCGACTCGCTATCTTCTTTCTCTTCATCTGAGGTCTCTTCTTTGGGTTCAGCAGGCTCCTCCTCAGATGAACTGACAGTTGCAGGACTAGATTCGACAGATTTAGTTTCTCTTTTGAATGCGGACTTCACTATATCATCAAGAGGATGTTTTTCTTCGTAATAGCTATAGATATATACATTTGAGTAAATAACCGCTTTATCGTCTACCAAAAGCATCTCATTCGGATATCCTTCAATTGAAATATTGGACAAATACGAAACATCACCGACTTCCGGGATCTCAAGAATATGTACTTTACCAGAGGGATAGACTCCCCAATCATTGTATCCTTGATTTACAAGATAAATATAGGATCCGTCTGTCTTGACAAAGTCGGCCTCGTCTACTCCCTGTTCTTGATTATTGGTTCCTGAAAAATCTACTCCTTCCTCCCCTCCAGATGATGTCTTTTGGGATGATTCCGGACCTGCAGACGGGGCTGAATCCATGTCCATGCCACCATCACTATCCATCGCCATTTCAGATTCTGCGACCATAACCATATCATCGACCATTCCCCAACCACCGTAGTAGTACGAACCTGTTCCCAGATTAACGCGCATCTCCTCTTTCAGATGTTCTTTCAAATCGATCTCAAGATAACCACAGGAATCATAGGTCGATAGAGTTGGTGAACCTTTTGATCTATCTGAGAGAATATCTTCCAGATATTCAGACTGGGCCTGTGTAAGAGTACCACCTGAAGGTGTATCATCATCAGGAATGTAAGAAGCTAGAGAAATACCAAGAATAATAACTGCAAAAACTGCAAAAACGCCAGAAGGGATACCACCAAAGGGTTCAGGTTGAGGCGAGGATAGGTCCAACATAGTTCTGGGTGCGTTAAGCGTTTGACCAAAAACATCGATTTTTTTAGCCATTGACCGGATTTCCTCTACCTACCTTTTTACCAGACAGAGGCTCTGGCAATTCCATCATCTTATCCAGACAACGCTTACAATTAACGTATCTGGTTTCCATTCTTTTCATCTGTGATAGCTCACCCGTTGTTAGTCCCCAACCACAAAGGGTTTTTTCTTGCTCTCCTAACATATGCCTTCTGCGCATAACTAAAATTTGGCTCCGTAGTATATAAAACAGTGCCAAAAAAATTTTTTTGGAAAT
>JGI24819J35694_1000329_pt1 | contig 10869 bp, 7 predicted proteins | sample METZYME_3_800m_FD_35694 | JGI IMG/M metagenome (IMG submission 35694) | reverse complement strand
CGACCTCTGAGAACGTCCCTCCGGGGCCATCCACGGCCGAGTCCACCAGCACGTAGGGCACCGGGTCGGGGGTGTGGGTGCGGGTGGTCAGCGGCGTGGCGTGATCCGGGAGCATGAGGAGGCGCCACGGGCCCATGGCGTCCAGTCCCGGAATCAACCCGGACAGGATGCGGCGGTCCCAGTTCTCCAGGCCCTCCAGGGCCGTCCACGGCCGAGTCCACCAGCACGTAGGGCACCGGGTCGGCGGTGTGGGTGCGGGTGGTNAGCGGCGTGGCGTGGTCCGGGAGCATGAGGAGGCGCCACGGGCCCATGGCGTCCAGTCCCGGNATCAACCCGGACAGGATGCGGCGGTCCCAGTTCTCCAGGGCAGCGACCTTCTCGGAGACGTTGCCGGCGTGGCCGGCCTCGTCCGTGGCCTCCACATGGATGACGAACAGGTCCAGCCCGGCCTCGAGCTCTGCCAGGGCCACGTCCCTCTTGCCCTCGTAGTCGGTGTCGTACCAGCCGGTGGCGCCCCGGATGTCACAGACCTTCATGCCCGACAGCACTCCTATGCCCCGTACCAGGTCCACTGCCGTCACCAGGCCGGCCTCCACGCCGTGGGTGTCGGTGAACGACGGCACCTGTGGCTGGAAGCCCTGGCCCCACAGCCAGATCTGGTTGGCCTCGATGTCGAAGCCCGCCAGGACGTCCTTCGAGGCCTCCATCAACCCGGTCAGTACCGTGCCTGCCGGCCCGGACGGGTTCACGATCGTGTCGCCGGAGAGGTCGTGGGGCGGCGTGCAGTCGGCCTCGATCCACGGCCCGGGCGCGATCATGGCGTTACGGAAGCCCACCCCTGCCAAGAACTCGACGCCCTCCTGGGCTCCTGCCAGCTCCGCCTGCAGGGCGGCCACCACCGCGGCCCCCTCCTCGTCGGACGGGTTACCACCCGCGTAGTCGACCATCACGCCGTCGCGGACGACCACCAGGTTGCAGCGGAAGGCCGTCTGCTCGGGCCGCAGCGAGCGGCCCATGGCGGCCACCTCGATGGGAGCTCGACCGGTGTGGAACTCGGCCGGGTCGAAGCCCAGGATCGACATGTTGCCCACGTCGCTGCCGGGAGCCATGCCCTCGGGTATGACCGCCGCGCGGCCCACCGTTCCCCTGGCGGCCAACGAGGCCAGGACCGGCATGTGGGCGACGTCCAGCGGTGTACGGCCGTCGAGGTCGGGAACAGGAAGGTCGGCACAGCCGTCGGGGATGCAGATCACGTACTTCTTCACAGGTGGGTCATCCTGCCAGCGCCCGGCACCGGCCGGGGCACGGAGCATGGACCCGGCCGTCGGTCATCCGGCACGCCGGTGTGCCTCGACGAATTCCTGCACCACTGCCAGGTCGTTCGGGAGCTGCGTCAGGTGCTCCGGGCGTTCATGGAGGTCCGCCAGGCGCTCCGGAAGTTCGGGCCGCATCCCGGTGGCGTCGGCGACGGCGTCNGGGAACTTGGCCGGATGGGCNGTGGCCAGGGCCACCATCGGTACCNACGGATCCCGTCGACAGGCCCTGGCAGCCAGCACACCGACGGCGCTGTGGGGATCCAACAGGACGCCGGACCTGTCGGCCTCGGTCGCTATGCAGTCGCGGACGGTCCCGTCATCGAAGCGGGCACCGGCCCAGCCGTCGGCCAGGGCAGCGTGGAGCACGGGATCCAGGCGGAACGAGCCGCTGGCCCGGAAGCGGTCCAACTGCTCGGCGACAGCCGCGCCGTCACGGTCGAGTAGCTCGAACAGCAGACGTTCCAGGTTCGACGAGACCTGGATGTCCATGCTCGGCGACGAGGTGGGAACCACCTCGTCGATGGTCATCGTGCCCTCGACGAAGAACTGGGTGAGGACGTCGTTGGTGTTGCTCCCCACCACCAGCTGCGGTACGGCCAGGCCCGAGCACCGCGCCACGTGGCCGGCGAACACGTTGCCGAAGTTGCCCGTCGGAACCGAGAAGGCCACCGGCGACCGGCGTCCGCCCAGGCGCTCGGCAGCCACCACGTAGTAGACGACCTGCGCCATGACCCGGGCCCAGTTGATCGAGTTGACCGCCGAGAGGCCCACGCGATCCCGGAACACGACGTCGGCGAACATGGCCTTCACCAGGTCCTGACAGTCGTCGAAGGTGCCGTCGACTGCCACGTTGTGCACGTTTGCCGAGGTAACGGTGGTCATCTGCCGCCTCTGGACGTCGGACACCCGACCAGCCGGATGGAGGATGACCAGGTCCATGTTGTCCCGGTCCCTACAGGCCTCGATGGCAGCCGATCCGGTATCGCCCGACGTGGCGCCGACGATGGTCACCCGCTCCCCCCGCCGGTCCAGCTCATGGTCGAACAGGCGGCCGACCAGTTGCAGTGCCACGTCCTTGAAGGCCAGCGTCGGACCGTGGAAGAGCTCAAGCAGGTGGATGCCGTCGGACAACTCGACGATTGGAGTCACGTCCGGCGCATCGAACACCGCATAGGCGTCCTCCACCATCGCGGCGAAGGCGTCCGCTCCGACGGAGTCGCCGACGTACGGCGACATCACCTCCACCGCCGTCTCGACATAGTCGCCCCGGCCACCGTCGCCAAGCACCGGCCAGGCCTCCGGCACGTAGAGGCCACCGTCGTCGGCCAGCCCTGCCAGCAGGGCGTCGCCGAAGTCCAGGACCGGGGCGGCTCCCCGGGTGCTGACGTAGCGCATCACGGTTCCGGTCGGTTCAGTCGCCGATGACGCGCAGGACACTCCCGACAGCCCGCACGGCATCCAGCGACCTGAGTCCCTGCAACGTGGAGCGCAGGTCCCGTTCCCTTGCCGCGTGGGTGATGAACACCAGGCGGGCCTCTCCTCCCAGGCCCTCCTGTTCCATGGAGCGGATCGAAACGCCGTTCTCCCCGAACACCGTGGCGACCTGGGCCAGGACGCCGGGACGGTCGTCGACCTCGACGTTCAGGTAGAACGCCGACGTGACGTCGTCGATCGGGGCTATCCGGGCCCGCTCCAGGGCACCGATCGGCGCCCCGTGGCCCCGCCGCAGGTTGCCGGCGGCGTCGATCAGGTCGCCCAGCACCGCCGATGCGGTGGGTCGACCGCCGGCCCCCCGGCCGTAGAACATGAGGTCACCGGACGCTCCACCCTCGACGAACACCGCGTTGAAGCTTCCCCTGACCGACGCCAGCGGGTGGTCGAGCGGCACAAGGGTCGGGTGCACGCGGACGCCGATCTGGAGCCCGCCGTCGGAGGCCCGGGTCTGCTCGACCACGGCCAGCAACTTGATGCAGTGCTGCAGGTCCGCGGCGAACTCGATGTCGGCGACGGTGATCCCGGAGATGCCCTCGTGGTACACGTCGCCGGCCACCACCCGTGCGCCGAAGGCCACCGTGGCGATGATGGCCGCCTTGGCCCCGGCGTCGAAGCCCTCCACGTCGGCCGTCGGGTCCCGCTCGGCGTAGCCCAGGCCCTGGGCCTCGGCCAGGGCGTCGGCGTAGCTGACACCGTCGTCGGCCATNCGGCTCAGGATGAAGTTGGTGGTGCCGTTCACGATGCCCATCACCCGGGTGATCGGCTCCCCGGCCAACGACTCCCGCAACGGACGCATGATCGGGATGGCACCGGCGACGGCCGCCTCGAACAGCAGGTCCACGCCGGCAGCCTCGGCCGCCTCGTAGAGCTCGGCGCCGTGGTTGGCCAGCAGTTCCTTGTTGGCTGTGACCACCGGCTTGCCGGCCGAAAGGGCGGCCAACACCAGCTCACGGGCCGGCTCGATGCCTCCCATGACCTCGACCACCACGTCGACATCCGCATCAGCGACGACGGCCGCCGCATCCGTGGTGAAGGCCGAGGCATCGACGCCCACACCGCGGTCGATTGCCGTGTTGCGGACCGCTATGCGGGTCACGTCCAGGTACAGCCCGGTGCGACGGGCCACCTCGTCACGGCGTTCGGCGATGAGCGACACCAGGGCGGCACCGACGTGGCCGCAACCCAGCAGCCCGACACGGATCTGGGACGGCTCCATGGACCAGACGGTATCGCTCGGACNGGCCCGGTCCAGCGCCGATTCAGTCGGTGGGGGTCGACCGGGTGGTCACGCCTCGCGACGCACGAGGTCCTCGTAGGTCTCCCGGCGGATCACCAGCCTGGCGTCGCCGTCGGCCACGAACACCACGGCCGGACGCAGGACGTGGTTGTAGTTGGAGCCCATGGCGTACCCGTATGCACCGGTTACCGGNGTGGCCAGCACGTCGCCCACCACCAGGTCGCCGGGAACCCAGCCCTCCCGGACAAGGAGGTCACCCGACTCGCAGTGCTTGCCCACCACCCTCACGGACCGGTTGCGCTCGGCATCGGCCGCCCTGGGCAGGAACGTCTCGTATCCGGACCCGTAGAGGACCGGTCTCGGATTGTCGCTCATGCCACCGTCGACGGCCACGTAGGTGCGGATGTCCGGCAGGTCCTTGACCGTTCCCACCCTGTACAGGGTGACCGCCGCCGCGGCCACGATGGCCCGTCCCGGCTCGGCCGAGACCGAGGCCGTGACCCCGGCCGCCTCACAGACGGCGCGGATCCCGGCCGCCCAGTCACCAATGGACGGTGCCGACTCGCCCTCCACGTAGGGAACCCCGAGGCCTCCCCCGACCGAGAGCTCGGCCAGCCCGTACGGCGCGGCGAACGTGGCCAGCACCTCGACGGCCCTGGCGAACGCCCCGACCTCGAACACCTGGCTGCCGATGTGGGCGTGGAGCCCGACGAGGTCGACCGAGTCCGAGGCGACGGCCCTCTCGACCGCCGCCGCGGCCAGACCCGATGACACGGTAAAGCCGAACTTGGAGTCGTCCTGGCCCGTGGCTACGAACTCGTGGGTGTGGGCCTCCACCCCGGGGGTGATCCGGAGCAGCACCATCGGCTTGGCGCCGGTGGCCGCCGCGATGGCGTCCAGGCGGTCCAGTTCGTCGAACGAGTCGACCACGATCCGGCCCACGCCCTCGGCGAGCGCCATGGCCAGCTCGCTGTCGCTCTTGTTGTTGCCGTGCATGACCAGCCGGTCACCCGGCACCCCGGCGTGGCGAGCCACGTACAGCTCGCCTCCCGTGGCGACGTCGAGGTGCATGCCCTCCTCATGGGCCAGGCGTGCCATGGCCCCACAGAGGAATGCCTTCGAGGCGTAGGCCACGCCGTCACCGAAGGCGGTCACCGCCTCCCGGCAGCGGGCCCGCAGTTGTGCCTCGTCGTAGACGAACAGCGGCGTGCCGTACTCGTCGGCCAGGTCAAGGAGGTCACAGCCGCCGATCGAGAGCCGACCGCCGGCACCGATGGACGCCGTGTCGGGCAGCAGGTGGGTGGGTATGGGACCGGCCACGGTCAGGCCTCCCCGTCGGCCCGGTCGTCGACCCCGTCACGCCACATCTCGGTGGGGGCGCCCACGCCGAGCAGGTCCATGGCCACGGCCAGCCCGATCCGGACGCCCTCGAGCAGCCAGAGACGGGCCTGGGTCGTGGACGGGTGCATGCCGTCTCCGAACACCCGACAGTCGTGGTAGAAGCCGTGGAAGGCCGACGCCAGGTCCCGGACCCAGGCGGTGACCTGATGGGGTGCCCGTTCCCGACATGCCCGTGCCACCACCTCGGGCAACTCGTGGAGGTACCGCAGGATCTCTAGCTCCCGGGGATGGACGAGCACCGACAGGTCTGTGTCGGCCAACGGCTCGCGCCCGATGCCCTCGGCGGCGGCCCTGAGGACCACCGAGTGGATCCGGGCATGGGCGTACTGCACGTAGAAGACCGGGTTCTCGTTGACCTGGCTGGCCACCAGGTCCATGTCGAAGGTCTGGGGTGAGTCGACCGAGAGCAGCAGGTAGGTGAAGCGGGCTGCGTCGGCACCAACCTCGTCGACCACCTCAGCCAACTCCACCATCTCACCCGTCCGCTTGGAGAGCCGGACCTCCCGGCCGTCCCTCTGCAGGTTGACCAGTTGGGTTATGACGATCTCGAGGTCACTCCTGTCGTGGCCGAGCAGCGCCATGGCGGCGTGCATGCGGGCCACGTAGCCGTGGTGGTCTGCGCCGAACACGTTCACCAGCCGGTCGGCCCGCCCGAACTTGTCCCGGTGGTAGGCCACGTCGGGCATCAGGTAGGTGGGCTGGCCGTCCCCCTTGACCAGGACGCGGTCCTTGTCGTCGCCATGGTCGGAGCTCCGCAGCCAGACCGCGCCGTCCTCCTCGTAGACGGCACCGGCGGCCCGCAGGTCGACCAACGTGGCGTCGACGGCCCCCGAGGCGATCATCGACCGCTCCGAGAACCAGGAGTCGAAGTGGATGGAGAGGGACTCCAGGACCGACCGGTGGGCCGCCAGGGCTCGGGCGTAGCCCCACTCCAACGGATCGGCGTCGCCGGGCATCTCGGCCGCCCAGTCCACGATGTACCGGCCGTGGTAGCCGTCCTCTCCCACCTCGGTGCCGGCGGCACGGGCTGCCAGCGACGCGGCGAAGTTCTGCATCTGGACGCCACGGTCGTTGACGTAGAACTCGCGCACCACTTCGTAGCCGCACCGCTCGTAGAGGCGCGCCACCGAGTCGCCGTAGCAGGCGCCCCTGCCGTGGCCGGCGTGCAGGGGACCGGTCGGGTTGGCGCTCACGAACTCGACGATGACGCTCGTCCCGACGCCGGAGTCGAGACGGCCCCAGCCATCGGTGCCGGCATCCACCACGTCGACCAGCACCTCGTGCAGCCAGGAGTCGGCCAGGCGGAAGTTGACGAAGCCGGGTCCGGCCACGTCCACGCCGATCACGTGGGGGGGCGGTGCGGTGGACAGGTGGTCGGACAGCGCCGTGCCCAGCTCCCGCGGGTTGCGACCCGCCGCCTTCGCGGAGGCCAGGGCCACGTTGGTGGACCAGTCGCCGTGTTCCGGGTTGGCCGGACGCTCCAACTGGACGACGTCGGGCACCGGCTCGACGCCAAGGTCGGCCAGAGCGGAGCGAACCGCGTCGATGAGGGTGTCGCGCACGTCCATAGCCGGATCCGGGGAGGAGGGGTGGAAGCGACCGGGGTCCGGCCGCCGGCCCGATGCTACCGGCGGCACCCGGGCCCGACCGGCTGCGAATAACGCAGCACATGGTCGGCGGAGTCACGGGCCGGTGGACAGGCGGATCGGCGACCTCAGGAACCGGCGGCGTGCAGCCGGGCGTCGCGGCGTACGACTACGACCAGCGCGGACAGGACCACGACCATGCCCAGTACCTGGACGGGAGCCAGCCGCTGGTCGAGCACAAGCCACCCACCTCCGGCCGACAGGACCGGGATGGCCAGCGTCAGGAAACCGGTCAGGGTGAGGCTCACGTGCAGGTGGGCCCAGTTCATGAGGAAGTGACCCGTTCCCGGCACGGCCAGGAGCAGGGCCAGCCATCCCCACTGCGACCAGGACGGGAGCGGCGGGATGACCTGCCCGGCGTCGATGGCGGCCAGGGGCAGCAGGACCACCGCACCGATGGACATCGACGTGGTCTGGAGGGTGAAGGTGTCGAGGTGGTGCCTCACGTCCTTCACGAACACGAAGTAGGCGGCGAAGAGGACCATCGACATGGCGGCTAGGAGGTCACCCCTGAGGTGCCCACCCGGCCCGCCTCCGGCACCGAACATCACCAGGGCGACCCCACCGATGGCGACGAGCGCGATGCCGACCAGCCACCCGGTCACCCGCTCCCGGTAGCGGCGGGAGGCTACGGCCATGAGGAGGATGGGCTGGAGCGCTCCGATGGTCGTGGCGTTGGCCAACGACGTGTTGTGGAGGGCCACGAAGAACAGGGCGATCTCGAGGGCGATGGTGACCGCCGGCAACGCCACCAGCCGGACCGTGGCCCAGGTGATGCGCCGGCCGCCGGCGTAGAGGAACGTCCCGTACACGAGCGCTCCCAGGAACAACCGCCAGAAGCCGATCTGGAGTCCCGGCAGGTCGAATCCGGCGACGATGACGTTGCCTGCCGACCAGCAGCAGATCGCCACGGTGGCCGACGCCCGACCCAGGCCGGCCCTGTCGTCTGCGGCTCTGGACAGGCCCGTCATCCGCGGCACCCTAGGCCTCCGCCCGCTCACCGGCCGCCACGCGTTTCACATGCAATGCACCATTGGCTACTGTCGCTTCGTCGGCGAACCAACGAGGGCTCGCCACGAAGGGGAGGACCCATGAAGATCCGTTCNCTGTTCGCCGCCCTACTGGCCCTGGTGATGATCGCCACGGGCTGTTCCAGTGATGGAGGCGNTGCCGCCGGAGACGGCACCTGGCCGTCCGAGATCACATTCGGGTTCGTCCCCAGCNCGGAGCAGGAATCGCTCCAGGACGACATCCANCCGTTCATGGACGTGCTCAGCNACGCCCTCGGCATCAAGGTCAACGGCGTGGTGACCACCGACTACACCGGCCTGGTCANCGCCATGGGCACCGGCAAGGCCGACCTGGGTGCCTTCGGGCCGTTCGGCTACACGCTGGCCCAGCAGCAGTTCGGCAACATGGAGGTGCTCATCCAGGCCGTCCGCTACGGAGCCGCCACCTACCACGGCCAGTGGATGACCAACGACCCGTCGTTGTGCGACTCCGCTCCGGAGTCGGCCACGGCGCTGGAGAACACGGCCAAGGGCGTCCAGCAGGTCGGGGCGCTCGACGCCGTGGCACTGCAGGTCGGCGTCTACTTCGGCGACTCCGGCAAGGCCCTGGGCGAGTCGGTGGACGCCGGCGACGTGTCTCCGGGTTCGTCCTGCATGGCCGACCTGGCCAAGATCAAGGGCAAGCGGGTGGCGTTCACCTCGGAGTCCTCCACCTCGGGCTACCTGTTCCCGGCCCTGCAGCTCATCGAGGCCGGGATCGACCCGGTCAACGACATCACGCCGATCTTCACCGGCGGACACGATGCCGCTGTCGTCGCCGTCTACAACGNCGACGCCGACGTCGGCGTGTCCTACGACGACGCCCGTCGCTCGCTCCGCAAGGAGAAGACCGACGTGGGCGACAAGGTGATCGTGTTCAACATCACCTCGGAGGTACCCAACGACGTGGTGGCCGCCAGCACGCTGCTGCCGNCCTCGCTCAGGACGGCCATCTACGACGCCATCTACGCCTANCTCGAAACCGACGAGGGCGAGGCGGTCTTCGACGAGACCTACGGCTGGACGTCGATCCGCCGGGCCGTCGANTCCGACTTCGACGTCGTGCGCCAGGCCGCCGAGGCCCTGGGCATNACCGAGCCTCTGGGCTGACCAGACGACGGGAACCGACGACCACGACCAGACCGACGCCCGGACCGTGATCCGGTTCGACGACGTCTCGGTGACCTACCGGGGCGGCGTCCGGGCGCTGCGCAACGTCGATCTCAGGATCGACGACGGCGAGTTCGTCGTGGTCGTCGGGCTCTCGGGAGCGGGCAAGTCCACGCTCCTGCGGGCCCTGAACGGCCTGGTCCCGGCCACNTCGGGGTCGATAACCATCGACGGGACCGAGGTGGTCGGCGCCGGCAGCGCAGAACTGCGCACCATCCGATCCCGGATCGGGATGATCTTCCAGACGTTCAACCTGGTGAACCGCACCTCGGTCCTGAACAACGTGCTGATGGGTCGGCTGGCATCGGTCCCGGCGTGGCGCTCCACTATCGGCCTCTGGCCGGCACCGGACAGGGAGATCGCCATGCAGGCGCTCGAGCGGGTAGGCATCGTGGAGAAGGCGTACGTCCGTGCCGCCAACCTCTCGGGCGGCCAACAGCAGAGGGTGGGCATCGCCAGGGCCCTGGCACAGGAGCCGTCGGTGATGCTGGCCGACGAGCCGGTCGCCGCCCTGGATCCGGTGACCAGCCGCCAGGTCATGGGAGACCTTCGGCGCATCAACCGGGAACTTGGAATCACCACCCTGGTGAACCTCCACTTCCTGGACCTGGCCCGGGAGTTCGGCCGCCGCCTCGTCGGGCTTCGGGACGGAGAGGTGGTGTTCGACGGCGACATCTCCGATGTGACCGACGAGACGTTCCGGAACATCTACGGCCGGGCGATCACCGACGACGACCTTCTGGCCGTCGATGGTGAACCCTCGGAGTGAACGGAGAGTCGGCCGGCGGCCGCCCCACCCGACCCCGTCCCGGTGTCCGCACCTGGGCGGTGGTCGGTGCCATCGTCGCCTACACGGTCTTCGCCGGACGCCAGGTCGACTTCGACCTCTCCACGTTCTGGAACGTCTGGTCGAACCCGCTCTGGGAGAAGTTCTGGCCGGTCCCGTGGGACTGGGTCCTGGACAGGCACAACGTTCTCGACCCGCTGGTGGAGACGTTCCAGATCGCCGTGGTGGCGACGCTGGTCGGCTGCGGCCTGGCCCTGCCGCTGGCCTTCACCATGTCGCCGCTGACCTCGCCCAACCGTCCGACCCTGGTGGTCAGCCGGTCGGTCATGAACGTGGTCCGGGCGGTACCGGACCTGTTCTGGGCGAAGCTCCTGGTCACCGCCGTGGGTATCGGGGCGTTCGCCGGCTCGTGGGCCCTGTCGGTGTTCTCGCTGGCCGTGATGGTGAAGCTGTTCAGCGAGACGGTGGACGGCGCCGATCCCAGACCGCTGGAGGCGGCCCGGGCGAGTGGTGGCCGACACCTGGCGGTGGTCAGGACCGGGGTCCTTCCCACGGTGCTGCCCGAGTACGTCGCCTACGCCCTGTACGTGTTCGAGCTGAACATCCGCGCATCGGTGGTGCTGGGCCTGGTGGGCGCCGGTGGCATAGGCCGGGTGATCGAGGCCCAACGCCAGTACTTCCGATTCGACAGGGTGCTCGGCATCCTCATGCTCGTGTTCGTGGTCGTATTCGTGATCGAGCAGGTCAGCGTGGCCATCCGAAGGCGGCT
>JGI24819J35694_1000325_pt1 | contig 10923 bp, 8 predicted proteins | sample METZYME_3_800m_FD_35694 | JGI IMG/M metagenome (IMG submission 35694) | reverse complement strand
GGAATGGCTGGATAGCTCAGTTGGTAGAGCAACGGATTGAAAATCCGTGTGTCCCCGGTTCGATTCCGGGTCCAGCCACCATTTTCCCTGCCGCCTGGGTTCACGACTTTTCCAATGGTGGATTCTCAAATAACAATCTCCCTTCCAGGCTTGGAGGATGGTCGCAAGGCGGATGAGCCCTGCACGATTGTCATCTTCGGCGCCAGCGGCGACCTGACGGCTCGCAAGCTGATCCCCGCGCTGTATCACCTCCACATTGAGGGGCAGATGCCGGGGTCGTTTCACGTGGTCGGGTTCGCACGCCGTGAAAAAACCGACGCGAGCTGGCGTGACGAGATGCGTGCCGGTGTCGAGACGCACTCCCGCACACGGCGGGTGGACAATGCTAAGTGGAACGCTTTTGCCGCCAACCTATCCTATCATCGCGGCGACCTGACCGATGCCGACGCCTACGCCGGCTTGGCCAAGCGCTTGGCTGGACTCGGCGATCCGTGCCTCGTCAACAATCTGGTTTTTTACCTCGCAATCTCGCCGAGTCTTTTTGGCGAGGTCATTGACCAGCTGCGGACCGCAGATTTGCTTCACCGCATGGAGGAGGGCGATGCGCACTGGCAGCGTGTGGTGGTGGAGAAGCCGTTCGGGCACGATCTGCAATCGGCGCAAGTGCTGAACAACCACCTGCTGCGCCACGTACGCGAGCGGCAGATTTTTCGGATCGACCATTACCTCGGAAAGGAGACGGTGCAAAACATCATGATGTTCCGTTTCTCCAATGCCATCTTCGAGCAGCTCTGGAACCGAGAGTCCATCGAGCACATGCAGATCACCGTCAGCGAGGACATCGGCGTGGGCGCTCGTGGGGGGTATTTTGAGGAGGCCGGCACGTTGCGCGACATGATGCAGAACCATCTGCTGCAGATCCTCTCGCTCGTGGCAATGGAGCCGCCGCCGTCTCTGGCCGCCGAGGATATCCGCAACGAAAAGGTGAAACTCCTAAAGTCCATCCGCCCGATGACAATGGAGGCGGTCGCCACGAATGTCGTGCGAGGCCAGTACTTCGCCGGTATAGTGAACGACGACAGCCGCGAAGGCTACCGACAGGAGGAGCGCGTGAACCCCGAGTCCAACGTCGAGACCTTTGTTGCCCTCAAACTTTTCATCGACAACTGGCGATGGAGCGCCGTGCCGTTTTACCTGCGCACCGGAAAGAACCTCCCGCTCAGGGCGAGCGAGGTTCGCGTGCAGTTTAGACCCACGCCCAACGTGCTCTTCGCCGCGCAGGACAATCTCGATCTGCACGCCAACGCGCTCACGCTGCGCCTCCAGCCGGACGAGGGCATCTTCCTGCGCTTTAATGGCAAGGTGCCCGGCAACAGCATCAAGACGCGGCCGGTGCGGATGCACTTCGGGTACGACGCCGAGTTCGGTGCCTACACGCCGGAGGCGTACGAGCGGTTGCTGCTCGAGGCGATGGCCGGGGATACGACGCTGTTCATACGGCGCGACGAGGTGGAGACCGCATGGCAGATCGTGGATGACATTCGCCAAGGGTGGGGTGGTAGCTCGTTGTCGAACCGCGAGTTTTATGCCGCGGGAACGTGGGGGCCGATTGCGGCGGACGATTTACTCGAGCGGGATAGTCACAAGTGGCACAACCCGAAACCGGCCCAGCGATGAGCGGCTGCACGGTTTTCGCTGACAAGGCCGCGCTCGCCGAACACGCCGCCGCGGAGTGGCTCGAGCGCTTGGCCAAGCGCGACACGAATAGGCCGTTCACCGTCGCGCTCTCCGGCGGGCGCATCCCGAAGTTGCTATACGAGTCGATGGCCAGGTGCGCCGGCGAGGGCGCATTCGACAACGTGCATTTCTTTTGGGGCGACGAACGTGTCGTGCCCCCGACGGATGACGAGAGTAATTTCAAGCTCGCCGACCTTGGCCTGTTCCGGCCACTACGGATTCCGCAGGACCAAGTGCACCGCGTGCGGACGGAGCGCAGCGAGGACGAGGCGGTTCAATTCGCGACCGATGAACTGTTACAACTCACCGAGAGCAACATCGCCGGCCAGCCGGTGATCGATCTTGTGTTTCTCGGCATGGGCGAGGATGCCCATGTGGCATCGCTATTCCCCGGCGACTCCAGGGCGCTTGAGTCACAGGCGATATATCGGGCGGTGACCGGGCCCAAGCTACCACCACGCCGCATCACGCTGGGTTATCCTGCCTTAGCCGCTGCTCGTGAAGTGTGGGTGCTCGCCTCTGGCGAGGGGAAGTCTGAGGCATTGCGAGCCTCCTTGGCCGAGGGCAGCGACACCCCGTTGGCCCATGTGCTGCAAAGCCGCGAATGCACGGAAATCTTCACCGACTTTAAGCTGTAAGTCCCCCGGTTTACTTGCCAGTAGATTTCAATTCTTCTTCTATTTTGCAGCTGTGTTTGTGGAGAGATTTCATCGTCGTCGGAAGCGACCACCTAAAAGTCATTCTCTTCACCGGGAGTTCCATCTTTTTTGGGGGAGACGTCCCAATTACCCGGGTCATTGCTGTCAGCGTTAACATCAAGGTTTTTTCTTGTTAGTGATTTACCGGATCCGTCAGCCATTTCCGACCATGGGTCTTTATCGTCATAAGTAACGGCGTCCACCACATCGCCCAAGGCATCTCTTAAAACCACTGTTTCACCGCTGTTATCAAGCCCCCTGAGATACTTGCCAAAAGGTTGAAAACCGTAACGCTCCCTAAAAGCCTTGGGATTTGCAGAAAGCACAATATGCCTGCCAGGCTGAATGGCTGCATTATCCTGGAAAGCATAGAGAATACCCTTGGTAAAAGCCGCACCCGTTAGATGGATTGTTTTATTGCTGCAATTCTTTATCTCCAGAAATTCATACTCAGAGGCGTCAGTTGTATCCGGACCAGAATCACTACCGTAAGTATGATAATGGATCTCTGAAATCTTGAGCGAAAATTTTCCGATGTTCTGTATATAAAGAACTTCACGCAACGGGCTCCACCTGTTGCCGTCTTTAACCCGGGCTTTCAGTACAGTTCCTGATACAACGACTGTCGCCTCGTCTCCCCCATCCATGGCACCTCCAGAAACATCCCCGCCAATGGCCCTGGGGTCGGTCCCATCGGTTGTATAGAATATCGTTCCTCTTTCGTTCTCACTATTTTTAAGGGTAATCACGGTTCCTGTTGCCGCCTCCCATTTGCGTTGAGCGATGACAGCGCCATTGGATTTCACGACGGGAGGAGCGAGATCCGGGTACAAGCCCCGATTCCTGAGTTGCTGGGCTACTTTATCCCTTCTCGTCGGGAGCCAACGCATGAGTAAATAGTCGACGTTTCTTTGCCACATTTCCGGGGACTGACTCGTGGTGTTTCCCCAGCGGGCCGCCTCAGCGGGGATGGCGGCTTGCAACTCATCGACACGCTTTGACATCAGTTCAATTGAATTCTCGGGGGTCATCGAACCGCCATTGTAGAAATGACGATAAACATGATCCACAAAACGCATCCTGTACTCCTCGTTCTTCAAAAGCCTCTCGTGAAGTGTTTGCCCATTAAACCATTGAAGTTCCCTGAATTTTTTATCGTTCGCAGGCGCCGTCCTGTCTTCCCATCCCGCATCCATGGAATGCTCAGCGTCGTGACGAAAAAATTTGAAACCGGTGGGGTTGCCGTGGTCTATCATGCAGAAAAAGTTGTTAGTCGATCGCCCACCCCACGCCGCCGCTTCATCGTTACTACCCGTGTAAAAAATGCCTAGCATGTAGTCGGTCAAATTATCCACATCAACCAGGATTTTTCCATTGGGATCCACCGAGCCATCCGGTTCAAGACCAAGCAGAGCAAAGTAGTCTTTGTTGTCGCCCGACCAATCCAACGTCCTTTCAAACAACTCCCGGTACAGGTCCAAAGTTCCATCAGTCACTTCAGTAGGCTTCATCCACCCCATGGCTTTAATCACATCATAGTCTTCGGATTTACCCCCAAGATAGGAGACGCCAAAACGCGCTTCCGCCCGTTCCTGAGTCATAAAGATTCCCCAATACATCCCATTCATGTAAATGTGGTAATAGTGGCTTTTGGTAAAATGATGTCCGCTTTTGCCCTGTAAATCGCGGCAAAAGATGTCCCGCAAAAAAGTATTCCTCCTGCTGTTTTCGAAAGCCCATGAGTGATTTTGGGAGGTCCGCAAATCGATTTTGTCAAATTCATTCACTCCTTCGTTGCCAAACAATGGGTATTTCAACTTTCCATCCCCATATTCACCCCGAAAGAAAAGCCGATACGCGTGTTTCGGGTTCCTGGAGGTTGAACTATATCCGCCTCGAATGCGGATACCGGCGTTCACCTGGAATCCCTCTTTCCCATCCGGATTGATCAGTTCCAGGGAACCCGGTATCTCTGTCTTTTTTCCCTGTTCACGCGGATTGGCATATAACCCGTCTGAGGAGTCAAACCAGTCGTCGAGGGGTGCGACCAGTGACATGCTGGGTATCGCCTTTAAAGCGCCAGACATTTTGTCTTTCCACCGGACATCGTTGATCACACTCTGATTCATTCCATAGATCATCACCTGCCGATTTACCCTATGATCAACCGGCCAACCGCCACCTGGGCTTGATGAATCTTGACGCTTGACACTTTCAACAAAAATATAGGTCTGGGTATCCACATTCGTCTCATTCCATCCCTCTTTTTGGGCATAGGCACGCACTATCACGCCCGGGGTTTTGGGACGTTTCATGATGCTGGACGGGTCGATGGCCACCGTGAGCGGACTTGTGCCACTAACTGTATTTTCTGAATAACGCGGATCACTTCCGTCGAGGGTGTAGATGATTATGGCTCCGGGTGTTTCAGTGGTGATCACTTCATCAAATGGTGCATCAAAAAAACCACGACCATATTTGAAATTGGTATCTTTAACTTTTGCGGCAGAGACAGTGCTGCTCAACAGCACGGCTGTGATTGTTGTGATAAAGAGGTGTTTCATTTCCCTTCAGCTTTCAATTCTGCACCCGCCTTGCCGGTGCACCGTTTGTGGCTGAATCGTCGAGTCAGGCCAGGCCAAGGAGTTCGCGGGCATCCTGATAGCCGGCGGCCGGGTTNCCGTATTCGCTTGCGGTCACCCGGGCCAACCCCACAAGTTGCCGCCATCGGAAGGCAGGGCGGGTCTTGACGAACTCCTCGCTCACGGTGCGGTAATATTTCTCTGCGTGTAGTGCGCCAAATTCGCTGGTGGCGTAGCGGAGTAGCAGGTCGAACACTGGACGGGCGTCGTGGCCCAATTCGCCGTAGCGCTGGATAATTGCGCAGGCTTGGAATTGATCCTTTTCGCGGATCGCGCCATCGGCGTTTTTCAACAGCGCCTTTGGGTCCTTGTCGTGGATTTTCTCAATGTGCTCGGATCGCGGATACGGCTTGGCGGTGGAGCGGCCTGCCTGTCCTGCGGTGTGGTAAGCCCCGACAATCAAGCTGGCCACCGTGTTGCGATGATTGCTCACTCGCGCGATGTTGCGCCATGCATTGATCGCGTCCGACGCGTGCACACCGACCGAATCGCCATGAACGCTACCAACCAGTTTTTTGCCATTACTAATGGTTGCCGTGTCGCGTCCGGGATCGCGCAACAGGAGTTGGTTCGCCGCCAGTGACATGGCCTCACCGACGTCCTCGGGGTCGTATCCTTCGGCCAAGGCGGCAGCCACTGCTCCGGCTGCCTGCTCCCGCGTGCCGGCGAAGACTGTCTGGCTGAGTTCGCTGATCCAGCCGTTGCCGCCTTTGCGTTTCCCGAGTTGACGATCCAGCAGTCGATGCTCGTCCAGTAGCCTCGGCAGCACCGATCGGATCTTGGCCTCGTTGTTATTGTGGCGGACACAGTATCGCAACGACTGACGAAACAGTGTGTGTGCCTGCTCCTCTCCGGTAAACTCGAGCAACGCCCAGGCGCGCCAGGACAACACAACGCGGTGCACGTCGACCTCGTCCTGAACCGCGTATTGCAAATGATTGTAGGCTTCCCCGATCGGCTGCTTGGCCAAGGCGGCGAAGGTTTGTTCGGCCCGGTCGAAGTCTGCCGACCGCGTCGCCGAACGCAGTAGTTCGCCACCTACATTTACGTTGCCCAGTGAAGCTGGAACGACTGGGCGCAGCACTTCATTTTTACGCCCGCCAAACTGTTGGATACGATTGGCATTTCGGTACAGCACCTTCAGCACTGGCAGTGGGCGTAATGCCTCGGGCAGTTCGCGGGCCATCTCAAAGGCTGGCGCGAGGGCCATGATGGTGTGGAATCCCACATAGTCCTGGCCGCCAAACGTGCGGGCGTTGGCCAGCGCACCCGCCGCGATCAAGGTGCGCAGGTCGGTGCCGGCCTTGATTTTTCCGACCAACTGGCGCTGCAACTTGTCAGGCTGCGTGTCCTGCATTAACCCCACCAGCGGCTCCAGCTTGCCGAAGGTAAGTCTGCCAGCCTCCTCGCCGGCAAAGACAGGGGCGAGACCGATATCGAATGCCAGCGTGGATCCGACACTGCTGATCAGCATTCCCTTGCCGACATCGGCAAGGAAGTCGCGGCGGGAATTGAGGCGTATCGTGGAGTCGCGAGAATGGAGGGAAATAGGTTCTTTTTGCATAGCGATTGAAGGATAGACGTCTAAATTTGCTGAGTCAAGTGGCCCATCTCTGCTCTAGGTAAGCGCGGGATGGTCGGATACACGGAGCGGCCTACCCTCACGATGGGATTGTTCACCCAACTCCGAGAGGATGAAACTCATCCGAACATCCTCGTGGGTCACGGGCAAGGGAGTTCCCTCACGCAAGCAGTCACTGAAGACCACCAATTCCTGCCGGTACGCCTCCCGGTAGCGGGTTGGGAACGAGTGCTCAATCGTCGGGCGCAATAAGCCTTCACCGTTCGACAGCACTGTGGAAACCGGCGATCGGTTCTCGGCCTGCAACATTCCATTGCTGCCAAACACCTCGATCCGCTGGTCGTATCCGTAGGACGAAAACCGGTTCACGTCGATACTGGCAATCATACCGCTGTCGTACTTGAGTGCGACGAGAACGTTGTCCAGGTCGCCCAGTGCGCTGATTCCCTCCACAAAACTGCTGCCGACTGAGTAAATTTCCACCGGATTTTCGCCGGTGATGAAGCGCAGCATGTCAAAGTCGTGGACGATGCAGTCGTGAAAGATGCCATGTGATGTCTTGATGTAATCCATGGTTGGCAGCGGCGAGTCGCGGGAGGTGACGCGCAGCATCTGAAGCACGCCGACCTGGCCCTCCTTAACTCCACGTGCCAGGCCGGAGAAGGACGGGTCGAACCGGCGGTTGAAGCCGACGAACAGCGGCAACCCACTGCGCTTGGCCAAGCCAAAGCAGGTGTCGATTTCCTCGAGGCTACTGCCAAGTGGTTTCTCGGTGAAGACCGCCTTACCAGCTTCGAGAGCGGCTAGGATTTGACCGTAATGCTCGTGCGTTGGAGACGCGACGATCACCGCATCAACATCCTCTTGGCCAAGCGGCCCATCGACATCGGTCGCATAGTTGCACTCCAACTCCTTGGCCAAGCGCTTGGCCAGGGATTCGTCCACGTCAACCACACACCGCAGGCTGATCCCCGGTATCGACTGGATGCTCTGAATATGAAACTTCCCGGCCCGTCCAAGGCCAAGCAGCGCAATTTTCAAGTTTTCGGATGAAGCCATAAAAGAAAGTTACCATTGTTCTTTCACATCAGATTCCATAAAAGAAAGTTACCATTGTTCTTTCACATCAGATTCTATGCGTGTTTTGACAGTGTATATTGGAGCAAAGCAAATCAATAGTAGTAGGTTGTGCTTCCTCCGTGGGCACCATACGCCCGTTTCTTGACCTGATGACGGTTATGGATCACCAGGCTACCATCGGCCATGCCAACCGGTTGATCCGGGGCAAGCGAGAAGGAGAAGAAGGGCCTGCCATTGGCTCCCGCGTTAAATGCGCCCATGTGTCCGACATCCCAAACAACGCTTCCAGCACTGTCACTGATACGGTGGGTGATGAAGGCCCGGTCACTATCGCACTCGGAATCGTTTTTGGGCCACGGTCTCTCCCCGTTGAAATATTTCGGCATGTGAAAATTGGCCAGCCACATATAGGTCATGTAAACATGAGCCGCGGGCCTTGGCGGCTTCAGGTCCATGCCGGTGTCCCAGCCCCCATATCCACCGGGTTCTCCCCCGGCAGGATGGGCATAGGTCGGCCACTTGTCGCCAAACGACTTGGACGTGATGGGGCAGATTAAAATCCAGCGGTTGGGCACGTAGGTGCCGCGCATGACATCGACAACGCTGGCTTTGTTGCCGTTCCACCGATGATAATCCGGGCTGATCTGGTTGGCACGTTTTGGAAACCTCCCGTTGTTGTCGGCACTGTACATCACCTGCGAGAGGTATTGCTGTTTGATGTTGTTGATGCAGACGGTTCGTTTGCCAGAATATTGTGCCTTGGCCAAGGCGGGCAGCAGTAGGGCGGCCAAAATGGCGATAATGGCGATCACCACCAGCAGTTCAATCAACGTAAAGCCTCGGCTTGGTTTAAATTTCATTTCCCTTCAGCTTTCAATTCTTTAGCCGTCTTGCCGCCGTGTTTGCGGAGGAGGTTGGCGGTTTCTGTTTATATTATCCCTTTCTCCTTTCTGTCGGCATTCATTTCTTCACTCGTCTTTGCGCCATGCTTGCGGAGGAGGTTGGTGAGTTCGGCATGCTTAAGTTCTATGGCATAATCCAGTGGTGTTTTCCATTTATTATCGTAAGTGTTAATTTCCGCGCCCTCTTTGATAAGAAATTCAGTCACCACCATCTTTTTATTGCTTACAGCTTGAAATAATGGAGTCATTTGATTTGCATCCCTAGCATTGATATCTGTGCCAAGCGTCAAATGAAGTCTAACAGATTCCAGATATCCACTCGAAGAAGCTTGCCAAATATCCAAGCTAGGCTTGCCACACCCCACCAACAGCACGGCTGCGATTGTTGTGATTAGGAAGTGTTTCACTGGGGAGTAATTAATTGGTATGTCGTTTGCTCTTTGTAGCTTTTAGAGAGCCGATTTTCGAGGATAATCTTAACAAGTATGCAAAAAGGTTGGCATGCAATAATCTTGAAATTCAGCATTCAATCTTGTACAGGACACCGTGTGTCTACTCCCGCCATTTCCTGGTTCATCATGTCGATATCAAGAATCTTAAAAATCCTGTTTATTGCGTTGTTAGTTTGGAGTTACTCCAACGACGGTCTCTGTCTAGACAGGCCCAATATTGTAATAATCATGGCAGACGACATGGGTTATGGCGATGCCGGGTGCTTTGGAGGAAAACATATCCAAACGCCAAACATAGACCGTCTTGCTGTCGAGGGTATGCGTTTCACCCAATGCTACGCCGGTTCCACGGTTTGTGCACCGTCGCGGAGTGTGTTGATGACCGGGCTTCACACCGGGCACACGCGAGTGCGCGGCAACTTCGGCAAGGGCGGAGTCAAAGGCCTGGGAGGCGGGAAAGGGAGAGTCCCACTACGTGCCGAAGATATCACTGTTGCCGAGGTGTTGAAGGGGGCCGGGTACTCGACAGGCATTACCGGCAAATGGGGGTTGGGCGAACCGGTAACGGAGGGCACTCCAAACCGGCAGGGGTTCGACGAGTGGTTCGGCTACTTGAATCAACGCCGCGCGCACTCGTTCTATCCGACATTCATTTGGCTGAACGAAGGTCGCTTTGATTTACCCGGCAACGCGAATGGCAAACAACAGCAATACACGCACGATTTATTCACCGGCTTTGCGCTCAGCTTCATCCGAAAAAACCAGAGGAAACCTTTCTTCCTTTACCTGCCGTACACGGTGCCGCATGCCCGATTTGAAATTCCGGACCTCGGCTCGTATGAAAATAAAAAGTGGCCGGAACAGGCCAAGGTCTACGCGGCAATGATCACTCGGATGGATGATCATATTGGCAAAATAATGGCGCTTCTTAAAGAGTTGGAGATCGACAAAAAAACGATCGTGTTTTTCTGCAGCGACAACGGTGCGGCGGATCGTTATGACGGTCTTTTTGATAGCAGCGGCCCTCTTCGTGGAGCGAAACGAGCCATGTATGAAGGCGGATTACGGACGCCAATGATCGCCCGTTGGCCAGGCCGCATTCCGGTCAATACAGCCAGCGATGCCATTTGGTCGTTTGCTGATTTTCTTCCAACTTCTGCTGCCCTTGCCGGGGTCAAGCCACCAAAAGGGTTGGATGGCATCAGTGTCTTGCCCGTGCTGCTTGGTCAAGCGCACCAAACTAACGATCGTTTTTTGTATTGGGAATTCTTTGAGCGCGGTTTTCAACAGGCTGCCCGTTGGAGAAATTGGAAAGTGGTGCGTCCAAAAAAAAGGGCCGATCTGGAGCTATACAACTTGGCCAAGGACATCGGCGAAAAGAAGGATGTCGCCAATTTGAATCCAAAGATTGTTTCTATTTTTGAGCGCTTCTTAAAAACGGCTCGAACGGAGTCGGAAGATTGGCCGCTAAAGTAAGCCTATTTCGCGGCCGAGACTATGAAGTTTTTGAACTGCGATAAGCGACCGGGCATCAACCGCAGGCCTATGCGGCCCTTTTGAACGGCCGGTTTATCCTCGTTTTTAAGGTGGAAAAGCCGCGTTTTTCTGGGATGCCGAATCTCCATCCACAGATCCTTCGCTTGTTTGATGATCGTGATATGCACCCACTGCTGATCCCCGAATAATCCGGTGTTAAAAAACGAACCGGTCAGTTCGGTGCCTTTGAGTCGCTTGTTTTCGTTCGGCAGATAACGGCGGCCACGAATGTAATCCTTCGGATAGGCGGCGTAACTGATGTGGTACGTGTGCATGTTCATGAAGTAGTCGCTC
>JGI24819J35694_1000324_pt1 | contig 10928 bp, 5 predicted proteins | sample METZYME_3_800m_FD_35694 | JGI IMG/M metagenome (IMG submission 35694) | reverse complement strand
GGCNNTAAGCCAGTAGAAATACTTGACATCATCAAGCGACGATCTAGATTTAATGCATGGTATGAAAAACCTAGTTGCCTTTTATTAAGGAACGCCACACCTGCCGGGTTATGATAGGCAGTAAATCCCTGGTCAATTTCAGCTGTAAAGCCACTGCCCATTGCCAAAGATCTCGCTGATGTACCCATGCGCAAAAAGGAACCCGAATAACCAGCGTAATCCGCTGCGATACTAAATGATGATGTTATTATAATAATTAAATACTTATGCATTTACTTTACCACAATCAGTTTTACCCAATGGGGGGAAGGTTTAATGTTGTAGCCTTCGGGATAAGTTAGTTTAACAAAATAGACTCCATTATTGACAAGTCTACCCTCTATATCCCGCCCATTCCATTTCAGTGCACCAGAAGATGTAGCTGTTCTATCAAATGATCCTGCAAATACTTTTTCCATCGCAAAATTATATACATCAAGTTTTATTTCGGAGGATTCTGACCATTCATTTGTATGAAAACGAACGTAACCATCTCCACTAAGCACATTATGGGTGTATGGGGAAAATGGGTTTGGGTAGGCATAATCTTCATCTATATCATATTCCGCCCGAAATATTTTCCAGTCCAATCCATCTAAATCATAGGAATGAGCTACGCCATCCCCGGTACCTATCCATATTGAATTATCGCTGGTATCAAATGCGACACTATATACTTCATTTGCTAATACCTCATCGGTACTATAGGGGATATGCTGCTGGGCCGGTTTATACCTTGCCCAATTTATTCCATCCTCTGTCTTCCATAAACCATTGGCGGTAGCAGCAAATACCAGCGAATCCTGCGCAGTGATATTATAAACTCGTTCACCTAAAAGTGCAGTATTCCAGGATAATCCATCATTATTTGTATAACTTACACCCCGCTGTTCTGTTGGATCATCGGCATTAACCGTTGCAGCCCAGATTACACGTTTACCTTTGTGCATTTGCAAAGCTAGGCCAACTACAAAATTACCAGAAAGATTATATGCCGGATATGAGTAATGCTCCCAGTTTATACAATATCCAAACCATTCTGAATAACCTCCAAAAATCCCGCGGTTAATACCATTCGCAGTTCCTACCCATATTGTATCACCATAGGTTAGGATAGAAAAAACTTTATGGTTATGATTACCGCCATCTATCGGATCCCTCGGATTAAAATAAAAATCTTTTACTACTCGCATACTAGCTCCCGGACTATTTGGATCTGGAATTGTGTCCCAGGATGTGTCCTCGCATGTATTGAGTTCGAACTGATCATCCATTGGCAGAGGTACTCGTTCCCATTTAATGGGTATTAAACCAATTACATCACCATTGTCATTATATTCCTTTGTGAATTTTATGCGGCGTAACCCTCCGGCCCAACTGGCTGTAAATACATATTCAACTTTATCATTATCATCATAAGTAAGTGCAATATCATATGTAACATTTTGATGGGGAACTGTTATAGGAAGACCTTCGAAGAATCCAGACCAAAAAGCGGGGTAATTTTTATCTTCTTTATCTGTCTGCTGATTAAAATATGTCCAATTGATAGTACTATCAGATGCGTTGAATGCAGATGCGTTGGCTGTGAATACAAAACCTTTACCAACTGGTATATCGTTTTCGCTACCAGCAAAAGCTATAAACAATGTCCCATCACTTCCTGCGNCCATTGCTGATATACCACCCTGAGGCAGTCGATTTGTTGTTGTTTTAGCGCTTGAAGACGGTAGGCTATTGGCTAACCCGGATGTATCTGGTATAGCCTCCACCGTATCAGAATATATAATGACAGATACACCTAATCCAGTACCCAGCCAAACTAATGTCGAATTTGTCTGTAAATCTTCTTTTAGAATTATTTCTGTTATAACATTACTTCGCATATTATTAACCGTGGAATCAGTATTTCCAACAGCCATGGACCGAAACAAAAAATCAGTTGGCACTAATTTTTGTGCTGACAGTGAATGAATATTCACAATGAAAATCCCCAAAATGATAAATGTTCTCATGGTCCAATTACAGTAAAAGTATCTACAACTACCACCGTTTGAGTATCCGGATTCGAATGGGTATTGGCCATATCTACCGCATCAAAGATCCATAAAAATGTACCTGTTTTGGTTTCTAATTCAGAGTCCAAGTTCCCCGGACCAAACACAGGGACCCTGAAACTATATATTCCATCATTTGCAGTTGCGTCACCGCTGGTAAAATTCGGTTCATAAAGAATTACTTCGCTACCATCATCGTAAAGATTGATAATATTTCCTTCATTTAAAAATGTGCTATCGTCCACATGGTATGAAAAGAAACCAACTCTGCGAATATCATCTAATCCATTCGCATCATGAACCGTAGCTTTAACCGTATCAAATTTTACACCGCCACTATCGGGTAGAAATATAGTATCCAATGGCGGTATGAATACAATTCTTGGTATAATATTCCCTAAATAAAACGAATCTTGCACCATGAATGATGCATTATTTTTATAGGTCGCTTCAAAATCCATATATACCCTTCCAGTATCATTATCAATCGGATTCTGGGCTAACGTATTGTTTTTAATCTTCAAAGACCACAAATCATCATCTTCAATTATATCACCGCTTTCACCTTTATCATATAATTCAAGACGATCAGGTGTAACCATTCTGGTCGCATCGGTACCATACCAATATACCACTGCTTCATCCACATCATATCCTCTAACACTTGGCGCCAGATCAATCGCAAAATATAAAACCTGGTCATCCTGTAAAAAGGTGAATTGTAATTCACGTAATGGTGAATCTGTATCTGTCGTACTGGCCGAATCAGGACAACCCCAAAAAATCAAAGCCGGTATGATTAGAAAGCAAAAACGCATAGGATTAAAATACTGAAACTTCACTTTTGCCTTCCATAAATATAATGAACTAATAAGGTGCAACTTGCCCCAAACTTTCGGCAGAGCAATTCTCAGGCAAATCTTGGGTTGTGTGCCAATAATTCTTATAACTATTTGGATAATTAAAATCTATAATATCAACTGCTGGTATTTTCGCCTCAGCCCATAGTGGTACATGATCATCATAAATCGTATGGACTATACGTGATTCAAATGCACCCAGGTTTAATACCTTTGCTAAGCCCCATAATTTTTTCACTAGTTGCCTATTCTGCTGGTATGAAAAACGTTCGATTGGAATATGCAGCTCAGCATCGCCGATCATATCCAATATTATCGCTTCATCAGGTTTCTCTATAGGTAAATCTTTGGCGAATGCTAGCGATCCTTGCGCATAGCTTTTTGGTATACCGGGTCTACCCATATCCTCACCATCAAATAGAACAAGTGTAACACCAATTGGGGGTGGTGAAACATTTAATATTCGTGCCAGTTCCAACACCACTGCCACGCCACTAGCACCATCATTAGCACCAACTATTGGATCATTACGCTTTTCTGGCTCTGGATCCTCATCGGCCCAGGGTCTTGTATCCCAGTGCGCTCCAATCAAGATCTGCTCGGGTTCATCCACTTTGAAGCGAGCAATAATATTGGTTAAATCATAACTTTCTTCATTAACCAAATCATCCAGGACAAAAGGCTGCAAAAAAATTGTATCTGCAAATCCTGCAAGAGTTTTTTGTAGATAATCCAAGCATTGCTTGTACCCATTTGAATTTGGGTTTCGCGGACCAAATTCACATTGTTCAACCAGATATCGAAAAGCATTCCCTTTATCAAATTTAGGTACTGCATTGTTGCAACTTGATAGGACATTCATTGTGAAGATGATTAGAATTATTTTTATATGAATTCGCATTTAATTAGCCACTAATAGCTATGTTAACATCAAATCCAAAGTCACGGTCAATTTTTTTACCAGTAGTCATGGAATCATTTTCATGGTAGCCATAGATCATGCTGCCACTGACTTTGGCGGAGAAGGTATAGGTAATACGAATTCCCACTTTCCAACCGGAATTATATGCCGTTTGTCCAAATTCCTGGCCTTGATTTTTACTACCTAATGTCTCGCTTTCATTCATATCAAAATTAAATTGAAAATTAACAGTATTTTCAATTTTATAAGGTTCCATAAAAGGCAGTGGAATAGTTATACCGCCTCTATGGCTGTAGTTAGCACTCGATGTATAACTTTTATCGTTATGAACAGTAATTCCAGTAGGTACCCGGTCCAGTGATTTTGATAAATTATGGCGAAAATTCATCGATATACCTTTTTGTAAATTCGCAGTTAATCCAACCAGCGGTGAAAAATTAGTGTTAACTCTGGATGAACGCTCGAATTCTTCAAAATCAGTGATGAAATTTTCTAAATCCAATAATGGCATACTGGGACCATCAAAATTCTCGAATTGCCAAGACCGTGTTTCTTTACCACTAAATCCATGTTCCAGTGACAGAGAACGTAGATACTTTTTCAATATGGGTAGTTTTTCCAAACCAGACCAACGAACACTCCAACCTGGAAGGGGTAGGCCATTTTCTAATTTTTCTCCATAAGCAAAATAATCACGTGACATGTTTCTTTGCTCGGTTCCAGAACCACTTCTTGTTGTGGAAACATTTTGCGCATAATTAAAACTGGTACTGATACTTTTTGTAAGATTCAAACCAGAACGTAGTGAAAAATCACGTTTGTGATCCCAAGCGCCGACATCAGAACCAACTTTTTCTGAGTGATCTAGACCATGATCAGGTTCCCACCCAAAACGGTAACCCAATGGAACATCACCTATTACACCACGCCCTGTTCTGTTAAGATTTTCCGTATAACTAAAATTAATCGGGTTGACCTTCCTGATCAATCCATGTGCAAAAGTTAATACAGGTATATCTTTTTGTTTTTTCTCTGGTGGCTTTTCTGGTGGTTTTTCCAATCCAGGTTTCGAATCCCTTCGTCGTGATCTTCCTTTAGGCGCTGCTGTCTTTGAAGGTGGTTTATAAATTACTTCAAACATTTTAACTAAATTCAAAGCAATGCTTGATGAAAATCGCAACTGTGATCCAATATTGGCCCCCCCTAGCGTGCTCTTTCTATCCTGGTTCCAACTGTATGCTGAAGAGTAATTGAAGATTGGTTTTAACCAGGTAAAAATTACCGGATTAAATGATGTGGTTAAATTTTCTGTAATATTTTCTACAACGCCCGGATCCAAGTCTCTCATTGCCATCCATGCGTAACCGCGAAAATCCTGGAGATCACTTTTGACGCCACGGGTATATTTAGTTTTTAAGGAATTCGTTAGCGAATAATCCATAGATAAATTCCTATTTAAACCAAAATTATATGAATCAGGTGATTTTCCACCAACACGCTTTATCCTTTGGCTTAAACCTTCACTAAAATTCATAGATGCATTCAAGTTTGAAGGTGTATAATAAAAATGTGTCTCGCTCAGTTTTGGTCCGAGCCAAGGTATAGGTTTTATCCATTTTAATGGACTAATATAATTATTACGGCCAAAAGGAAGTGCATAGCTCAATTTACCAGAGTATTTTTCATTCAATACTTCTTTATTGATCTCATTTGACGATAATGACCTACTAGCGCTAAAACTTGGTTTCAATTTATCCAAGGTATATTTAACAATTTTATTATCCGATTTACTTGACTTTGTTAAAGATGTACTAAAATTCATGCCTGTAGATCTAGTTAGGATCGAATCAGGAGCGGTTCCTTCACTTACAAGAATATCAGAACCTGGAAAATATTTTGGGGTATTCGTTACATTAGTCATCGATAGGTTCACCGGTAAGCTTATCCCCCATGATTTAGGCAATAGTTTATGTATTTGTACATTTGTATTTAGCGAAAAGTTTTCCCCTGTTTGATTGGTACCGAGGCGCTGTTGCAGCACATGGAAATCGGCATCCTTTCGACTGTAAGTAAACGATGCATTTGCTATGTCAGCTAAATTAAATTTTGATGTAAGACGCATAGCAACACCCCGATTCTTTTTTACACCACTTAAACGGAGTTCATCGAGCCAGACTTCACCACTTATCCATTCATCGGACATATTTCTCAGTCCAACCATAAAAAACTTTATCCTTGATAACGCAGGTTCGCCTTTTATATTGATTTGCTTACCAGTAGAAATTCCATTCTCATCTTTAAACGTATAAGATTTTATATTTGCTGAATCTGAAAATGTATCTGTAGCATTTAACTTTTTTACGTTAGTTGAATCTTGCATTTTAAGCTGAGTCAACCAGTTCAGATCCAGATTGATCGTGTTCCTATTTTCGGCCTCGTCCCAACCATTATATACAGGCTGAACCAGTTCATAATAATCTTCTCCGAGTCCAAAACGCATGAAAAATTCTACTTTAGTTTCAGTGGTGCCGACCCAGGGGCTATTGCCATATACATACATTTTCATCTTATCATAAGTGAGATAACTTTTGGCTCTGTCTCCAGTTACATTAACCAATGTTTTTAAGGCAGCACCTTTATGTCGGGGAGAAAGATTATCGAATTTTAAAACCAGTGATTGTTCTTTTGATCGTATTTCATTTATTCGATCGTACTCACCCTTTACACCTTTTGGTGGTTCATAATTTGCATTATCCTCTGTATTAATTACTGAGATAGTAAATACACTATCGAAATTGGTCTTACTGTATAAATTTGATGAATCAGGCGCTACGCCCAATTCCTGCCATTCATTACCTACTAATTCTATTTTTGCGATTTGAACCCAAGTCTGGGTGGTGTCTGTGACCCTTAGTCTGCAAAATTTAATCTCATTCCATTCTTGATTGCCTGTACTATCAATCATTTCAAAATGGCTTAACGGAATCCGGAATAACCTCCAGCCAGTAGATTGGCCATCCTTGACAGTCTCGCCAGAAAAATAGGTTGTATCATCTAACGTAAACGATTTGGTAAAGTAATCATTAGTTTTATCCAAAAATCCAGTTCGATCCAAATCTTCTGTATCAGGATATCTTCCAGCATCAAGCGCATTGCCTTCTGTCCCATTGATTCGCTTATAATCATTAGTACCTTCATCATAGTTCCAATTATCACTATTTGGATCATTTGGATCTATGTCATCAGCAACATTTATCAAAACAGTATTGCCGGATTCTAGAAGTTCGTTATATGTTTCTCCAAATTGTAAACATCCACCCCAACCATCTTCCGACTCATCTTCACAACCATCTAATCCAACATCCTCAGCATCATCCAATAGTCCATCACCAATCATGCCGGCCACCGGAATATCCTCTGTATTTAGAGAACCATTACCATCCCAATCCTCGCTAATTTTACCGAGATCAATACTTAACTCGGATGTTGAGCCATTTTTACTACGAATCCAAATTTCGAAAAATTTTGTTTGCGTCTGATCGTAATCCCCAGAATACAATGTTGCAATAATTCCTGCCCAGAGAGAATCTTTTGGAAGATGAGTTTGGTTAGCAAGTGGTTTAAAGTTCATAACTAGTATATCGGTTGTTTCATTTTGGGCGCGAATGGATGTTTCTTGATTTGGCCATATATCCTTGGTTCGCCATTGAACGTACGGATTATACCAATACATTTTCGCCCGGTTACGATGACTAAGTGTTTTGTTTGAATGATAAATAAGTGGTGGTGAAGACGCTTTCCAGAACCGCCGCTGGATTGGAAAAGAAGTAGTACGTTTCGCTCCTTCAAAGTCATCAATATATGCTACGCCGCTTGGATCTCCAGTTTCAGGATTGTTTATGGAATTTGGATTTGGCATGACTTGTGCCACTTCACCTTCAATTGAGAATGATGATGCTTTTTCAGTATTTATAATTGGTAATCGATCGATCAATCTGGTTAATCCTTCCAACGGTTGCTCATAACGGCCATTAACACCCCATATGAAATTGCGAGTCGGCTCATAACCAACCTCAATCTTTTCATTGATCACTGACTGGTTGAAATATAAAGCAGTAGCACCAATAAATGATCGATCCCCAAGATCCATTTGTGCCCGTGTACCTAAAATCGTCTTTTTATCAAATGATACTATTTCATGTTTATCGAACAATATATTTAATAACGCATTCGGATTTAAATCTTCATTCATAACAAGCGTACCTGAGAAATAATCTATTTGATAATCAACACCGCGTTTTAACTCTAACCCATCTACAAATACCTGTTCGCTACCTTCAACAATCATAAATCCCAGATTAATATTAGAACTTTGGTTCGTGTATTCTATCTGCATTTCAAAACGACTATCATTATTAATCTCTGTCTGCGTTGTTGTGGTATACATTTTACCCTGACCCAAAACACTTTGTAGATCAGGGTTTTGATTACCACCTGTTAGTGAATCATAAGCAAATGGATGGTATGTGGGGAACACCAATTCACCGCTTAACATATTGACTATACTGCCATTTTCAATGTCAATTAATTCATCTGCTTGTCGAACACCTGCTTCGTTCAAACTATCCAACCCAAACTGTGTGATATATGGTTTACCACCTAGATCATATTCAGACGGTGGATTCTGGCGCTGATTAACAATTCGAACTGCGAACCCTTCCTTATTAATGTTGGATGCTCCCATATAGTAGACATTCTTAAACATGAGATCCCATGTCGAATGACTGGGAGTAAGTGATATAGGTTTGATCATTTTCAGTATCAAGATCGATGTTGAATCGGTTGCAATAATTCCGCTACCAACGGTTAATAGGGTATCTCCGGTTTGTCTATTGGCTAATACAAATGTNCAGCCAAAAGCTTCATTAGNTGATCTATNCCGTAAGCGAANAAACCCTAGATCATTACTAATGGAGTAATCCTGCCCCGGTTCCAGTCGTTTGTAGTTACCCTCTTGACTTTCTGTATTTTCTATATCATTCAAATCTGCGTAGGCAATACCTGGGTCCGTGCTCGCATCATTTGCTGATTCCAGTTTATAGAGATCAAAATCTCTTATAATTACATTACCAACAAGGTGTGCCCCTTCGTATAAGGGATAAAACGGTGGTATGCCGATATAGGAACCATTAAAGGTGGTATCTATACCATCTCGAAACCATTTATGGATATAAAAATATTGGTTCTTTATGTAGTCACTATCCTTGACTTTTACAACGGCTGATTCATTGCTGCCCTTGTATTTCAATTGTTCCTTTTTCGTTTTCTCTATAGAGGCAATTGTAGTCACGTCTACTGGCCCAATTTTCGATATAGCTTTCAAACCAAACAGGCCACTATTTTGTCCAGAAAAAGTAACAAACTGGGTTGCCGGCAGGGACAAAGAAATATTCCCAGCTTCTACTTTTTGAACAATATCATCTTCTTCACCTTCATATGATATACGGATATTATTCTCCCAATCAAAGTCTCGTTCTGAATCTCTATCCATTTTAACCGTTATACGATCACCAATTTTTCCTTCAATATTAACCGCCTGTTTCTGGTCAAATTCTAGGTGTGTATTTTGCGTTTCCCGTATACTGGAACGGACAAGTTCCTGATCCTGAAATACCATTTTTCCATTGATATTGATATTGCCGTTAACGCGGAGTGATACCCGACCAAAGTCACCCATATCCATGCCAACCATTTCCAAGTACCGTCCTCCACGACGCTCAGTGTAGCGCTGAGATCCTTGATCTTGCTTATTAAATGAATCAATAAAATTCAATACCCGTTTCACTTGAATCATATGATTGAAATACCACTCTACCGTACTAGTGAAAGGGATTCGTAAAATCTCATCATCTATATATTCGGTAAATGATATGTAGCGCCAGCTGCTATCTATGGCTACATCAAGAATTCGCTCGCCATAGGTCACATCTAAGAGATACAGAGGTTGGTCTAGCGTATCTTTCATGAGACTAAGTGGTACTGGTATTTCCGGAAATGCAGTTACTACATATGCAGATCGCAGGTGGTAACTGGATGGTAAGGTCAAGGTGGAACTATCCTGCTGGCCGTATAGAGAGAAAACAGTACCTACGGTCAGGAAAAACGCAATAATGACATGCCACCCTTTTTTCAAAGGGATTCTCCTGTGTTGTTATTTGTGTCGGCTGGTTCCTCGCGGAACCATCATTCCGATAGCGGTAGGTCTATAGAGGATTCTCCTATTTTTTGGTTACTTCACTTATTTTAGCACATTTATAAGTATTTTACGAAGTTTTTGTAAGGCAAGCCCACGATGACTGATTTTATTCTTCTCCGCAGTGGAAAGTTCCGCAAACGTTTTTTCTAACCGAGGAACATAAAAAACAGGATCATACCCAAAACCCATATTTCCTCGAGGATCTTCAGTAATTCTACCCTCTATAAATCCCTCAGTCCACAATTCTTGGATTTCATCTACGAAGGATATTACTGTTCTGAATCTAGCAGAACGCATATCATCAGATACATTTTCCATCACTGATAAAAGTTTATTTACATTATCCTCATAGGTTGCATCCGCACCAGCAAATCGAGCTGAGTAAACTCCTGGTGCACCATCAAGAGCGTCGACTTCTAATCCCGTATCATCGGCAATTGCAGGTAGCCCAGTCCGATCATGAACCGTATGTGCTTTCAATAAACTGTTTTCCAATAGAGTAGTGCCTGTTTCTTCAATATCGCCAATATCAGGATATTCCGATAATGAGCAAATTTCTACACCTAGACCCCGCAGTGAATGCTGCAATTCTATTTCCTTATCATGATTGTGTGTGGCCAGAACTATTTTCATTAGTATAATTCCATTAAAAACGGGGGAAAGTAGGCAAATACAAAAAAACCTAAAAGCTTAATAAAACAGCGGGTTAATCAGTTGCAAAAGGAACATCCTGCTACTAATTTTCACGGCATTTTTGGCGGCTCGGTAGCTCAGACGGTAGAGCAGAGGACTGA
>JGI24819J35694_1000321_pt1 | contig 10987 bp, 10 predicted proteins | sample METZYME_3_800m_FD_35694 | JGI IMG/M metagenome (IMG submission 35694) | reverse complement strand
AACGGGAGCTTCTGGTGATATCCGCTCAGCTACCCCCCACATGAATGAGTCAAGCATAATATCACCCACGACCAAAATAGACTTTTTAGCAAACGTCGAGCATATATCCTGAAACCTTTTTTTATTCATTTCGACTAACTTCTGCATGCTTGTTAGGTAGGACAAGGGCCAATATAAAATATAAGATCAATCCGATTCCTACACTCATGATGGTTCCATACACCCAAAAAAAGCGTATGATTGTAGAGTCCATACCGATTGATTCTGCAATTCCGCCGCAAATACCAGCAAGTTGTTTGTCCTTTTCTGACAAAGAAAGTGGCATCTCCGAGCCCAAACCAAACATGGTTGATATCTTTTGCCGTTCTTGATATAAGAGATACACACCCACACCAATAATGATCAATGCTATTAATACATTTATACCACTGTTCCAGAAATGACTCCAAATCGAGTTAATAAAATCACCATGCTGAAAGAAAAGGATAATACCCACCAGCACCAACAGTACACCCCATAATATCGTTTTGTCATTAATCCCGTCTATCAGCCTCCGGGGTGTGACATCTTTGGCGGTTGATTCATCTGGGATAATCAAGACAGCCACCAGATAGGCCAAAACACCGGAACCACCAAATATGGTAAAGAACACCCATAAAAGCCGTACTAGTGCGGAATCCAGGTTGAAATACTGGCCAAAGCCGCCACAGACACCGGCCAATACACTGTCATCTCTGGTTCTAACTAAACGCTTCAAAGCTGTTTATATCACTACTTATCTCTTTAAAGTAAGGCAAGCTACACAGATTTGTAAAGAAAATAAAAATCACAGCGAACCGTCTCTAATGGTTGTTCACAGCAGAATTCTTTACTTTTTTGAATAATCACCGCGCTGTTTTTTTAGTTGTCCAGATCGTATCTTTGTAATATGTCCGTTTTCAAGATAGACCAGCACAGAGCAAAACTTTTTCAAAGCATGGTCATTGATAGATGATAATATAACGGTGGTTCCCAAGTCCTTATTCATCCTTTTCAATTCCTTCCGGGCGATGAATTCCATGTCATTATCAAACAAAGTGGCAAAATTATCTTGAATTAATACTCTGGGATCGCTCTCTAGGGCAAGTACCAAATCAAACCATGCTCTTTGTCCGGGTGATAAGAAATTTAGGGACAGAGGCAGAATCTGTTTGCTGACACTTCCTCTAAAATACCTCTTTACTATTCTATTTGATTTATCTGGATAAACTGATTTGATAACTTGTTCTACTATTTGTTTCGCGCTGACTAAATGTTCACCAACGTAATATATTTCTTGCGGTACTTTGATTTTACCCAGCCAGGTACGCTCGAATTCATTGTTATCATATTTCAGGATACCTTCCGTCTGCGCCTCAAGTCCTGCAAGATGCCGTAACAATGTTGTCTTTCCCGATCCAACCGGTCCTAATATGCCATAGATAGTACCGCGATGGATTTGTAATCGACCTATACTGATAACAGGTTGCTGCTGATATACCTTTTTAAGATTCTTCAGTTCGTAAATCAGTGTGGCTCTTTTATTCATTGTTCATACCTCCATATTGTGAGTTATGAACTGGAAAGTCTGCGTTTAAAACTAAGCCGCTAAGGACTCCAGATATTTTTCTGCATCCATAGCTGCCATACAACCTGTTCCTGCAGCAGTAATTGCTTGTCGATAGACATGATCCTGGACATCTCCGCAAGCAAATACTCCAGCAATGGAAGTCCTGCTGCTGACATCAACGGTACGGATGTATTTTTGATCATCAAGATCCAGCACTGCATCGAATAATTCCGTATTAGGGACATGACCAATGGCAAGGAATACACCATCACACGGCTCCTGTCTAACTTCATCTGTGCGCGTATCCCGCAGGCTCACACCGCTTACACCGTCAGCTTCATTCCCCTCTATGTCCTCGAGTACTGTATTCCATTGTATAGTGATCCTGGGATTATTCATTATGCGGTCCTGCATGATTTTTGATGCTCTTAAGGCATCACGACGATGTACAATTTGCACTTCCGCCGCAAACTTTGTAAGAAAGTTCGCTTCTTCCATAGCAGAATCTCCACCGCCGATAACAAGCACCTTTTTATCTTTGAAAAAGAATCCATCGCACGTTGCACAAGCTGAGACGCCGTGACCCATTAGTCTTGTTTCAGATTCCAGGCCCAATAAACGTGCCGTAGCTCCAGTCGCAATAATGATGGTATCGCTGGTATAGGTTTCATCTGCAACCCACACCTTAAATGGACGGTCAATCAGATCAACCTTGGTTACATGTTTAAAATGACATTCTGCACCAAAGCGTTTGGCCTGATCACGAAATTTATCCATCAGGTCCGGTCCAAGTATACCATCAGGGAATCCGGGATAATTTTCAACATCAGTGGTAATGGTTAATTGACCACCAGGTTGACTACCCTCAAAAACCAACGGTTCCAGGTTGGCTCGGGCAGCATATGTCGCGGCAGTGAGTCCTGCCGGTCCGGATCCAATAATTATGACTTTCCGGTTCATATTGATTAATGTTTAAATAACCTCATCTAGAATTTGAGTTATGTTGTTTTTTGGAACAGCACCAACAATCTGGTTAGCTACTGATCCACCTTTAAAAACCAGCAATGCGGGAATGCCTCGTATTCCATATTGCATTGCCACTTGGTTGTTGAAGTCGACGTTTACCTTGCCGACCTTCACTTTTCCAGCGTAATCGCCGGCAATTTCTTCAACGATTGGAGCGATCATTTTGCATGGCCCGCACCATTCTGCCCAAAAATCAACCAAAACTGGTAGATTTGATTTCAGAACTTCCGTATCAAAATTATCATCCGTGAATTCGATTAAGTTCTCTGCCATTTTTACTCCTAAAATATTTGATTATAATGAATAATGGGATGTCAATTTACCTGCTTTCAGTTTCCTTGGAAACAGGAATCAACACCATTTCTTAACAATTTAGCATTAATTTATATTGGGTCAATTTATGTGACTTTCAGAAACCGTCGCTTACCCACTTTTATGACTATTTTTTCGCCTTTTTTAAGTACCTGATCTCTATCACTGCACTTGAGATCATTCAGTTTCACCGCTCCCTGGTCAATTAGGCGTCGTCCTTCTGATTTACTGGCTACAAGATTATGGGTAAAAATGAGATCAACAAGGGCAACATCATCATCCAGTGTAATGCCAGGTATATCCTCAGGAATAACCTTGTGAATGAAAATCTGATCAAAATGCTGTTCTGCAGCCGCGGCTGTTTCTGCGGAATAATACATTGTAACGATTTCCAGGGCCAATTCCCGCTTCAATTCACGAGGATTGATACTCTTATCAGCGAGTTGTGACTGTATGCGTTTCATTTCCGCCTCATCCGCATTAGCGGCCAGCAGGAAATACCTTTCGATCATTGTATCCGGGATGGACATTGTTTTGCCATACATATCTTCTGGCGTATCGGTCAGGCCTATATGATTATCGTAGGATTTAGACATTTTGTCAACGCCATCAGTACCTTCGATCAACGGGACTGTCAATATCACCTGCTCTTCTTGACCATGTTCCCGCTGTAGATCACGACCAACAAGTAAATTGAATTTTTGATCTGTGCCGCCTAGTTCTATATCTGCATCAAGATGGACAGAATCCATTGCCTGTGCCAATGGGTAGAGAAACTCATGAATAGATATAGCTGTCTTGGATTTATATCGTTTCTTAAAATCATCCCGTTCCATCATTCTTGCGACAGTATATTTACTTGCTATATTCACTACATCGCTGAAATTCATTGCATTCAACCACTCCGAATTATAACAGATCTTTAAAGAATCTATATCGAGAATAACTTTGGCCTGATCAATGTAAGACTCAGCATTAACTTTTGTTTCTTCCAGTGTTAGCTGAGGTCGTGTCTTATTCCTTCCAGATGGATCACCTATCATAGCCGTAAAATCACCAATAACCAGTACTGCGTGGTGGCCTAGATCCTGAAAATGTCGCAACTTCCTCAGGGCCACCGCGTGACCAATATGCAAGTCCGGACGGCTGGGGTCACAGCCCAGTTTCACTACCAGCGGTTGGCCATTTTTGCGAGATTGTTCCAGTTTATCCCGTAGCTCATCTTCCGGTATGATCTCTTCAGCGCCTTGCTTAATCAGTGTTAGTTGTTTATCTATGCTAGGAAAACTCATTTATGTTTTGCCAATTCGCGATCCATGTCCCGTCGAATATCCCGTTCTTTTAGTGCTTCTTTTTTATCATACAGGCGCTTCCCCTTGGCGGTGGCGATAACTATCTTTGCCCATCCTTTTTCATTAAAATATACTTCCAATGGTACTGCAGTAAGTCCTTTTTGGGAAATACTCCGTTTCAGCTGAAGAATTTCCCTTTTATTTAGTAATAATTTACGATTAGCCTTCGGGTCATGCCCCTTATAACCCGTACTGGAATAGGAACTAATATGAGCGCCGATTAATACCGTTTCGCTATCGCGGACCAATACATAGGCTTCCCGCAAACTCATCTTTCCTTCCCTGAGACTTTTAACCTCACTACCAGTTAATACTAGGCCCGCCTCATAGCGGTCAATAATATGGAAGCTATGATATGCTTTTTTATTTTTGGCAACAAGTATTCGATCCATGGTAATAATTTAAATATCAAGATACGAGTTTTCCCTCGGCTCACACAAGTTTAATCCTTGCAAGAATCCCGTAGAACCCGCTAAAATCCCTTCCTTATTTAGTCGCCCGGGTGGCGGAATTGGTAGACGCGCTAGGTTCAGGATCTAGTGTCCTTTAGGATGTGCTGGTTCGACTCCAGTCCCGGGCACACATTAACTCCACAGTATTTTTGTTTGTACATAATCTATTCACAGTTTATTATTAATGTAAATGGCTNTAGATAAAACACATGATCATAGTGATCATAGATCAAAACAATATACCTGGGATAAAAAGACGGCGGTGTGGTACGCTGCGGAATATGGTGATCATATTTCCAACAATCTTGCCATTACCAATATTATTATAGGGGCGGTCGATATACTCTTAGATATTGGCTGCGGAAACGGNAAAGCAGCAAGATTGGCTGCTGAAATATGCACTTCCGGTAAAGTGATTGGGATCGACCCTACAGCTGCCATGATTCGCATCGCTCGGGAAACAACAGATGAAAACTATACGAATTTAGAGTTCAGGACAGGATGTGCTGAAAAAATACCGTACCCACATGAATCCTTTACTATAGCGACAGCCATCAATTCCTTACATCACTGGCAAGATTATAAAAAAGGATTACTTGAGGTCGGCCGGGTCCTGCGTCAGATGGTTCGTTTATCATTGCAAATGATATTGTTGTTGGTGATACCTGTGGTCATGGAAATGGGCCATTAGAAAAACCCGAACACATTATGTCGATTCTTGACCAGGCAGGTTTTATTAATACATCATTGGAAAAATATTACAATGAAGAAACGGGAATTTATTTAATCAGTTCTAAGAAGCCATAGTATCATGCTGTTCTATTTAAGATACAGTAATACCACCAAAATGTATCCAAGGGAAAATCTCATCACCAAAATTCACAATATCTTTAGATATATTTTCAATATTATTGAACATATCCACAATATTTCCTGAAACCATTGTTTCACTTATGGGATATTGAATTTTTCCATCCTTTATATAAAAACTATTCTTAGCCACTCCAGAAAAGTCGCCATTATCACTAGGGCTGCCGCCAGAAAAGCGGGATAACAACACGCCTTGTTGCACAGACTTTATAATGTCATCCAGCGCTGTTTTGCCCGGATCTATTATCAATGATCCCCCTGAATTTGGTCCCCGCTCAAAACCGGTCTTATTGGCCCCGTACAAGCTCAGTAAAAATGTTTTCAAAATACCCTGGTCGATAATAGTGGCATTACCTGCCTCATAGCCATCTCCCGTTACAAAATATCCACCGGATAGATCATCCGACAGAGGCATTGAATGCAGGGTTAGAAGCCCATTAGCAATTGCTTCGCCAATACTTTCCCTGAATAGTGATGTACCGGCGATCAGTCTGTAATCGGATATATTACCAAGAATAAATCCAATAAAATTCATGATACAATCAGGTGTAATGATGATTTCACCCGTGAATTTTTCCGGCACTGGTTTTGTCCTGACATGTTCTGCTGATTCTTTCAATAGTCGCTCTATAGAGCCGCCTTTATGCAGTGGTGTATCCATATCCAGTGATGAAAACCCGGCTGAATTAAAAGACGATGTATCCTCTCCTTCTTTAGATGTAAACATGGCTGAAAAACTATACGATCCCCCGGTCTCATCAAAGGCCACACCATTTGAGTTGCGGTAATAACTGGTNCCTGCGCTAAAATCCATAATTGCCTGCTCAATGATTGTCGTAGGGAAAGTAGAACCAGAAAAATCCATAAATTCTTCCATACGGTTATACATCTTCTCNAACTCTGGTTCAGTAGGTCCTTTCGAAAATGANTTGGCTGGCTGATTCTCGGATATGTCATATGCCTCATCTGGCATAGATGATGCAGCCATTATCAGTACGGTGACAACCGCTTCGTCGATATCATCCTGATTGATTTTATTGATACTTAAAGATCCTTTTTTCTGATCTTTTATCACCGATAAAGATATACCGTGGTTTGCTGTAGTACGGAAAAGAGAGAATTCCCCTGCGTCCACATTCAACTCTCTTTTTTCTCCTGCGGAATAGACACACTGTGCCTTATCGGCACCAGCTTTTACCAGTTGTTCAATACAATAATCTGGAATTTCGGCGTCGCGCAAATGTACTAGCGACCCCCAATATTGACTTGGCATTTAATGGCGGGACCGCCCATTCCCACTGGAATCCATTGTTTTTTCCCGCACATTCCTCCAGAACTCCAAGTCATATCAGAAGAGATCATATCAATTGTTTTCAACACGTCAAATGCTACACCTGAAATAGTTGTATCCTTGATAGCGTTGCCCAGTTTCCCTCCCTTTATTTCATAGCCCAGTGGCACACCAAACATAAATTCACTGGTCGAGTCTGCTTGACCATTACTGGATTTCATTAAGTAGTAACCATCATCTATTGCGGCAATCATTTCTTCTAACGTATTAGCACCTGGTTCAATCGCTGTGTTGCGCATCCGGATCAGTGGTTCGTCAGAAAATGCATACGCACGGGCATTGCCAGTAGGTTTTGTTTCAAAATGCCGGGCACTATCCTTATTGTGCATAAAACTCTTTAATTCACCATCTTTGATTATCACTGTATCTTCCGAGGGTGTACCTTCATCGTCAATGTAAACCGGGACAGGGCAGGTCTTGTCATCCACAGAATTAGCATAATCGATTAATGTGACCAATTCACTGGATACTTGCCTTCCCATGTATTCTCCAGCAACAGAGCCGCCCAACACAAGGTCAGCCTCAGTAGTATGCCCAATGGCTTCATGCGCCAGTATTCCCGCTAGATCAGCGTCTAATATTACATCCTTCATTCCCGCGTCCGCATAAACACCGTCTGCTTTACGCGATAAATGATCGGCTAGATTATCTATATCTGAATAAAACTGGGTTGGATCAAGAAAATGGTCTTCCAACTGCCCTAGGCCGCCAAATACATCCATTAATTCAACTGGTTCGCCATTTTTTTCCATATTCAGCGAAACATACATTATACCCCGCGGTGTCATTGAATAAGATGTGGAACCACTAGACGTCAATAACGACTTTTCCATGTCCAAACCTGCCAATACGATAGTGCGAGATGTTAGGTGCGAATACTTCTTCTGAATGTAACTGTCAATATCTTTCAGGAAGTCGATCCACTGTTTTTGACTATTCCGCGAAACTTGTGTGGTTAAGTCCATTTCATAATGACCGCACGTGTCGGGTAGGATAAACCCGCATTGTATTTTATTACGGTCATTCATAAAGCGTACATTATCGCTGGCACTTTGTACAACGTATTCTACCGCAGAATCGGACAGATCAGGGTTGGATGCAAAACCCCAGTTTCCTTCCTTATAGACCCGCGATGAAACACCGCTTGACGATGAAATTGAATTACCCATTACATCTCCATTTACCATGGATATGCGGTTATTTCTATTCTCTTGCATCCGCAGTTCAGTGTAGGCAGAGAAAAAATCAGAATATTGATTAAGATCTTTATTTATCATGTTAGATAGCTACTATCCTTAAAGTGTTAATTGAAACTCACTGGTAAGTATTCCAGGGCAGGTAATAGATCCTAAACTGCGCTGTCCATATGTTAATACATCTGGTATAACTTCAGCTGTAGATCCTATTGATTCTAATTCCGTTCCGAAAAAGCGATAAAATGTATCATCAAAACGCATAGTTTCGATCGGCGCTACAATCTCACCTTTTTCCACCAAAAAACATGCATAGCGGGTTAAACCGGTTATTCGTCCACCAGGATTATCACTCCAGTTTAAATAGTGAATATTGGACAAGTATAGGCCAGCTTCTAGCTCTTTTAGTATATCATCATGCGCCAGATCTCCTGGATTCATGGTTGGCGACCGCATTTCTTCACCATCTTCAGCATAATTCGTTGGCGCGCCATACTCGGCTGCTGTTCGTGAACTCACCAATGTGTTCGTTAGCTCACCATTAGAAATTATGGGTAATGATTCTGGGGCTATTTCTCCGTTAGAATTGAACTTGGGCACTAATCCTGAGGAAAAATCCTCACTAATTGTAAATTTTGGTGACAACCTCTGGTCATTGTGCCGCATTTTTCCAAAACCGCTACAGCCTTGCTGTAAACTCGCTTCGCTGATGCCGTTCCAGGAAAACATATCAAGAAAATCTGCTACCGCTGCTGCTTCAAACCAGGTACGGTACATACCAGGATCGACCCGTACAGGCTTCCGATTCAATAACGCTAATTTTTTTATCGATCGAGCCACGTAGTTTTCGTAGGCGTCCTGATCCCAGTCTGTGCCCGCATAGGTACCTTTTACCATTTGATGATCTGATGTAACGAGAGAATAATCTAAACAGTGGGATTCTGTCTCAAACCAATGGTGTTGCCCCCGTGAGTTAGCATTACCACGATACATCCTACCATTAGCAAATATCCCAACCAGATCGACTCCCTGCATTGCTGGTAACAACGCATCAACAGCATCGTCAAATCCCAAACTTGCAGCTGCTTTCACTTCACGGCTGGAACCGGCGTTTGTAGGCATTACTAAGAAGGGATCCTCAAGTATCTCCTGTGCTTCGGAACGCATACGCTGTATTTCCGTTGCACCGCGAGCCATGTCTAAATCATGATTACCGGAAACAGTAATGCTGCCCTCGCAGGTACGTTTATTCGCAATAAACTTCAAACCTAAGGTTGCATCATCCACCAATCCTGTTTGCCTAATACTAGCGTTATTAAGACGAATGAACTGGCTATTCTCTCCGCAAAAGGAAAGTGTTAATAATTCATCATTTTTTAATTCTTTAAATAATCCTGTGCACAGTTCCTTGAAAATTTTTTCCATAATTAGGCGCCTCCAAACACTTGAACATTTTTAAACATGCAAACTGGAGAAGCATGACCAACACGAATGACCTGATTGGGTTCTCCTTTCCCACAATTCGGTGTCCCATAAATACCAAAGGTATCATTATCGCCAACCATCTTTAGACTGTTCCAGAAGGGGTTACTGATACCCCGATAATTGGGATTTCGCAATGTTTTTGTCATTTTTCCATTCTCGATTAATTTTGCATATTCACAGCCAAATTGAAACTTGTTGCGATAATCATCTATGGACCACGAACGATTACTTTCCATATAAACACCATTTTCTACAGCACCAATGATCTCATCGAAGCTTGAGTTTCCAGGTTCCAAATTAATATTAGCCATCCGGTCAATAGGCGCTCTGTTCCAAGAACTGGCCCTAAAATTTGCCACGCCGGGCACACCAGATCGAATCTGACTTTCCATTCCTCCCAGACCTCGTAACAAGACACCATTCTTAATGATATATTCTCGGGTAGCTTCCAAACCACCATCATCATACCCATAGGAAGCAAACTCAGATGATAAAGTTGGATCAAAGGTAATATTCATCAATTTTGAGCCATATTGCAGTTTGCCAAAATCATCCATATTAACAAAACTCCAGCCGGCATAATTCCTCTCATCCCCTAGTATTCTGTCAATTTCCAATGCATGACCGACGCTCTCATGAATCTGCAGCATCATTTGATCGGAAGCGATAACCAAATCCATTTCACCAGTTGGGCATTCATCTGCATCGAGTAATTCAATGGCTTGCTCGCCTATCTTTTGAGCTATCACAAGTAACTCCCATTTATCAAAAAATTCCATACCCATCTGCCGGCAAGTCCCTCTCATACCTCCAAAGGTACGAGTTTGTTGATTAGCCCCATCCGCTGCCGTTGCCGAAAGGTCAAATTCCAGCATAAGGAAATCCTGAGTAATATCACTGCCATTCGAACTAACAAAACGGGATAACATTTGAATGGTCTGCACTATCGCACGGGCACTAACTATTTTATCAGAAACTTTTAACTGAGTGTATACATCCAACAGGATTTTGTTGAGTTCACCTGGACTGATAGTATCCATTTCCTTCACAAATGGCGATTGATAGGATCCAACATTTGCTGGACGGGCAGCATCGGTAAATTTATAGGTTGCGTGATTTGCGGCTCGTTTTGCTTGCGCATATGCTTTTTTTGCCGCGTCTGATATACCAACATCGGTCATATTTGGCGTACCATAATAACCAAATTGTCCATCAGCTAAAACTTCAACCATCAATCCTTGAGTCGTGAAACAACCATTGACCTCAGGTACACCATCCCGCACAACGCGCGGAGAATGGGTCTCTGTTACCTCACGAATACCTACCCAATCCGCAGGTACATCAACTGCTGCTAATAA
>JGI24819J35694_1000319_pt1 | contig 11019 bp, 10 predicted proteins | sample METZYME_3_800m_FD_35694 | JGI IMG/M metagenome (IMG submission 35694) | reverse complement strand
GATGCTCGAAATCCTGAAAGGCCGGGTTGAAGATGAGGGCCTCACGGGCATCGTCCCGGTCTTGGGAGAATTTGATGACCCAAAGCTCCCCGACAATCAGATCGACTGGATATTGCTCGTCGATGTTTACCACGAGTTCGCGAACCCCGATTTAATGCTTGCTAAGATGCGGCAAGCCCTACAAGACAATGGCAAGGTGGCACTGGTCGAATATCGGGTTGAAGATGGTACTGGTGACCATATAAAAGCCGATCACAGGATGTCAGTTCATCAAGTGCTGAGCGAATGGATTCCGGCGGGTTTTAAATTGATTGAACTCCATGAGTTCTTGCCAAGCCAGCACCTGTTCGTCTTTCAGAAAGCTATGGGCGATGGGCCGACTGAAGTTTCCGCACAGCCGGCCATCTCAAGCTACAACCTCTTCGAGGCAATCAATGAAGGGCATGTCGAAGTAACCGCTTCAGGTCAGGGAGCCGAGGCTGTGAACTTGACGATACAGAGAATGCGATCTGACCCGATGGTGATCACCCTACCCGTTGGTACTTATTTCAAAGCATTGGGAAGCAGTAGCGATATGATTGCACGCCGGGACGGAGTCATCACCCTAGAAGAGGACAGTCCGCAAACCTGGACACTTCTAGGCCGAACTGTAAATCGGAATCGGCCTGTCCCTGTTGCCGAAGACGGATTCGACATTCACCCGGATGACGAACAAATCCCACTGCGAAATGTCATGTGGCAGTTTCAGGGGATGAGTCTCCATCCGATGATTGGATCGGTAATCGAGCAGCTTGCACTTTGGATTGTATCAGAAAATGCTGGGTATGATGATCTCGTAGAGCATGCATCCCGTGTTCCAATACCCGTGGAGCAGGCTGTCGCTCTAGCTGCTGCTTATACGGACTCTGCTGGAATCGACATAACCCAAAAGCAGATATGGGCCGATCGCGACAAATTCGTGCCTGCTTTAACTGATGAAGCTTTAAAAAAAGTCTTCGAGGCTCGAAACCTAAATTAATTCGGTGACACTAGTTTCCCGGAGGAGCCTTATAGACTTCGTCAGTAACCGGCTCCATCCAGCTAACTGAGCCACTATAGATCGTCAGTTGAAGAACATCCTGATCTGGGTCGGCTCCGTGCCAATGCTCTATCTCTGGTCCGGTCCACCAAGGCTGGCCTGGTCGCATCTCTATAAGGGATTCTCCTCTTACCTGCGTGCGTCCTAAGCCCTCCTCTACCATCAGGAGCTGGCCTTCGGTATGACTGTGCCAGTTCGAACGACTGCCCGCCGGAAAACGTAGACGTAACGTCCTCACTTCGTCGCTGCCCTCTACACTGGGATTGCCTCCCATAAAATTGCTCTGCTGAGCAGCCATCGATTCGCGTGGGCCCGACAGTAAAACCCATCCAAGAACGCCTACCGATATAGCCACCAGAAGGGGGNCAATCCAAGACGTTTTTTTTCTTTCTAAGTCCATGTCACATCCCTTGGTCCAAGTCAGTAATCGGGGTCACGGTGACCGTGACATTCTTATTGGTAAAAAGAGATCCATCACTAGCGATTGCGCGAAGGATATAATCTCCCGGCGCCTGGAAGATCGCCTCAGTAACCCATCTTCCGTCTTCCGGAGGCTCTGGAATCAGCCATGGTGGAGACCAAGGGGAATTCGCGTACACTCGCGTATCCGTCCAAGTCTTCATCTGCTCAGGTTCGAAGTTCACGTTCCGGACAGGACCCCGATAAACGATCCAGGACAGTCGCAAGCCTGGTCCACTGATTGCGACAATCGAGGAAGGTGGCCGATATAGTTGATCGAGAGTTGATGGTGATCCACCTCGAGTCCTCCTGGCTGGGAGGTTGTCCGGATCACTAGCAAACGCGATCAAGGTTAGGGGCTCTCCGACAGCTATCCTTCGAGTCTCGCCACCTTCAACCTTGAGCTCCGGAGGTATATTAGAGCGAAGGGCATCACTGAGGCTCCCGAAATTTCCTCCGACTTCCGTAGAAATCACCTGGGGGTCGATTCGGTAGTCAGGTGCTAGTGAGGCAAACGCACGATGTGTCTCACCATTTGTTTTCAGAGTCCAAACCAGTTCCCTAGAACCGAAATCCTCAGGCACAGTGATAGTAAAAAGAAAAGGGTTTCTCCTAGGGTAAAAATGTGTTGGCTGTCCCTGGTCTGCTACTGAAGCCTCGTAAGCGTCTTGCTCTAAGTTGTCGAGCCCTTTGGGATCAGTGAATGCGAAGTAGTTATCTGGGCCGACTGGAATGTCGAAATGCTGGTCCCAGTTGGAGTTCATGTATCCGAGGAACAGCGAAAACGAACCATCCTCGTTGGGCCACCAGCCCTCGTACGCCGGGGAGATACTTTGGCCGCTCAAGTACATGAAGCGGGTTTGTCCCTCGGCCATCTGCGCAAAACAAAACATCGCGAGAACAGGCACTAGTAGATGACCGCGTCGCACAGGAAGTGTCCTGCCACGCATTACCGATTACCTCTTGGCCGGCTCGCGTCCTCCTCTGTTACCGGGACCACAGGGGCCCAACACAACGGACACCCAACATCGTATTCGTTCCTGCTCTTCATCTTCGCACGTCTCTCGGCCATCTCCAGCTGGAATTGCTCTTCGGTGAGCTCAACTGAGTATCCCAAGTCNATGAACATATTCGATACTGAGCGTCGNCCACCTCCCGCCCAGTTTCTCGCATCCGCAATGTTCTGGTTATCAATCGTCGTGTCCACGAAGCCGATAACATGCAGAATGGTGCCTTTGGGTAGTAACGGCGCAGCATCGTCCTCATAGACATACTGCTTCACCCAGTTGTGGTCGTATCCAACACAGTTGAGCGTAAGTTGGTTGTGGCCCCATATGGCCTCGATACACATACGCACGCCCGGCGCGTGAAGGTGTGGCTCAAAGGCGATAATCTTGGTGTGCTCGTCTAGCACTGCGTAGGAATGGAATTCCTGATTGGCCTGATTCGGTTTTACGTCTATGTCAATCCCGTTGCCGAGACGAGCACCGCGTCTGGTGTATTCTGGGCTGTAGCCTTCCGGAAAGAACTTGAACCCGAATTCAAGATGCCCCTTGGATTCTCGGCCATTCGAATGCAGATGGGCTGCACCTAGACGCAAAGCTGAATTCGCTGGCAAAATCCTGCCTGCCTTCTCCGGAAAGATGTCTGCGTTACGACCTACCTCATGAATGGGCCAACTCGTAGTTCGTCCAACCAGTTCCGTTTCATCTTCACTCAAGACCCCACTGGTATAGGTCATGTGATGCCACATATAACGCCCACCCACTGTGCTACTCGTGGCCCCTGCAGGAATATCGTTGACCTCTCGTACCTGTACCGCCTTCACATAGCGGTCTTCAGTCAGGCCGGTTGGCACGAGACCGATATCTCCCCACCAATCAGGGCCAATAGCTGGGATCATTACCTCCCTCGAGCTGAGCACCAAATCAGGTTCTCCAATCGTCCAGGTCTCGCTCTCGGGAAACTCGCGCTGCTCAGGCATGTCTGCCGGATCACCTTCCGGAGCTCCGTTATCAGCCCATGCTTGGATCTTCGCGAGCTCTTCATCACTGAGCGACGGGTCATTCTTGAACTCGTGGATACCAATGTCTTTCTCGACAAAGAACGGTGGCATAGCTCCCATCCGATCCCGAATAGCTGTGCGATATTTGATCCTCGGGGCCAAGCGCCTGACCTCTTCATATGTGGTAAGAGGCATTGGCGCGCCACCGCCAACCCGATGGCAGTCCTGGCAACTTCTCTGAAAGATCGGTGCGATATCCTTCGTAAAAGTGACCGCTTCAGCATTAATACCGAAATCTGCTGCTGCATAAAGATGGATCTTATGGTTACCGACACTCGCATCGTGCGACTGGGCACCTAAAGAAAAAGGGATTACTAGAAGGGTCGTAACCCAATAGGTGAAATGTCGGGCGTTCATCGCGCACTCCTCAAAGATCTTATAAGAGCTTCAAGTCAGGATGTGCGTGTAAGGTACTCATCGCAAGGTCTTTTGGCCTCAGCACCATAAAAGACCCTAAGAGGCCGCTAAGGCTGTTTGGCCGGTAATGCAAACGCCACGAGAGTGGTTCCCGANGGGATAAGCACATGCTGTCGACCATCAAGCACNTGGGTCATCGCTGCTGCACCCCAAATGCGGGAGCCNGTCTGNTAGTGCCAGAGGTTACGCCCCGTACTCGCCTCGAAAGCCATGAAGTTNCCCTCATGATCTCCAGCAAAAACAAGACCAGAAGCCGTTGTCATAACCCCAGCCATAGTTGCCGACGGATATCGAAATTCCCATTGGCGCTCGCCCGTCCTAACATCGATCGCGCGGAGAGCGCCGTAGCCCTGATCACGATCAATCCAGACTACTCCGCCGAATGAGGTCCTACCTGGAATAATCTCAGGTTCTTGCGGGACGAACGTTGCACACACTTCACGTGCTGTAACGAACAATATTCCAAGGTCAGGATTGAAGGACGGCGGCATGAAATTTGTCCCACCCCAAGGATCTGGCAGACACCCCTTACTTCCATCGTTAAGCACTATAGGTCTACCATCGCTCCCGATCTCTCGCGCCCACGTTGTATCGGTGAACGGTTTCCCAACGAGAAGCTCACCTGTTACACGATCCAGCATGTAGAAGAACCCATTACGGTTAGCTACCATCACAACCTTCCTGAGTTCTCCATCCAAGACCAGATCAGCCAACACAGGCACGTGGTTTGAATCCCAGTCATGGAGATCATGAGGCGTGAATTGATAGTGCCAACGCAGTATCCCCGTATCGGCTTCAATCGCAACAATGGAGTTAGTGAAGAGATTGTCCCCCTCACGTTTTTCACCATAGTAGTCAGGATTAGGATTTCCTGTCCCCCAATAGATGAGATTGAGTTCTGGATCAAAACTTCCGGTCATCCATGTCCCGCCACCTCCCCGTGCCATGACCTCTGGGTCATCCGGCCAAGTCTCGCTGCCAAATTCGCCAGGAGACGGCACAGTATAGAATCGCCAAATTCGATCACCGCTCCTCGGATCATACGCGTCGATGAACCCGCGGGTTGGATATTCACCACCGGAAATTCCGACGATGACCTTATCGTCGATGACAAGCGGAGCTAGTGTCGCGGCATATCCAATTCGGTAGTCTGCTAATTCGATATCCCAGAGCACACTTCCGGTTTTCCGATCGAGTGCCAGGAGATGCGCATCGAGCGTTACCATGAAAAGTCTGTCGCCTAGGATACCAAACCCCCGATTAACAGGAGCACTCGAACCGTACGTGAGATCATCCGGAAGGTTTCGCCGATATTGCCAGAATGGACGACCAGTCCTGGCATCGAGCGCCCAAGCAAGGTTGTTCGACCCGGTAACGTAGAGAACTCCGTCCAACACCAGAGGTGTAGTCTCAAAGCCACGTCCTCGAGTCATGGTACCGGTTTGGAATGTCCAAATTGGAACGAGATCTTGCACATTTTCTGGCGTGATCATCGTCAATGGGCTATGGCGTTGTCCGGTGTAATCTCCGGAATATGTAAGCCAACTCGATGGTTCAGATAGACCGTTTAGAAGATCCTCATACGTCACGCCAGACTCGGCACTTTGTGCGAGTACCGGAGGCCGTATTTCTGTGGTCAGGATGACCAGGATTAGAGTTCCGAGGAATCCCTTGAGTATCATTAAATCAACCTCTCAACGTGCTGAGATACCTTAGCAAGTCATCTAGATCACTGTCACTAAGACGTTCAGTACCAAAGTCAGGCATGAGAGACCCCTCCTCATGGATCATTTCTCGAAGGCCTGCCTTAGTGTAGCCCTGCAATCGTTCGCTAGTATCAGCAATCTGTATTGAGAATGCGTCCTCACTCTTTATCACACCTCGGATACGACGATCGTCCTGTGTTATAAGGGTCACCGCACGATATCTGGCTGCGACGGATGCGCCAGGTTCNCGGATTGATCTCACAAGCATATCTCGGGAGCGTATTCGTGCAATTCGAGACAAATCAGGTCCCATACTTCCACCTTGTGTNGCTACCCTATGACAGCGGACGCACATCGACAAAAAGAGTTCTCGTCCTTGCTCAGGGTCACCGATATCGTTTTCAAATGGTGAAACAGTGCTGATGCCCCTTAGGTATGCCACAATGGCCCAAATCTCATTATCAGGGGCAGAACTAGAAGGCATGTTGCTGCCTGGTACACCGCGCTGGATCGTCCGAAACACACGCTCGTCATCCGTCCCGGCCGCCCAAAGCAGAGTCAGGTCTGGAGCACCGATCCCTTTTGCGTCAGCACCGTGACAATCCGCACAACGAGTCGCAAATAATGCAGAACCTGCCCGCCTGGCAGCTGGATCAGCATCATAGGGATTTCCACCCTGCCCGCTCACCGGAAGGGGCATTAAGATACTTAGGACAAGTAATAAGCATGTCGGCAGCATACGAACCATATTGTGCCAACCATATGGAATACGCGATCCTCGCTCAAGCCACATGTCGACAATGGCCTAGTCATGGATAGCGTCATAAACTGATACTTGCTCAAGACTCACCAACTGGAATGCCGCATTTAAGGATCGCTTATGCTTCGCAAGGCTCTTCATGCGGGAATCATAGGGCTGCTGATCAACGGTATGATCGGGAGTGTTCCTGCTCTGTCAGGGCAGGAACAGGACAATCCCTATAATACTGGACAAGACATACAATCAGGTGAACAGCTCTTTGGTAGAGATTGTTCGCGTTGCCACGGCCTTGAGGCTGGTGGCGGAGAGCGTGGACCTAATTTGAGAACTGGTGAATTCCAGCACGCGAGTACAGACGCCGGCTTGTTTGCGGTGATCTCGGATGGCATCCCGAATACCGAGATGGTAGGGATTGGTCGCAGCCGAAGTGAACAGTCCGTATGGCAGCTCGTGGCTTATCTGCGCTCACTAAATAGTGAAGTGCGTGTAGAAGTAGCTGGTAATCCATCGATAGGAGAGGAACTCTATGGTGGAAAGGGTAACTGCAGCAGTTGCCATATGATTGATGCAGAAGGTGGCCGGCATGGCCCCGACCTCTCCACCATAGGTGATCGACGATCACCAGATGAGCTTCTGTCAGATCTACTGACTCCGAATGCACGGGTGCAACAACGCTGGTGGACAATGCGTGTGGTGCATCAGGATGGCACCGAGGTTGAAGGGCTGAGGATGAATGAGGGCACATACTCAGTCAGAATACTCGATGCGGAAGACAACCTGTGGTCGTTTCTGAAACGGGATCTACGCCAGAGCGAGCGCACTGAAACGTCATCGATGCCGGCTTATGGGGAAAGCTTTACCAGTGGAGAACTCGAGGATCTTGTCGCTTATCTATACGGCTTGAGTAGAGGAATAAGATGATGAAACACTACGCAGTCTTTACCCTTTTTGTCTTGCTATTCCCGGTATCATTGGAATCACAGGATTCTAGACAGCGAAATGCTGACACAAACCAGCCAGCCCCATCGTTTAGTCTGATAACAAACGAACGTCTGTTGAATTCCGATGCAGAGCCTCAGAACTGGCTCATGTATTCAGGTAATTACTTCAGTCAGCGCTACAGTGGGCTAGNCCAGATTAATAACGAAAATGCGGCAGAACTCGAGATGCAGTGGGCATTCCAGCTGCGTGCGCTTGACCGAGCCGAAACAACACCGGTTGTCGTTGATGGCGTGATGTACGTAACGGAATCACCCAGTAATGTGATCGCCCTTGATGCAAAAACCGGCAGTCAGTACTGGCGATATAACCACAATCTGCCGGAAGACTTGAATTTCTGCTGTGGCCGTAATAACCGGGGTATCGCAGTCCTCGGAGACAAACTCTATATGAGCACTCTGGATGCGCACCTGATTTCCCTTGATGCGAAAACCGGAAGCGTACTATGGGACGTGGAAGTAGCTGACGAGGCCGCCGGATACAGCAAGACAGCTGCACCACTCGTGGTCGGTGACAAGATCATCACAGGGATTGCAGGTGGTGAATTCGGAATCCGAGGCTTCGTCGACGCCTATGATGCCCAAAATGGAAAACGCTTATGGAGACTCTACACAATCCCTGGGCCAGAACACCCCGATAATAAATCATGGTCAGGAGACTCTTGGCGNACAGGAGGCTCGCCAACCTGGATGACCGGATCCTATGACCCAGAGCTAAACCTAGTTTACTGGGGTACGGGGAACCCNGGTCCAGATTGGAACGGAGATGTNAGGCTGGGCGATAACCTNTACTCCGATGCAGTNCTGGCAATCNATCCTGATACTGGCGAACTGAAATGGTATTTTCAGTTTACACCCCATGACATTCATGACTGGGACAGCACGCAGATCCCGATCTTAGCTGATTCCGAGTTTGGAGGCCAAAGCAGGAAGTTAATGCTCTGGCCGAATAGAAATGCGTTTTTCTACGTCCTAGACCGTGAAACAGGGGAGTTCCTTTTAGGCAAGCCCTATGCAAGACAAACTTGGGCGAAAGGTCTGGATGAAAAGGGCCGACCGATACGTATTCCAGGAACATCCCCGAGCGTAGAAGGCACGACTGTCTCTCCCTCGATTGGTGGAGGAACCAACTGGTTTTCACCGAGCTATAGTCCTCGGACTGATCTCCTCTATGTCATGGCATATGACGGTGAAACCACCTACTACATTCGCGAAGACGAATACGTTGCCGGTGAACGATTCACGGGCGGAGGTGGTGTGACCCCCTTGCCCGCCGCGAAATATGCGAGTGCAGTTCGAGCGATCTCTCCCCAGACTGGTAACCTGGAGTGGGAGTATCCCGTTCAGCCAAGGTCAAGCGCGGGTGTGCTTTCAACCGCGGGTGATCTCGTCTTCAGTGGAACGATCGACGGCTTCTTTTTTGCGCTAGACGGGAATACAGGAGAGGAGCGCTGGCATATCAACCTGGGGTCACGCGTACACGCTGCACCTATGAGTTATATGGTTGACGGGAGGCAGTATGTTGCGATTGCGGCAGGTAATGTCCTATTCACATTTGCAGTAAGAGAGTAAGAACAGCAAGTAATTATAGAAAACTGTGAGCGCTGCTAGGTATGTGCTTACAGTACCCCTGTCTCACTCTCCAGTTGGCAAGAACGGAACATCCGGTGGAACCGGAAATGTCGTCGTTTGGAGTGCTAATAAAACGATCACGGCATATACCACAGCGAAACCCAATAAGACAAGTATAAGGGTTTTGGAGTCTAGCCTCGGTGTGCAACGCTTTGTCACCCGATAACTCCAGATTCGGGACGCTGGGTCACCTCAAGAGTTCTATAAATCAAGGTGAGCGGGACCTACCGTTACTTATAGCGGTAGGTTACACGACCTCGGGATAGGTCATAGGGCGATAGCTCGCATTTCACCTTATCGCCTGCAAGCACTCGGATGTAATGTCGGCGCATTTTACCGGATAGGTAGGCCAGCACCTCGTGTCCATTCTCTAGCTTGACACGGAAATTCGTGTTCGGGAGCACTTCGCTCACCGTCCCTTCCATTTCAATCGCGTCGTTTGCCACTCAGGGGGTCCCTCCCGTTAATGAAATCGTGGGGTCAGTTTCTGCTGATTCCCTACCTCGATCCTAATAGCCGCATTTCACACTGCAAGCTTTGGCAAGAATCATTTCCGTTTAATAAGTCTCTAGAAATCAGACAGAACCAGAATCGCACGGTCTTGCACAGCGACTAAAATCCTCGTTCACCTCAGCCGTGGATCTGTTGCCAACACTCTAGGATCTTTGCCCTCTTCCACTGTTGCAATCACCAAAGCTGCGAGATGAGTCCAACGATCCGGTGAGGGTTTGAGTTCTTCGAGAATCTGGTCAGCGGTAGAACCAGTGTAGCGACCCTTACATTCCTTCTTTTCATGATAGGCCTGCACAGCACGGCGCACGACGCGTTTCTCTCGGGGAGTCAAATCCATGTTGGGTAATCTAACCTAATTTTACGTGCGATGGGCTAATTAAGGTGTCCAGTGCAGATCAAGTACATGGTACACGTATCCGCAGCCAGCAGAATTACCGGGTAAATAAGTTCTGGAGCAGACAAGACACTTACATAATGCACGGCAACCGATCGACGGCATCTGAGCTGCCTTCAAGATCAGTCCAGTTCACTCGGTGGGTTTCGTTTGAATCTTGGATGAGTACGGTAATCCGTGGGTTACTTCGAAGAGCTTGGAGTTCAGAGTGGCTGAGGCCAAGGTACACCGATACTTGATTTCCAGATTCGAGCCTACCGCTAACACGCTCTTCTGCAGCATCCCCCAACTGATATCTGATCTGTACCCTATTATTGTCCCCAGCCATATAGGAGTGTGTTAAGACAAGAGCCAAAAGGTTCGCACTGCAACGAAATGCGAACATATGCACACCCTGGGCTTCCATATTTTCGGGCACCAGCGTAATGCTGACGGTCCTGGACCGATCTGGGCCCTGGATCTGTCTCACCTCCCAATCGCCGATCTGCTCTGGACCCTGAGCAATGACAGCTGGAGTGGAAGTGAAGAGGAAAAGGAAGACAAAACTGCAACGACTCATGATCATCCCATACTTGGGTGATATCGTATCTACTCTGCTTATACCGGCTGAGATTCCTGCAGTATCCACCTATCGCGAGCCCCTGCTGGAGACGAGCAAACGGATAATACCATCGCGCTTGTTCAGCAGGAATACCTGACCATCTGGTCCCGAACCAAAACGTAAATCCGCTCTCCCGGCAGGAGACCTGCCCTGCTCTGTATTCTTCTCCTGAATCACCTGCAACAGAGTCTTCCCATCACCGCTGTCATCAAGAAGGATACGGCGGATCGCATCCTGTCCACCACTCGGAAGTCCATCAGCCTGAACATAGAAGACTTCGCCACTCGGGTTATCACCGAATAGCACCAGGTTTGCTAGTTCAGGGATCGCGTCACTGCGGTATACATGGAGACCGGTCGCAGCAGAACTCCTCTGAAGCAATGGATCCTCTTGTCC
>JGI24819J35694_1000318_pt1 | contig 11021 bp, 10 predicted proteins | sample METZYME_3_800m_FD_35694 | JGI IMG/M metagenome (IMG submission 35694) | reverse complement strand
TCTCATCATCGCAAGGTTGGCTTCTCGATCGGTTTCCTGGTCAGGACGTGCCATAAAGATATTCAGCATCGGTGTATCCACGACACCGGGACAGACACTGTTTACACGGATGTTATCCGTTGCCAGTCTGCCTGCGAGTGAGGCCATCATGCCATTTACGCCCCATTTAGCGGCAGAATAGACGGGGCTGAAGGGAGATCCAATCAAACCAGCAATTGATGCAGTGAATAGGATGCTACCCCCGCCGCGCTGTCGCAGATGGGGAATCGCTCGCCCGGTAGTCATAAACACCGAGCGCACGTTCAGATCCATTGCGATTTCATAGTCATCCGGGTCAATCTCTTCGACCGCCGATGGGCCGGGATGCCCAACATGGTTCCACAATAAATCCAACCCACCAAAGGCATCAATCGTATCATCGACAATACGATGGCATTCATCATCTTTAGTCAAGTCTGCGTNGATTGCCACTGCGTCGCCGCCGGCATCNGTCACTTCTTTAACCACCGTATCCAGTGCTGCCTGGTCGATGTCTACCGCGGCTACCTGGGCACCTTCTGCTGCAAAACGAACCACGCCAGCACGTCCCATCCCGGACGCTGCAGCACTCACCAACGCAATTTTGTTTTTCAATCGCATAACGGTTTCTCCTTCAATAAGATTCAAATGATGGGGTTGCCTGAAATCTTGTTGCTCTGAGCGTACAACAATTTTGATCACTTCGGGACGTTAGATAAGTGGTCTATAGGTCCTATAACGGTGAATACGATCACAATAGGTGGTTGTCAGCAAAGACACACAACTAGCGTGTATAAACATGCCTGTCTCTTTGGTTGCCCCGTTTGCCGGCCCTGTATGCGGCCGTGGCATCGCCTAAGTCACTCAGGTAGCTGTCGATGCTCATCGCATTAGAGCGATCCAGAAACAGATGAATGGCAGGCGGTCTGTTAAGCTGGCTCGTGACCCATCCCTTGTCGGCCATAATATCGTCGATACCAAGGATATCGAGTCGGTCCGATGTAAATGCAACCAAGTAGCTGTCGGGGTTACCTGCAACATTCAGTTCTTCAATTTCCGTTATCCCCTCCACAAGTCGGTCCCGCGCGTGTAGTATCTCCGAAACAATTTCTCGATAACCAGACGCACCTAGGTGATTAATGACGGCCCAAGCTGATGCCAGTCCTCCCGCCGAGCGGGAACCAGAGATACCGATCGTTGAATAAAGGCCGGCCGGCCAGTTGGAGAAACTGTAGCGCTGGTACTGCTGAAGGTCAGCATTATCCAGCAATAGGGCTGATACACCCTTGTTGGCGTAACCCAGTTTATGGATGTCAACAGATATCGAGGTGACCCCCGAGACGGTGAAGTCGAAGTCTGGGATAGGCCTGCCAAGTTGTCGGGCAAAGGGCAGAATAAAGCCACCATGACAGGCATCAATGTGACACCAGAGTTGATGTCTCTGGGCGATCTCGCCAATTTTGATGATCGGATCAGTAACGCCATACGGATACGATGGTGCCGATCCAATGATCATGATGGTGTTTTCGGTGACCGAATTTTCCAGTTGTGCCGGATCCGCNCGGTATTCACTGCTTTGTTGAATTCTGACCGGCTTTAAGTCCATCAGGTGAGCGGCCTTATCGAATCCCGGATGAGCTGCCTCGGGGATCAAGATTTCAGGCTTATCAGGGGTTGGCCTCTTAGACTTCGCCCACTCTCGAGCTGCCATCACTACCAAAAGAAGGCTTTCTGTGCCGCCACTGGTCAGGCATCCTCCACCCTTTGATGGTGCACACAACAGGTCCAGACAAGCTGATACGACGTCATCTTCGAGTTGGAGTAGATTGTGAAACGTTTTTCCGGCGTAAAGTGCGTTGTGGTTCTGGTAGACCCGACTGGCTTTATTAGATACCTTAAGCACATCTTCCCCACCGAAGTAGCTGCCCCCAATAAACATTTTCGGTCCATACCAGGGCGGATCGTTATCCCGCATTGTCTGGAGATCGGACAACACTGAGTTGTGAGAAAGACCTAATTTTGGAAACCGACTTGAAGACATAAACGGGACAGTTATGTTGTGTTGCGGTCGGAACCGGGAGATGTCTCTTGATCTAGCTCGATCGGTAGAGACAAAATCAGGAAGCTCCATGATTTCCCATGACTGTCAAGATTCAGTGATTCGTTGACCCCGCCTCCAAGGGCTTCATCCATGACCAGGTTTATGCCATGGAGTTGTGGCAGGGGGAAGCGCTGAATCTCGCCTCGCAGTAGATGTCCGAATTGAGATTTAATATAGGACGGTGTGACTTGCGCCATAATAAGTGGGAAATCTTTCGAGTCATAGGCGAATACCGACACGTTGGACCGGTTTCCTTTGTCACCCGCCCGAGCATGGGCAATTTGCCTGAGTTCAATAGTCCGGGTCATACGGTAAGAATCTCTGTTTCCGACGACACGTGCTTGCGATCCAGAAAGGTCGAGTAAGTCAGAACACTGGGGTCGATTNGACCGCGGTACCCGCCGCCTCCGGCCGGCCCACAGCACAGTAGTGCTTCGACTTCCCACAGCAGTGCCTCGGCAGCCTTACGGTCGTTACAGCGCAGTACAGCACGCAGGCGGACGTCTCGGATATCCGAATCCCTACTAGCTTCGAGTTCGTGAATCGCGTTCAGGCCGACCAGATCTGTGCGACAGGGTAAATGAACGCCGTGGACGTTTCTGATTCGGTCTCTGACGATATCGCCAGCCAACGTGGCGCGTTGTACTGCACCTGGACCTGCGTATGAGACTTCGGCCTCAGCCAGATAGCCTCCGTCGAAGGCCACTGTGACCTTAAGGTCATTGGGCCGTGTCGTACCGCCCGCGTTGGAAACCCGTACCCGATCATTACCGACATCAGAAATTTCCACGCTGGAGAAATCAGCCTTAACGTCGGGGGTCAGGTAGGCTGATGGATCGTGCACCTCGTACAGCATCTGTTCCTTGACCGTTTGGGTGCTGACCAGTCCCCCCGTACCGGGTAGTTTGGTGATCACAGCATCGCCGTTCGAAGAGACTTCGGCAAGTGGGAAGCCTACATAAGCCAGGTTGGGAACTGATTTGTATCCTGGGTCGGCAAAATATCCGCCAGTGACCTGGGCTGCACATTCCATTAAATGCCCAACCAGGGTGCCAGCGCCAAGCCGAGTCCAGTCGTCTGCTGCCCAGTTGAAGTGATGCTGGAGAGGCGCCAGAAACAGCGACGGGTCAGCCACCCGACCAGTGATGATGACGTGCGCATCGTCTTCCAGGGCTGGAATAATCGCGTCAGCGCCCAGGTAGGCATTTGCCCCAAGCATCGACCGGCCGGTTTCGGCAACTGTACACGATGGTTCGTGCAACGGACTTTGGTCGTGAATCAGTGTACGCACATCGTCACCGGTCACGGCGGCAATGCGGAGTCCAGCCAGTTCCAGTTCCTGTGCGATCCTGAAAGCCAGCTGTGCAGCTGCGTCTGGATTAGCGACACCCATGTTGGTGATCAGTCGGGTGCCGTGTGTCTGGCAAAGGGGTAGCAGAGCTCGGAGCCGGGTCTCAAGCAGGGCGTTGTAGCCGAGGCCAGAATTAGCTGCACGGTCGCGATGCCCGAAGGCCAGGGTTCTTTCGCCTACGCATTCAAATATGATCGTATCCAGCTGGCCCCGTTTTACCAGATCGATGGCCGGATCCAGTCGGTCGGATGAAAATCCGGCCCCAGTGCCGATTCGGTATGTTCCGTTCTGGGACATCGTGCAGCCTGGCCTAGAGTTGTGGATTTCTCAGGTTACCTCAATTTCAGCCAAGTTGTCCGATTGCAGAAAGTGAACGAGCACGAGACCAGCCACCGCAAGCCCGGCCAAGCAAGTAAAAACTGGCTGATAAGAGCCCACCGTGTCGAAAACATAACCCGCAATCAGTGGGCTTAAAGCGCCGCCAATCGTCCCGTGAAACAGAATGATGGCGAAAATCACGCCATGTGACCGGGTGCCGAAAAGTTCTGCAACCGTGGGAGATATGAGTGTGAAGAATGCGCCATGAGTAAATCCATATACCGGGGCAAATAAAAACAGAATCCACGGTTCACGGATAAACAGCAGCCAGATCAGGCTCGCGCTAAGAATGGCATAGGCGATGATCAGCGTGCGCTTCCCACCCAATCGATCAGCCAACCCACCCAGAATGATTCGGCCGAGAATGCTTGCGGCCCCGATGGTTGAGAGTACTTTTGCTGCTTGGGTTGTTTCAAATCCGAGATCGCGGGCATGGGGAGCCACATGAATCATCACGACCATTAAGCAGGAAAAAATCAAGAACTGCCCCACGCACAGTATCCAGAAATTGGGCGTTTTAATCGCCAGTTTGAGAGTCAGTCCAATTTCAGTTTGGGGTGTTGGTATCGAATTGTTATGTGGTTGTCTTGGTGTCGATAGCGGGTTGCGTGTCAAAAACTGCGCGAGAAAGGTCAAAATCAAAGTAGAAGCTGCACCAACAACAAGACATGCAATTCGCCAGTCCCAAACTGAAAGTAGGACAGTCAGTAGTATGGGAATGACGAATGTTCCTGTGCCGGCACCAGCTTTCACGATACCGGACATCAGGCTTCTTTTGGTGGTAAACCAGCGGGCAATAGTTGACAACGTCACGATATCGTGTGTGCTGAAACCAACCGCCACGAGCACGCCGTAAAATAAATAAAGCTGCCAGGGCGCCTGGATGAGGGACATCAGTGCGTAGCCGGCACCATGAATCAGTGCGCCAGCGATCATTATCCGTCGCGGGCCAAAAAGATCATTCAGTTTCCCCATAGCTATGCCGATAAATCCGGTCGCAAGGAGAAACACGGAGAACGCACCAGAAATAACCGCGCGGGACCAGCCAAAGGTTTCCTCGAATTCAAGGAACAATATCCCGAACATAAACAACAGCCCCACGTAAACTGCCTGGACCAGGAAGCCTGTGCCGACGATCAAGAATTGTTGGTTGCGATGGCTGTTCACGAACGTAACGTTCGAACAAGGCTCCGATGGAGAATTAATTGTTGATTCATATCAAAACACCACACTGGTTGGATCGGAAGGCCAACCGAGGGAAATTATCTGTTTGAGTTGTGCCTTAGACCAGGCTAAGACCCATCAGTGCGTTGCGAATGAGGGATTGCTGGGGTTCGCCAGGCATAGACATTGGCTGACGAGGTAGTCCTGCGGGTATACCCTGGAGAATCTGTGAATACTTGGTCGTTGCAGGCAAATTGTCACCAACGATGGCGTTCCACAAGACCAGTAACTTTTCGTGTAAGTCCAGTGCAGTCGCATGGTCTCCGGCTTTGACTGCATTCCAAAGCTGGACACTAGGACGAGGTGCTGCGGAAAGAATAGCTGCAATAGATCCCTGGGCACCCAGGCAGTAGCTGGCATACAACAGTCCATCTACCGCGCTGAAAATCAGGTCTTCCCGGTTGGCTGAGATCATGAGGTCGGCAAAAAGCTTCATATCGCCAGCGCTTTGTTTAACGCCGATAACGCCTGGTACCTCACGCATGACTCTGCACAGCAGTTCGGGTGAAAGATAATTCCAGGGAATGACGTTATAGATAATGACCGGCATATCCGTTTCTGTGGTCAAAGTTCTGAAGTGTTCGACGGTGCCATCGTCTGTCGGCTTGAATACGTAGTGCACTGGTGTGACTTGCAAGGCGACCACACCGGAATCCCGGATTATCTGCCCACGCCGCACAGATTCCCGCGTCGAATCAGTGATGATGCCGGCAATTACGTCGATTCGTCCGTCTGCGGCTTCGAACGCGACATTAATGAGGGTCCTAAATTCGTCAGCCTCGAGGGCATGACCTTCGCCCGTACTGCCGCCAACAGCGATCCCGCTCACACCGCAGTCAACCAGCCAGTCAACTTGTGCCTTTACTGAGTCGTACTGGATGTCTCCACGCTCGTCGAAGGGAGTGGTTACCGGAGGAATGACGCCTGAGAGATTAANCGTGGTCATTGGTCTAGTCCTTAATATCGTTGTACCGAATTCCAGTGTTGTTACCAGCGCAAGCGAAAATCATTTTTCCCAGTCTGGTCCGTACCACGCATCAGGAAGAGTGTTCGGTCTTGATGCGCTTTAAAGCCCATATTTTCAGATTGTGCCACCGCGAGTTTTCGGTCAAAGACAGACGTCAAAGGCATGTAGCGAAGCGTCATACCGCGTCGTGGATGTGGAGATGCATTGGCGTCTGAACCATGCACCATTCGAACATCGTGGAGGGAAATTTGTCCTGCCTCTAGAACTAAATCTACGGACCGGGATTCATCGAATTCTGAGGACAGTAGTTCCTGGTTCAGTGTCAAATTGGGGTCCGGGTTGGTTTCATGTGCGAGCAACTGCTCTCTCTTATGAGAAGCGGGAATGAGCTTCAGGCACCCGTTTTCCGTGTTCGCATCATCAATCGCGATCCAGACAGTACAGGTCGCGACGGGCCGTATGGGCCAGTATTCACCATCCTGGTGCCAAGGTGTTGCTCGACCGTTGAGCGCTGGTTTGGCAAAGAAACTAGAATTCCACAGTGCGAAATCACCGCCTAGAACTTGCTCGACCATATCCAGAATCTCTGGAATGCGAGCGTAGTTCAGGAAGGCGAGATCGTACGCCAGCACACTGGGACAGTAGTCCCGAAATTCCGGTAGCCGGCTTACCAAACGCTCATGATGTCCTTTGATTGCGCCGAGTGTCTCTTCTTCGAGACGAAAATCAGGAATGACAAAACCCTGCGTATCGTAGTGATCAAGCTGAGCAGGACTGAGCATAGATAGATCTCCTGAGCACAGTGTAGGACAGTCGACCTAACTTAGAACAGCAGGACGATTAAATGTGTATTTACAGTATGGCACCGACCATCCAGGGAACAAATTCTTCTTCGCCCATACCCATCATCTCGGATTTTGACTGTTCACCGGACGCACAGGCAATGATCTTTTCAAAGATTTCCTGTCCTTTTTCTTCGACGGTTGACGTGCCGTCGACAATGTCGCCGCAGTTGATGTCCATGTCATTTTCCATCCGCAGATACATCGGTGTGTTGGTGGCCAGTTTCAAGCTGGGCACCGGTTTGCCCCCGAAAACCGAGCCGCGGCCGGTTGTAAAGCAGGTGATGTTGGCACCTCCGGCCACCATGCCCGTGATCGACGCGGGGTCGTAACCAGGCGTATCCATAAAGACAAATCCCTTTTTTGTAATCGGTTGTGCATATTCATAGACATCAACCAGGTTGGTGGTACCACCTTTAGCGACAGCGCCCAGGGATTTTTCGAGAATTGTGGTCAGGCCGCCTGCTTTGTTGCCTGGCGCCGGGTTGTTATTCATTTCGGCATGGTTGGCCTGGGTGTAGTCTTCCCACCACCGGATCCGGTCCACCAGTTTCTGACCGACTGCAGGACTGACAGCCCGTTGTGTGAGCAGGTGTTCGGCGCCATAGACTTCCGGTGTTTCACCCAGACAGGCCGTACCGCCATTCAGGACGAGGAGGTCGGCTGCTGAACCAAGTGCCGGATTTGCAGAGATGCCGGAGTAACCGTCTGAGCCGCCACATTCCAGCGCCAGAATCAGATCGCTGACGGGTCGCGAGGTCCGTTCAATACGGTTCGCATCACTCAGCAATTCGCGTATTAGCCCCTCGCCGCGCTCCGCAGCGGCAGCGCTGCCACCCGAATCCTGGATCGTATAGGCGTGGAGCTTGTCGCTGGGATTGAGTTTTTCAGCTTCCATCATTGCACCGATCTGATTGGCCTCGCAGCCCAGGCCAATGATGACCACGGCATAAAAATTGGGGTGCCGGGAGTAACCTGAAAGTGTCCGCTGTATATAGTTCAGGCCGATACCGGCACAGCCACCACAGCCATGATCATGTGTTAGCGCGACGACCCCGTCGACATTAGGAAACTCCGCCATCACATCTTCTTGAAAGCGTCTGGTGACATGTCGAGCAACGCTTGCAGAGCAATTGACACTGGTGAGGACGCCGATGTAGTTGCGGGTGCCAACACGGCCATCAGAACGAACAATGCCCTCAAAAGTCGCTGCCTGTTCGGGTGTTACGAAGTCGAGACTTCTGACTGACTCACTAAACCGGTAGTCGCGATCAAAGTCATCCATACGCAAGTTGTGGGTATGGACGTGCTGGCCGGGTTGAATATCAGATTCTGCGATGCCGATGATCTGATCATACTTGCGTATCGTGTCGCCTTTTGCGATGGCCTGGGTTGCCACTTTATGTCCCGGGTCTATCGGATCGAGCGTTGTCAGTGCTTCTTCCTCAACCCGGGTATCTGCGCGCAGTGCAGCGCGGGCAACCACAACATTGTCAGCTGGGCTCAGTCGTATAGTTTGAGTCACGGTTCCGTTCATTGGATTTGCATCCTTGGCTTTTAACCTTTTCTAACGCTAATATATATCAGAAACCATTGTTGTTAGGACTAACCGATAAACGTGAAGTTTTCAAATGACGTTGACGGTAAGCTAGACGGACGTAGATATTGATCGACTGAGTGTTGAAAATCGTTACAACTGATCAAACCGCGAGGGCATGAACGTATGATAGGTCAACCTGTGATGCTTACCGTTAGACAAAACTTCGATCGACCGAGTAGTGATCAGATCGCTGCGTTTCAACAGGTTTCAACCGGCTTTTTGGTCGACGCACAAAACGGCACCGGAGCTCTGGACTACCGAATTAAGCCCCTCGCGACCGACATGGCGTTTGCCGGTTCTGTGATTACTGTGCATGTTGAACCGAGGGACATGCTGGCTGTTCAGCCGGGCATAGCGCTGGCACAGCCTGGTGATGTGGTTTTAATTGAAACAGGTGGTTACGACGACGCAGCTGTGATCGGTGACAACGTCGCCATCATGGCAAAAAATAAAGGGATCCGTGCCATTGTCACCGATGGCCTGGTTCGGGATGTGGAAGGCATATTGGCGGCAGGTATTCCGGTATTTTGTGCGGGCGTGTCCCCAAACTCGCCGTATTCTTGGGGTCCAGGTTCAGTTGGTCTACCGGTGGCTATCAAAGGTGTACCCATCGGGTCGGGTGACATTTTGGTGGGAGACCGTGATGGTGTCGTTGTCGTACCAGGATCCACCGTGGATGCAGTGATTGAGTCACTGGCGATCGTCACCGATCTAGAGGCGGATTTTGAAAAGAAAGTCAACGACGGAGCTACCGCGGCAGACTGGGTACAGGAGTTGCTCGATTCAGATAAGACCCGCTACGTCGACTGAGCGCCAAAGTGAATGCGGTAGTGCTCAAGCTTCCGCTGGAACGTTGGTTCACCAGCGACACTGGGGTCTGCAAGTGCCTTAGGGACCTGTCCGTTTTTTACGGCAAATACATGCTCTAGATCCTGCGCTCCTATGCCGGCAAAGCACTGGTCTGTCCAGCATAGAGCATGAGGCGAAAGAATGACATTATCGAGCTGTAGCAGCGGATCATCGGATTCGGGTGGCTCTGGATCAAAGACGTCCAACCCGGCGCCGGCAATTACGCCTTGTGTCAACGCCGTTACGAGCGCAGTTTGGTCGACAACGGGCCCACGTGATGTATTGATCAGATACGCAGTAGGTTTCATCAATGTGAGCCTGGCAGAGTTGACCAGGTGGAGGGTCTCTTCGCCTAGTGGCACGTTAATAGTTAAAAAATCACTCTCACGGAAGATACTCTCCAGATCTTTGAGTTCAACGTTAACGGACTTGGCGACCGTCGGATCGATATAGGGGTCGTGAGCGATGAAGTTCATATCGAGCGGTGCACAGAGTCGAAATACTTCAGTACCAATGTTACCGAGTCCGATCGAGCCCAGTGTCTTACCCACCAGGCCTGTCCCCATGTGCTGAGCTCTTTCAGCAAACGTTGATGGCCCGCCTCGAACCAGAGCGTCTTTGACCATCAGTNTCCCGGATAGGGCGAGGATGTAGGTCAGTACTGATGCTGCGACTGGTCTTCTGACGCCATTAGGTGTGATTCCGACTGCGATTCCTTTGNTTTTGCAAGCCTCCACATCAACCGTATCAAAACCTACGCCAAACCGTGCAATCAGTGCCAGGCGGTTACTTGTTGGAATGCTATTGGCATCAAAGCGCTCCAGTAGCAGTACCAGTGCATCAAACTCTTCCAGTGATTCGGCACTCATCCGACCATCAACACCGGTGACATACTCGAAGTCGATTTCCTGGTCATTCGACAGCGGTGCTAGGTCGAACATCGGGAATACCGGGGTGCCATCTTGATTCTTAAAGGCACCAGACAGAGCTACCCGAAATTGTTCTCTATTTTCCATATTTTTTCTTCGATTTTCCCCGCTCGCACCCTTTACGAATTTGTTTGATACCGCTGGTCAAAGTCTGTGCGTAGAGAAGCGTGTCCATCTGGTAGCAGATGACATCATATCCTTTTCGAAATCGATCAATTCCTTGTTCCGCCGAGACTACAAGAAATCCCAGTGCCTTGCCGTGTTTGCGTGCTGCTTGTCGAATTCGGCGTTCGGCATGGAGAAACTCCGGGTGATCGAATTCGCCCGGGATACCTAGGGATGCACTGAGATCAAAGTGCCCCAACCAAATGCAGTCGACGCCATCGACTGCTGCAATTTCATCTACGTTTCGCACTCCTTCTACAGTCTCGATCAATGTGGCTATGCCAATCCTTCGATTGGCAGATCGCAAGGCTGCATCAGGCGATACCGCGCGGTAGCCGTCATGTGCAATTCCGAGTGCGATTCCTCGGTGTCCGCGAGGTGGATAGTTTGCATGTTGGACAATGTCACGTGCCTCCTCTGCGGAGGCCACCATAGGCAGTAGTAGTCCATCAGCGCCCGCATCGAGCGTTCGAGCGATATGGTGATAGTGTTTCGATGGCGGTCGTACCAGGGCGGGGAGGTTCCCAACTCTCAAGCTGGTGATAAGTCGCTTAATTTCTGAGATTCCAAAACCAGAGTGCTCCATATCAACAAAGA
>JGI24819J35694_1000317_pt1 | contig 11063 bp, 7 predicted proteins | sample METZYME_3_800m_FD_35694 | JGI IMG/M metagenome (IMG submission 35694) | reverse complement strand
AATGGCTTCAGCGCCAATGGGAACAACTAGACCAGCCTCAACTAACTGGTGGGATGGTGTAGTTTTCGCTACAAATATGACAGATGAGCAAGCTGATGCTGCTTTCCGTGTTGCTATGGAAGGACTTGATACTGAAATGGTTCAAGCTAACAATGATACTGGAGTATGGTTAGTTGAAGGTTTTGTTGCAGGTAGTGCTGCTGCAGGTGCTATCGCTACTGCAAATAATGGCGCGGCTCCTTATCCTTCAAGTTTGCCTGGTATGGGCGCAATGCATACAGCATTAGGTAATGGAATTGCTGCTTTTCTAACAGGTGATAAAGACGCTGCAACAGCGCTTGCTGATATAGAAGCTGCCTACACAATTTCAGCGACAGAAAGTGGTTTAATGTAATAAACGTTTGTCTCCAAGAGGGCCCTCATTGGAGGGCCTTCTTTTTATCTAATGTTTTAATCTTGATTATTGATATAATTTTCCTAGTATGAATCAAAAGACGTTCTTAGCTTTTATCGGGCCATCTGTTTTAATGATGGTTTTATTTATTGCTTTGCCATTGGCAACTGTTTTAAAGCAGAGTTTTTATGTTACCCAGCCAGTATATCAAACGCTAGAAGTTGAAACCTGTTCTCCAACTTTTACTGGACAAGTTTGTCTCAAAGAAATTAAAACAATTCCTATAATTGGTGACAATGGAAAAGTTATAACACAAACAAATTTTGTAGGGTTCGTGAACTATCAAAATGTAATCGAGTTTCCTCGGGCAATTGCTGCATTTGCAGATAAAAGCTGGAGTCAGTTTATGGCAATTGATTTCTGGAAAGCGTTAAGATTTACCCTTTCGTTTACTCTAATAACCTTACCGTTAGTTCTTTTATTTGGATTATTAATTGCTTTATGTATAAATAATGCAGCCAAATCTATTCGTGGTCCTGTAATATTTATATCACTACTGCCAATGATTATCACACCGGTAATTGGTGCTCTTTCTATTCGCTGGCTTTTTATAGGTGATGGCATTTTAACGTCATTTTTGGAGTGGTGGCTTGTGCGAGATATTGCTATGTTTGCTCAGGCATGGACTATAGAGTTAATGATGATGATGTATCGTGTCTGGCATGTTGCACCATTTGCGGCTATTGTATTTTATGCTGGCCTTCAAACTGTAAACCAAGATACTGTTGAAAGTGCCATTATAGATGGGGCAAGCCGTTGGCAAAAGTTGCGTTATGTAATATTACCCCACTTAATGCCTTTAATAGTTTTTGTGACATTGATTCATCTGATGGATAGCTATCGAGTTTTTGAAGAGGTGGTTGGCTTTTCATCACAGGCACATGTAATCTCACTGCAATGGCTAACCTATGATTTTCTGACTTCAGATCTAATGGGAAATCGTTCTATAGGTAGGGCTTCAGCCAGCTCGATGTTGACAATGATTGGAATTGTGCTGTTATTGATTCCTGTTCTAAGGGGTGTTTGGTTGGACTATAAGGGTAAGCGCTTATGAAGGATAAAAATCTAATACAACAACCCATTGCACTTCGTTTAAGCTCATATTTTTTTCTAATATTCTGGTGCATAGTGGCTGCTTTCCCAATTTTTTGGATCAGCGTTATGAGTGTAAAGCTTCCGCTTGATGCATTTAACTCCAACCCGTTAAATGTAATTTTTGGGATGGAAACACTATCTAAAGGCAAAGGACTCTCGTTAATAGATATAACTGTCGGCCTTTCAATAATTCTTTTTACTGCAAAACTTACAACAGGCTGGTTAGGAAGAATGGTAAATAAATATTCTCCAAACGGCTACTTAGGGTTTGGATGGATTATTGGCGCCATGGCGTTTGGGCTTTCTTTTATTATTATTTTTTTTGGAATTATGCCCTCAGTGCTCTCCTTATTTAATGATATTTCTGGCCCACTTGGTAATAATATATTGGGCTTCTCTACAGAGCATTACTCTACCGTCTGGTTTGAAATGGACTTTATAAAAAATTTCCAAAACTCTATCATGGTAACTACAGGTGTAGTTACAATCTCTCTCACTTTTGGAACGTTGGCCGGATATGGACTTGCTAGATCAGGCTCTAATTTAGCATTTTGGATACTCATTATCGCCTTAATTTTCCGTGCCCTGCCACACTCGGTTTTAGTCACTGGCTATCTTCCATTTTTTATAAATTCTGCTGAAATACTGAGGCCGATATTTGGTGAATCTGCACCAACACTCTATGGAATGCCCTGGGCAACGGTCGCTGTACTGGTAGCTATTAATCAACCCTTTACAATCTGGATGTTGCGTTCATTCTTCCAAAGTATTCCATCTGAACTTGATGAAGCTGCGAGAGTCGATGGATGCAGTCATTTTCAAGCATTTAGACGAGTCATTATGCCNGTNATGTGGCCAGGTGTAATTACTACTGGCCTCTTTAGTTTTCTGTTGGCCTATAATGATTTTTTAGTTACTTCAATGCTTCTAGAGGCTCAAAATACAACTATGGTTCCAGCTATTGCCAGTATGTTTAATATGGAAACTACGACAACTGATCAGGTTGTAGCAGTTGCTGCAGCAGTATCCATAATTGCACCACTATTCTTTTTGGTTATGTTTTTTCAGAGGCAGATAGTAAGTGGTTTGACCGCTGGTGCTGTAAAGGGGTAAATATATGCGCTTTTTCAAATTGAGTATATAAATTTCTAGGAGTAATGAAATATGAATAATTACCAATCTGAGAAGCGTTTGATCCTAGATTTTTATAATGAACTTGATTCAGCAAAGAGTGATGAAATTGTTGCGGTTCTGGATAATTACATAGTAGACAACTACATCTGGCGAGGTTTTCACCCTTTCAATGAGCAATCTAGTGTTAAAGCTGTATCAGAAATGTTTTGGCAGCCATTACGTCATGCTTTTCGTCATATGCAACGTCGCATGGATATTTTCATAGCGGGTCGGAATGAAATTGATGGCTTTGAATCTGTATGGGTGACTTCCATGGGTCACTTGATGGGTCTATTTGACAACGAATGGTTAGGAATAACACCATCAGGAAAGATGGCCTTTTTACGCTATTGTGAGTTTAACAAGATAGAACATGGAAAGATCACTGAAACGGCAATGTTCTTTGACATTCCACACCTCATGATTCAAGTGGGATTACATCCATTTCCAACTCAAACTGCAGCACATTTGGTACAGCCAGGACCGATGACACATGATGGCTTGATGTTTGAAGAACAGGACCCCAAAGAAAGTGAGAAAACTCTGGCTGCAATAGATTTCATGGTTAATGATTTGAAGAAATGGAAAGATCCAAAAAAGCTACCTCTAGTTGAAGAACTTAGGAGGAGCTGGAATGAAAATATGATCTGGTGGGGACCAGCAGGCATCGGGTCGACTTATACAATAGATCGATACGCGGAACAGCATTCAGGACCGTTTCGCGCTCGTTTTACAGATCGTATATTCAACGGCCATCTTTGTAAATTTGCTGAAGGAAAGTTCGGTGGCTTTTTTGGCTGGCCAAACCTGACCTTGACACCTACAGGTGAGTTTATGGGAATGCCTACAAAAGCCAAACCTATTGACATGCGTGTTATAGATATGTATCGCCGGAAAGGAGATAAGTTATCCGAAAATTGGATATTTATCGATTTTTTGCATTTCTGGCATCAACAAGGTGTGGATATTTTAGCTGAAGGTCTTGATGCTGATTTTGAACCTAGTATACATAAAAGTCCCATAATACGGCATAATTAAAACTTTGTGATTTAACTATTATGAGTAATTAATTAACTAGGATATAGCTATGTTTCAATTGATAAAAAATGCCAATGTTTTTGCACCTGAACCAATGGGAGTTTGTCAGTTATTAGTGGCTAATGAAACAATTGTTTATATTGGTGAAAAATTACCTCAACTTGACAAACCTCTTGATATTGATGAAATCGATTTCGCTGGCGCGACAATCATTCCTGGCTTCATTGATGGTCATGCCCACATCACTGGTGGTGGTGGCGAAGTTGGACCTGCAAGTCGTGTACCTCCTCAAATGTTAACCAAGTTTACTCTTGCTGGTGTCACTAGTGTGGTCGGTGTTTTAGGTACTGATGACCTTACTCGTAACACTCATACTTTAGTTACTCAGGCTTATGGATTGCGTGAAGAAGGCATTTCCGCATGGTGTCATACGGGAGGTTATCACTTACCATTGACTACTTTGACTGGAAGTGCACGAAGTGATATTGTTTTTATAGACCCTGTGATAGGTGTTGGTGAAGTTGCCATTAGCGATCATCGTTCGAGTCAACCTACATTAGATGAATTATTACGAGTGGCAAGTGAGACTCACGTTGCAGGTTTGATGAGTGGAAAAGCAGGTATTTTGCATCTTCATATAGGTGATGGAGAGAGAGGTTTGAGTTTGATANATGAAGCCTTAAATACTTCAGAAATTCCTGCGAGAGTTTTTAATCCTACCCATATTAACCGTAATAAAAAACTATTTGAAGAGGCNTTACCATTAGCGCACCTTGGTTGCTACTTAGATATAACAGCCTTTCCAAAAGGCTNTAGCGAGTCTGGATGGACCGCCGCCGAAGCTTTTATACGCTATCATAACGGTGTATTACCTATTGATAAGCTTACCATAAGTTCAGATAGCGGTGGTTGTCTGCCCTGCTTCGATGAAAATGGTGAGGTAGTTCGAATGGGGATAGGTTGCACTACTACCTTATTAGAAACACTACAGGAACTAATTCAGCAAGATATACCAATACAACAGGCATTGCCAGTGTTTACTTCTAATGTTGCAGATCTATTAAAGCTTTCACGTAAAGGTCGATTGCAAAATGGTTTCGATGCCGATTTATTGGTGCTAGATGAAAATCACAATATCACTGATGTAATGGCACGGGGACGCTGGCATGTGCGCTCTGGAAAAACTCAAATACTGGGTAGCTACGAATGAATTTAATAACTTCTACTATTAAGTTTTTTTTATTATTAACTGTTAATTAACTGCAAGAGCAATAATATTTATGTGTCCTTCATTTATCAGTAAAAACAATAAACGAGGCTATATCATTCCTATTGGTGGTGCTGAAGACAAAGAAAAAGAAATGAAGATTCACAGAAAATTTGTGGATTTATGTGGTTCTAATAAAGGTGTTATTGTGGTGGTACCAACTGCTTCACAACTTAACTGTATTGGCCCAACTTACAACGATGTATTTCTCAAACTCGGTATTGGGAAGGTTAAATTATTACCGATTAATAGCCGTGAAGATTGTGATAATCCTGAATTCACAAAAATTCTCGACCATGCCACAGGCATCTTTTTGACTGGCGGTAATCAGTTGCGACTTTCGACCATTATAGGTGGTACCCTGATAGCAAAAACAATTCGCCGTCGAAATGCTGCTGGAGTGCCAGTTGCGGGCTCCTCTGCAGGAGCAGCTATTATGTCAGAACACATGATAGCTGGAGGCGATGGTAATATGAGCCCAAGGAATGACGGTGTTAATTTAGCACCTGGCATGGGTTTAACAAATGCAGTCATCATTGATCAGCACTTCTCACAACGAAATCGGATAGGTCGACTTTTATCAGCAACATCTTATAATCCTTTCCTTATTGGACTCGGAATTGACGAAGATACTGCTGCTTTTGTTGATCCTGATAATATTATCGAAGTTGTTGGTAGTGGTACTGTTACAGTTGTGGACGCTGGAAATTTAACATACTCCTCGATGACGCAGGTTGATAGTAACGATTCCTTAAGCCTCCTAGGTTTACGAATCGATATTATGGCTGAAGGCTGTCGTTATGACTTAAAAAAGCGCCAAGCATTCCCACCAGTAATAGACAACGAATAATAAAATAATGGTATAAAGTAATCAGAACACTATGTTGTGTTGATAGGAAAATAATTNGTTAGTTATGAAATAATCTACTCAAAGATATGAAAATTCTCTCTACAAACATTTTTGTTGGCCCTAATATCTGGGCTAATTTTCCAGTTATTCGCCACGTTATTGACTTAGGTCCTTTAGAACAATGGCCGTCTGCCAAAATAGGTACAAAGTTTATTGATGGATTGATAAAAGCATTGCCAGGCTTAGAAACTCACGGTTGCTCTTACCGTGAACCTGGTGGATTTGTTCGTCGTTTACGAGAAGATGAGGGAACGTGGCTGGGACATGTGATGGAGCATTGTGCCTTAGAAATTCAATGTATGGCAGGTACAGAGGTATCATTTGGTCGTACTCGTTCTACGGGCGAACCAGGCCAATACAATATGGTTTATGCGTATCACCAACGTAATGTAGGTTTAGATTCTGGAGAACTCGCATTAAAATTGATAATGCAATTATTGCCTGAAAAACTTAAAACCCAATTAGACTTTGATTTTAGTGATGACTTTGAGTGGCAAAGTGAGCTGAAAGAATTCATATTGTCTGCACAAAAACGTGAATTCGGCCCCAGCACTAGCTCACTCATTAAAGCGGCTGAAGAGCGCAATATACCTTGGCTGCGTTTAAATAAGTTCAGCCTGGTACAGTTTGGTCAAGGCAAGTATCAACAGCGTATTCAAGCGACCATCACCAGCAATACAAGTCAGATTGCAGTTGGAATCGCCAGCGATAAAGAAGATACTCATAATTTACTTCTCAAACTCGGCTTACCTTTACCTATGCAGAAAATAGTTTACAGCGAACACGGCGCTGTACTTGCGGCACAAAAAATAGGCTTTCCGGTAGTCATTAAGCCATTAAATGCAAACCATGGCCGTGGTGTTTCGACCAACTTAGTGGAAGATGAACAAGTGATAATAGCCTTTGCTGAAGCAAAAAAACATAGCAACAGCCGAGCTATTTTGGTTGAAAGTTTCATCACTGGATTTGACCATCGCATGTTGGTGGTAAATAACGAGCTTGTGGCAGTGGCAAAACGCGTGCCTGGACATGTTATAGGTGACGGTAAACGGACTATTGCCGAGCTAATTAAAATCGTTAACAGCGACCCAAAACGTGGCATTGGTCACGAAAAAGTCTTGACAAATCTAGAATTGGATCTTCAAGCAAAACGACTTATGAAAGATAGTGGACTTAACAAAGATAGCATCCTTCCAAAAGGCGAAATTTTTTACTTACGTTCTACTGCTAACTTATCAACTGGTGGCACCGCTATCGATTTAACGGAGGCTGTACATCCCGATAATCGTGATATGGCAATACGTGCCATTAAGGCAGTAGGATTAGATGTGGGTGGTGTCGATTTTCTTACTGATGATATTAGTTGTACCTATAAGGATATTGGTGGTGCTATTGTTGAGGTGAATGCCGCACCTGGGTTCAGAATGCACGTAGCACCAAGTGAAGGAGCACCTCGTGATGTTTCTGGCAAAGTCATGGATATGCTATTCCCCGTGGGTACGTCAACTCGAATTCCTATTGCAGCAATCACTGGTACTAATGGCAAAACAACTACCTCACGTATGCTTAGTCATATAATGAAAACCAGTGGTTATATGGTAGGTATGACTTCTACTGATGGCGTTTACGTTGACGGTAAACTCAACGTAAAAGGAGACATGACAGGACCAGCATCGGCACAAATTATCCTACGCGACCCCACGGTTGATTTTGCAGTGATGGAGACAGCGCGTGGTGGCATTTTGCGTAGTGGTTTAGGCTTTCAGACTTCTGATGTGGCAGCATGTATCAACGTTACGGCTGATCATTTAGGTTTGAATGGTATTGATACTGTTGAAGAGTTAGCACAAGTTAAGCGAATAGTGATAGAGTCAGCCACAGGCACTGCACTACTTAATGCTGATGATATTCACAGTTTACGTATGGCAGATTTTGCACAAGCCGAACATATTTTCTACGTAACTATGGACCCAAATCACTCACTTGTTAAAAAGCATATCCGTTCAAAGGGTAGAGCTATCGTATTAGAGAACGGTATGAACGGCGACATGATTACCATTTACGACAACGAAACCCACATACCTGTTCTATGGTCCCATTTAATTCCTGCTACTATCGAAGGTAAGGCTTTGCACAATGTGCAAAATGCNATGTTTGCANCAGCGATGGCCTATAGTTTTAATGTTGATTTAGATAATATCCGGCACGGCTTAAGAACATTTGATACCAATTTCTTCCAGGCGCCAGGTCGCACCAATGTCTTTGATGAACACCCTTTTAAAGTAATCTTGGATTATGCTCACAACCCTGCTGCTTTTCAAACAATCGCTGATTTAGTTGACAAGCTGGATATATCGGGTCGTCGCATTGTTGTAGTCGCTTCGCCCGGAGATCGACGTGATGAAGATATTGTTAAAGCAAGTAACATATTAGCCGGACATTTTGATTATTATATTTGCAGGGACGACGACAACCTTCGAAAAAGAAAACCTGGTGAAGTACCTAAGATAATGCAACAGGGTTTTATTGATAACGGTGTAGAAGCCTCAAACATCAACCTAATACCTGATGAAGTGGAGGCTACTGATAGTGCTTTAAATATGGCTGAACAGGGTGATTTAGTTATGATTTTTGGTGACAACATCAATCGCTCCTGGAAGCAAATTATTTACTTTAATAATGACATTTATGAGCCACAAACAATAAATACAGTACAAGATGAAAAAACTAAGACAAGTCTAGGCAAAATCATCGACGAAGAAGATACTTTAATTCGTGACGAACGTGGCGTGCGTCTTTCACGAAATGAAGAGATTGATAATGATTAAACAATAGAGTCAAAATAATGGTATCTGCAAATCTCGCGAAAAATGCCTTGACTATTGAAGCACCATCTGCAGATCATCTGAAATTGAATGACAGTCGTCGTTTGAGTGGTCCTGGCATGTTGTGGAATCATCCGGGTGCAGTGTTAGATGTTTTTTTCTATGGGTTTAGTGCAGACAACGTGAGTCAAGTATGGCGCCGTGAAGCTCGACGTGTTCTTGATGCTATTAATTGGCAACAGCAGCATATCATTGATCGATGTTTTGATGGCGGCATCAATCTTGCTATTTCTGCTCCGATGGATCAACTCTATAGCGCAGTTTTTGCAGCACAAACAGCATGGCATTTTTGTGCCTCAGAATTATTAAATCAACCGAGTGGTGAATTTGAAAGCATGATAAATGAGCTTAAAGCTTTCATGATACGNGAAGCCAATCCTGCGCTAATTAATATTATAAATGCTGCTATGGAGCAAGGCATTGATGTATTAAGTGANGATGACAAACTCTCACTGGGACACGGTATCGGCTCCCAAACTTGGCAGACTACCAAACTACCAAAGCCTGAGGAGATTAACTGGAAACTACTGCACAATATACCAGTGTCTCTAATTACCGGCACTAATGGCAAAACTACAACAGTGAGACTTTGTTGTTCTATTGGTAGCGCTGCCGGATATACTGCAGGATTAACCTCAACTGAATTTGTTCGGGTCGGGGATGATATTCTTGATTATGGTGATTATTCTGGACCTGGTGGTGCGCGAATGTTATTGCGCGACCCAAGATTAGAGATTGCCTACTTAGAGGTAGCACGAGGCGGTATTTTGAGACGCGGCCTACCATTAAGACAATCTCGAGTTGCACTTGTAACTAATATCTCGTCAGATCACCTAGGCAAATACGGTGTTAATACAATTGAGGATCTAGTGGTAGCTAAGTTTGCTGTGCAACGAACGTTGACTACTGACGGTATACTGGTTCTTAACGCTGACGACGATATACTAGTGGCTGAAGCAGCACGCATAAAAGCAACTATTTGTTGGTTTTCCTTAAATGCTAATTCTAGTCAAATAAATATGGCAAAAAATCAAAAAATGACGTGTGCTTGGCTTGATAATTCTAACCTTATGTATTTTGACGGCAAACGGAGCGTTGCAATAATCGATGTTAAAGATATTCCTTTGACTATGGGCGGAGCGGCTCGGTATAACATCCACAACGCACTGGCCGCCTTGTGTCTGTCTCGAGCTATGGGACTGAATAACGAAGCTATTCAAAATGGGCTCTCGTCTTTTACGAGTAATTATGTAGACAACCCCGGTAGATGTAACGAATTTTCAGTCAAAGGTGCGCGCGTATTTGTAGATTTTGCACACAATACTCACTCAATCTCAGCTGTAACAGAAGCATTGGCAACAATCCCTGCAAAAAAGCGATTTGTTATGATTGGTTTAGGGGGTGACCGCTCTGATAATGATATTCGGGATGCAACGAAAAGTGNTTTGAGTATACAACCAGATTACCTTGTTGCAGTTGAATTACCTAAACATTTGAGAGGTAGAGAGCTTGGAGATGTCTCTCGCTTAATTACAGAGCAATGCTATGCTAGTGGTCTTAAATCTCAACAGATACTATCTGCTGCTTCTCCGACCAAAGGCACTTCTCTAATATTACAACAACTGCAACCAGATGACTTTGCTCTACTGTTGGTCCTCTCTGAGCGCGACCAAGTTTTCAAATTACTTGAACAGTCTGTCAGGTGAGAATTCTTCGCTATACTTTTCAACACTACAATTATTGGCTCAGATAAAAGAGACAAAAAAAACCTGAAACGCAAGTGGAAGTATTTCATTAAAATTGAGAGATATTTTTCACTTGTTTTCATTCACAGTTTGAATTAACATCTTTGATTTTAGAGAACTTGTCATCGGAGGTATATTTTGCAGGAACATGCTAAGGTAGTCGTTATTGGTGGCGGTGTTGTTGGCTGTTCAATTTTGTTTCACTTGGCCAAAATGGGCTGGAAAGATGTCGTTTTACTGGAACGCAATGAACTAACCTCTGGCTCTAGTTGGCATGCGGCTGGCTCATTTCATACACTTAGTTCTGATCCTAATGTCTCCAAACTTCAAGACTACACAATCAGTTTATATAAAGAAATTGAAGAGACCTCTGGTCATTCAATTAGCATGCACAAAACCGGCGGCTATTACTTGGCCTCTAATCAAAGTTGGCATGACTACCTGAAGCGAGAACGCTCAAAAGCTAGATCGATAGGGCTGGATCAAGAATTTGTAT
>JGI24819J35694_1000315_pt1 | contig 11080 bp, 7 predicted proteins | sample METZYME_3_800m_FD_35694 | JGI IMG/M metagenome (IMG submission 35694) | reverse complement strand
GGGTGGCCAGCTGGGGGTCGCTGACATAACCCGAGTCCGGGGTGTAGAGGGCGCCGATCAACTCTCCCTCCGGCTCGGTCCAGAAGCGATCGTCTTCAGGACGGCAAGGTTCGCCGTGGGTGCCGTGCTCGTAGAACGGGTAGCGCTCCCGGAGCTGGTCGTTGTCCAGTACCTCGTAGGGCACGCCCACCTCGTCGAACAGCGGCAGGACCTTTTCGTGGTGTCCGCCCTCGAGCATGAACAGGACGGTTCCGCACTGCATGTACAGGGCGTGGCCGCGCTCGTCCTCGCTGTCCAGGTAGTTCGACCAGTCCTTCCAATAGGAGAAGCCTTCGTAGGCCATGGCTACGCCGTCAAATGTTGAGTAGTGGGCGCGCACGATGGCGCACGAGTTGCTTGTCGACCCGTAGCCGGACGCTGGCAGTTTGTCGACGTTGAGGGTCTTCCAGCCCTTCTTGGCCAACTCGAAGGCAGTGGCGCCGCCGATCACGCCGGCGCCGATAATGATGGCGTCGTAGCGTTCGTTGTCACTCATGATGCTTCCTCGGATCACTCTGGCTGTACACCGCGGGCGCACAGGCTGAACGTCTCGTCACTCGGATTATCAGCGTCCACTAGGGACGCCCGAAGGAGGGCGGCTGATCGGCTCAGCCGCGCATCCGCTCGCCGGCGGGATCGTACAAGGGTTCCAACTGGAGGCGGGCTGGACGCATTTGCCCCAGGATCTCAACTTCGAAGCCGTCAAGGCCGGAGGACCCGTCGGCAAGATGAGCGGGGATGTAGCCCAGTCCGACGCTGCAGCCGATGTGGTGGGCGAAGCCGCCAGAGGTAAGGAACCCCACGCACTCGCCGGAGTGGAATACCGGCTCGTCGTGGATGGCGTCGGCGTCGTCGGCGTCGATGACCAGGGTGACCAGGCGGCGGGACGGGCCCCGCTCCAACTCATCTCTAGCTGCCTCCCGGCCGATGAAGTCGGCCGGCTTATCCACCTTCACGAACCGCGACATGCCGGCCTCGGCCGGGGTGAAGTCAGGTCGGTACTCCAGGTTCCACACACCAAACCCTTTCTCTAGGCGCAGGGACATGAAGGCCCGGCCTCCGAACGGAGTGACGTCCAGGTGGCGGCCGTCCCCTCCTGGCCCCCCGGCCACCACGATGGCCTGCCGCAGGGTCTCCTGGTGCTTCCCGGCGCAGTAAAGCTCGTAGCCCAGCTCCCCGGTAAACGACAGACGGGCCAGCACCACCGGCACCCCACCCACCGTCATCTCCCGCAGGTCCCGGAACCGTAGGCCGTGGTTGGAGACGTCGTCGTCGGTTAGCCGACCCAGGAGGTCTCGAGAATCCGGACCGGAGAGGGACCAGCCCAGCAGGTCCTCGCTCCGGTCGACGACCGTCACCCCCTCATCAGGGAGGCGCTGCAGGAACAGCCGCATGGTGATGGCCGGCATGGCACCCGATCCGAACAGCACGAACCGGTCCTCGGCTAGGCGCCCCACCGTCAGGTCGGCGGCCAGCCGACCCTTCGGGGTCAGGACCGGGGTGAGGGTCAGGCGCCCGACCTTCGGCAGGTGGTTGGCCACGATGCCGTCCAGGAAGCGAGCAGCTCCGGGACCCGAGACCTCGTATTTGGCGAAGTTGGCGATCTCCAGGAGGCCGACACCAGTGCGCACGGCCCGGCACTCCTCAGCGACTGGTCCAAATGCGTTGGACCGGCGGAAGGTGGGGATCTCGATCTGTCCGGGCCCTTCCGGAGAAAACCAGAGGGCGTGCTCCAAGCCGAAGGATGCGCCCCACACCGCTCCCTGGGCGTCCAGGGCGTTGTACGACGGCGTAGTCCGCCATTCCCGGGCCGCCGGCAGCTCCTCGTTGGGGTAGGTGAGCATGAAGCGTCGCCGGTAGTTCTCCTGGGACTTCAGGAAGGTGTAATCCCTGGTGGCGAAGCCTCCGAACCGGCCCACGTCCATGGCGTACACGTCCATCTCCGGCTCGCCGTCAATGATCCACTGGGCCAGGCACAGGCCGACACCGCCGGCCTGGCAGAGCCCGGCCATCACCGCGCAGGCCACCCAGTAGTTGTCGATACCGGGGACCGGGCCGATGAGTGGGTTGCCGTCCGGGGCGAAGGTGAATGGGCCATTAACGACCCGGGCGATGCCGGCGGAGGCAAGGGCGGGCATTCGCTGCTGGGCAACCTCGATCCGGTCGGCGAACCGCTCCAGGTCGGGAGTCAGCAGGCGCATNCCGAAGTCCAGGGGTGTGGTGTCGACGGACCAGGGTTTTCCGGCGTTTTCATAGGTTCCCACCAGCAGACCGTTGCCCTCCTGTCGGGTGTAGACGCCACCCTCGTAGTCGATGGTCACCGCCAGCTCGCCGTCGTGGTCGACGATTTCCTGGAGCTCCTCGGTGATCACGTACTGGTGCTCCATGGGCAGTAGGGGNAGTTCGACGCCGACCAATCGGCCCAGNTCCCGAGCCCACAGGCCACCGGCGTTCACGACCACCTCGGCGTTGATGAGCCCCTTCTCGGTGTGGACGTCCCATGAGCCGTCGGGTCGCTGCGTCAGGTCATGGACCGGGTTGTTCCGGATGATCTCGGCACCGTGGTGGATGGCTGACCTGGCGTAGGCGTTGGTCACGCCCGANGGGTCGACGCTCCCATCCGCCGGTTCGAACAGGGCGCCCAGNTACTCGTCGGTGTTAATCAGCGGGTTTAGGCGCTTCACCTCNTCCATGGAGATGAANTCGGCATCCATGCCCATGTATCGGGCCTTGGCCCGCTCCAGGCGCAGGTAGTCGAGGCGCTCNGGTGTGGAGGCCAGGTAGANGCCTCCCGGCCAGCGCGTGCCACAGGAGACGCCGGACAGCGCCTCGATCTCGGCGTACAGGGCCAGGGTGTAGGACTGAAGGGAGGCGATGTTGGGGTCGGAGTTGACGGTGTGGACGACCCCAGCGGCATGCCAGGTGGATCCGGCAGTGAGTTCGGCCCGTTCGACCAGCATGCAGTTGTCCATGCCCATCTTGGCCAGGTGGTACAGCACACTGACACCAGTGACGCCGCCACCGATAACCACCGCATCGACTCTCGTCCTCATTCCTTGTTCGCCTTTTGGTAGTCGGGTGTTCCGGTTGGTCCGCGTTCCTGCCGGTAAGTGGGCCTAGTACCAGGCGTCGTCCATTGACGCCTTCCTGCGTTCCACGAACTCGGTCAGGGCCTCGTCCACACCGGCCGGCAGGGGTGGCGACTCGTGGTTGGCTAGGCGGGCCTTCCAGTCGGCGTTGGCCCGCTGTCGAGCATCCAGCTCGCCCTCCTCGCTCCACTGCTCCCACGAGGCCGAGTCGCCGAAGGTGGCCTCGTAGTAGGCGGTCTCGTAGTTGGCCAGGGTGTGGGCCGATCCGAGGAAGTGGCTGCCCGGTCCCACCTCGTGGAAGCCGCCCATGGCGAAGGCGTTGTCATCCAGGGCCATGCCGCGGAGCAGGTGGTGGGTCATTCCCAGCCTGTCGTTGTCGAGCACCAACTTCTCGTAGTCCATTACCAGGCCACCCTCCAGCCAGCCTGCGGCGTGCAGCACGAAGTTCGCTCCGGCCATCATCGCCGTGTACAGCGAGGCGGCGCTCTCTTGGGCGGCCTGGGCGTCGGGCAGCTTGGACGAGGTGAAAGAGCCGCCACAGCGCACAGGTACGCCCAGGCGTCGCGCCAACTGGCCGACAGCGAAGTAGGCCAGCCCGGCCTCAGGGGTGCCGAACGTCGGGGCGCCAGACCGCAGTGACATGGTGGTCAGGAAGTTTCCGTAGATGGCCGGCGCGCCGGGACGGACCAGCTGGGTGAGGGCCATCCCCACCATGGCCTCGGCGTGGGCCTGGGCTACTGCGCCGGCTGGGGTCACCGGCCCCATAGCTCCGCCCAGGATGAACGGGCAGATGACCATGCCCTGGCCGGCCGCCGCGTAGTGCCGGATCACCTCGGTGACCGCACCGTCGTACACCAGCGGCGAGTTCACATTGATGTTGGCCATGATCACGCAGTGGTCGTCGAGGCGATCGGCGCCGAAAACGATGCGGGCCATCTCGATGGAGTCCAACGCCCGCTCGGGTGCGGTGATGGCCCCCAGAAGCGGCTTGGAGGAGTGCTGGAAGTGGAGCGCCAGCATGTCCAGGTGGCGCTTGTTGACCGCGACGTCAGTTGGTTCACAGATCACCAGGCTCGAGTGCTGCGTCCACTCCAGGGTGTGGTTGATCTTTACTAGGTCCTCAAGGTCGGCCATGGTGCCGTAGCGGCGCCCCCGGTCCAGGTCCCGGACAAACGGCATGCCGTACCCAGGGGCGAACACGGTGTGTTTACCCCCGATGGTTACCGACCGCTCGGGGTCCCGGGAGTGCTGGACAAACTCACTAGGGGCGCTGCGGGTAACGATGTCGGTCACGAGGCCGGGGTCGAAGCGGAGCCGCGGCCCGTCAACGGTGGCCCCGGCGTCGCGGAACAGCTCGATGGTGACCTCGTCGCCCCACACCTCGATCCCGACCTCGGCCAGGATCCGGTCGGCGTGCTCCTGGATCAGGTCGAGACCGTCCTCCTCGAGCAGGTCGTAGTAGGGGATCCGCCGTTCGAGCTTCTGGACGACGTCCGATGCCCGTGACCGGGACCGAGCGCTGCGGTCTCTTCGGCGTCGCCGGGTAGCGGTCATGGCGTGTCGTACCCTCCCGGATCTCCAGTTACGGCCACCGGGCGTCGGCGGATCCGATAGCCCGGCCGGCAGATCGTACGAATGGGCCGGTGGTGGCGCAACGACGTACCCCGTGGACCAGCACCGTCGTACCGGATCGGGCCGGGTACCGTCGCCGCTGTGGCTGTCTCCGCGCTCGGACCCCCTCCGGACCTCCGCCCTGCCGACGAGCTGGATGCCGCCGACCCCCTGGCCGGCTTTCGCGACGAGTTCGTCCACGCCGACGACGAACCGGGGTTCGTCTACCTGGACGGCAACTCGCTGGGTCGACTCCCGCTGCGGGCCGTCGCTCTGGCCTCCGAGGTGGTGGAGCGGCAGTGGGGCCATCGCCTGATCCGTAGTTGGAACGAGGGCTGGTTCGACTTGCCGATCCGCCTTGGCGACCGCTTGGCCGGGTTGGTGGGGGCTGGTCCCGGGGAGGTGGTGCTGGCCGACAACACGTCGGTGTGTCTCTACAAGGCGGCCGTGGCCGCTCTGGGGGTACGGCCGGACCGGACTCGGATCCTGACCGACGATCTGAACTTCCCGTCCGATGTTCAGGTCTTGCGGGCCGCGGCCCGGGCTGCCGGACCGGAACACGAGGTGGTGGTGGTGGGATCCGATGGGGTGCATGGTCCGCTGGACGGTCTGCGGGCGGCCCTGGACGACCGGACGGCCCTGGTGTCGCTGTCGCACGTGGCCTACCGGTCGGGATGGAGATGGGACCTGGGAGACGTCACCGGAATGGCCCACGATGCCGGGGCCCTGGTCCTCTGGGACCTCTCCCATTCGGTAGGGGCGGTCCCGATCGACTTGGGGGCTGCCCGGGCGGACCTAGCCGTGGGGTGTACCTACAAGTACCTCAACGGAGGTCCAGGTCCCCGGCCTTCCTGTACGTCTCAGCCGACCTGCCGGAACTAACCAACCCGGTGGCTGGCTGGTACGGCAGCGACGACCCGTTCGACTTCGACTTCAACGCCGACCGAGCTGCCGGGGCGACACGGTTCCTGACCGGCACGCCGCCCGTCCTATCGGCGTCGCTGGTGAACCCCGGTCTGGACCTGGTGCTGGAGGCCGGGATGGACAGGCTGCGGGCCAAGTCGGTAGCCCTGACCGAGCGATTCTTGGTCCTGGCCGATGAGTATCTGGTGGAGCGGGGATTCGAGGTGCGCTCCCCCCGGGACGCCGACCGACGGGGTTCCCACGTGGCGCTGGCCCACCCAGAGGCCCGGGCTGTCGGCCAGGCCCTCATCCACGAGGAGTCGGTGGTTCCTGACCACCGTCCTCCCGACCTGCTGCGATTCGGTTTCGCTCCGCTCTATATCCGGTTCGCCGACGTGGACGAGGCGGTGGCCCGCATGGTGCGGGTGGTGGACTCCGGTGGTGCCGACCGGTGGCGGGAGACAGCGCCGGTCGTCCCCTAGCCGGTCAGGTCCGGGGGTCTACCGACCAGGTCGGTTATCGGGATCACCGTGTAGCCCGTCGGGCTTCGATCTTGTGGCTATCGGCCATGGTCTTTTCGGTGGGCGGTCCCATATATCGGGCGTGTTCAGTGGGCTAGACCGGCCATCACGCGATCGGCGACCAACGTGCCGATCTCCAGCGATGCTGTGGCGGCAGGTGATGGGGCGTTCAGGACGTGCAACGACCGGTCGCCGTCGAGCAGGTGGAAGTCATCGAGCAGGGTGCCACCCCTGTCAACAGCCTGGGCCCTTACTCCTGCGGGCGCCCGACGAACGTCGGCGGCATCGAGGCCTGGGACTAGCAGTCGTGCGGCTGTCATGAAGCGGTGACGTGACAACGACCTGAACATCTCGTCTAGGCCGGGGCGCCAGTAGCGACGCAGGAGCCGTGCCGTGCCGGGCCACACCAGGGTTGAAGCCATGTCGCGTAGTGAGATGTCGGACCAGTTGTAGCCCTCCCGGGCTAGGGCTAGCACGGCGTTGGGGCCGGCGTGGACCCCGCCGTCGAGGTTCCGGGTGAGGTGCACACCCAGGAACGGGAAACGCGGATCGGGAACCGGGTAGACCAGACCCCGGACCAGGTCGGCCGACGGGCCGGTCACGTCCAGGTACTCGCCCCGGAAGGGCAGGATGCGGGCGTCGGGTCGCGCTCCTGAACGTCGAGCGACCCGGTCAGCGTGGAGTCCGGCGCATCCCACCAGGAACCGGGATCGGATCGGGCCATTCGGCGTGTCGATTAGCCAGCCTTCGGCGGTTGTCGTCGCCCGTCCGGCTTGGACTCCGGTCCGGACTTCTCCACCCGCCGCCGCGACTAGCCCGGCGAGGGATCGGGCCACGGCGGCGAAGTCGGCTCGGCCGGTGGATGGGACGTGCAGGGCGGCCACACAGGACACGTGGGGCTCGTGTTCGGCCGCCGCCCCAGGGGTGAGTTCGGTGACCGGCACTCCATTGGCCCGGGCCCGTTCGGCCAGGGCGGTCAACTGGGGCCGCTGGNCGTCCGATGTGGCCACGACCAGTTTGCCGCAGCGGTCGTGGGCGATNCCGTGGTCGGCGCAGAAGCCCACCAACCGTTCGCCACCCCGGACGGCTAGGCCGGCCTTCAGCGAGCCGGGTGGGTAGTAGAGGCCGGCGTGGATCACCCCGCTGTTGCGGCCCGTCTGGTGGACGGCGACGGTGTTCTCCTTCTCAAGCACCACCACCGAGATGCCGGGCAGGCGGCGGATCAGGGCGTGGGCTGTGGCCAGGCCGAGGATGCCTCCGCCCACCACGACCACGTCAGCCCGAGGGTCGGTGAGGACGACCATGGTCCGACGCTACCCGTGGCCCTGAACCGGGCCGGTTGTCGGAAGACGAGGGTGCCTTGGTACCGCTCCGCTATGTCGTGGATGGATTGGAACCGGAGCGGCCTTGTTCGATGGCCCGCTGAGGGTGGGTCGGGCGGAGGACTAGCGCCGAGTTAGAGCGACGAGAGGGTCGACGTGTTCCAGGTCGAAGGTCTCGGCCACGGCGCGATCGGTCACGCCACNGGCGCAGACGTTTAGGCCGTTCAGCAGGTGCGGGTCGGCCTTCAGAGCGGCATCGGTTCCTCTGTCGGCCAGGGACAGCGTGAATGGCAGGGTTGCGTTGGACAGGGCCTGAGTGGACGTGCGGGGCACGGCGCCTGGCATGTTGGCCACGCAGTAGTGGACGATGCCGCCCACCGCGAAGGTGGGGTTGGTGTGAGTGGTGGGCTTCGTGGTCTCGAAGCAGCCACCCTGGTCGACGGCGACGTCGACAATCACCGANCCGGGCCGCATGCGTCTGAGCATGTCGCGGGTCACCAGGTGGGGTGCCCGAGCCCCCTTGACGAGCACGGCGCCGATCACCATGTCGGCGTCGTACACCGAGGCCTCGAGCTCGGCTTTCGTGGAGTACACGGTNTTGACCCGACCGGCGAAGCGCTTGGCCAGACCGTCTAGCACGGCANGGCTGCGGTCCAGGACGGTGACGTCGGCNCCCAGGCCNACGGCCATCTCGGCTGCGTTCTCGCCGACCACCCCGCCGCCGATGACGACGACCCGGCCCGGACGCACGCCGGGTACGCCGCCCAGCAGTAGGCCGGCGCCACCCTGGGTGGCCTCCAGTGCGTGGGCTCCGGCCTGGATAGACATNCGGCCGGCGATGGCCGACATGGGNGCCAGGAGCGGTAGGCGGCCGGCGTCNTCTGTCACCGTCTCGTAGGCGATACAAGTTGCCCCGCTGGCCANGAGGTCCTCGGTCTGGGGACGGTCGGCCGCCAGGTGGAGGAAGGNGAACAGGGTGTGGTGGGGCCGGAGGCGGGCCCGCTCGGGGGCGAGCGGTTCCTTGACCTTGACGATCATCTCGGCGTCGGCGAACACCTGGTCGGCCGAACTGGCGATGGTCGCGCCGACCTCCTTGTAGGCCACGTCGCCGAACCCGGCGCCCTCGCCGGCACCGGTTTCGATGCGCACGTCGTGGCCGCGGGCCACCAGTTCTCCGGCGGCGGCCGGAGTAAGGCCGACCCGTCGCTCGGCGTTCTTTGTCTCGGCGGGGACCCCGATGTCCATGGAAGTGCTCCGTCGTCCGGTGGGGCTGTCATGCCCCTCATGGGGTCAACGCTACGGTCGTGGTGACGCTGTTTGATTGTGTAAACCAGCGCAAGAGTTTCAAAGTACGCAATTAAAAGGCGTAGAGTTCTTGGGATGAGCGAAAAAAATGTGCTAAAAGAATCATTGGGAGAACTGAATGCCATCGACCGATCGCTGCTGGCGCTGCTCCAGGAGGACGGTCGAGTTCCCAACGTGGACCTGGCCGAGGCCGTCCACCTGTCGCCCTCGGCCTGCCTCCGGCGGGTCCGACGCCTGGAGGAGGTTGGCCTGATTGCCCGCTACGTGGCCCTAGTGGACCCGGCTGCCGTGGGTCTGGGTACTGACGTATTTGTGGAGATCACGCTGACCGGTCAAGACGAGCCGACCCTGGACGCCTTCGAGCGGGCGGTCAGCGACCGCCCGGAGATCCTCAGTTGCCATCTGATGGCCGGCGACTTTGACTACCTGGTTCACGTGGTGGTCCGGGACGTAGCCGACTACGAGGTCCTCCACCGGACCCACCTGGCCCAGCTGCCCGGGGTGGCCCGTATGGTGTCCAGCTTCGCCCTCCGTCCGATCTGCGACCGGACGGCTTACCCGCTGGGCTGACGTAGAGCCGGGGAGGGTCAGGCGGTGGTACCGGCCTGCTGGATCCCGTCGATGAGTAGCTCGATCACGACGCCGATTTTGCCTTACGGGCCAATTAGGCCAACCTACGATCCGATTCGAGCGGAGAAGGAAGTCATGACCGCTACCAACACAGCCGCCCCATACACGCTGATCTCGTCGGACTGCCACGCCGGCGGGAACATGAAGGCCTACGAGGAGTACCTCGCACCGGCCTACCGGGAGGCCTTCGCCGAGTGGCGGGGNGCCTACTCCAACCCCTTCCGTGACCTTCAGGACGACGGCCGGTCNCGCAACTGGGACNACGACCGGCGCAACGGCGATCTGGACGCTGAGGGGGTGGCCGCCGAAATCGTCTTCCCGAACACCGTCCCTCCGTTCTTCCCGACCGGGGCGCTCATCACCTANCCGCCTACCAACCGTCCCGACTACGACCGGCGTCTCGAGGGCGTTCGTACCCATAACCGGTGGCTGAAGGACTGGTGTGCCGCTCACCCGGAACGCCGCTGCGGCTTACCCCAGGTGTTCCTCTTTGATCTCGACGACACCATCGCCGACCTGGAGTTGGCTGCCGAGAACGGCCACTCCAGCTTCATGCTCCCCGCTGTGCCACCTGACTCCGGGACGCCCGGCCTCTACGACCCGGTTTACGACCGCCTGTGGGCGGCCTGTCGGGACCTCGACCTGACGATCACCCAGCATGGCGGTTCGGGCAACCCCAACTACGGCGACACCCCGGCGGCCGGCCTCATGTTCCTACTGGAGGTTCCGTTCTTCGCCCATCGGAACCTTTCGCATCTCATTATGTCCGGGGTGTTCAATCGGTTCCCGGAACTCCGTTACGTGATGACCGAACAGGGCGTGGCCTGGGTGCTTGAGGACCTCCGCCGGATGGACGGCTACCACGCCCAGATGGCCTCGGGTCGGGTCGGTGAACTGGGCTTCTCCGCCGACCTCGTGCTGCCCGACAGGCCCAGCGAGTACTTCGCCCGCAACGTCTGGATCGGGGCTAGTTTCCCGAGCCCGTCGGAGGCTGACGCCATGAAAAAGGTTGGTATCGAACGGATGATGTGGGGGAGCGACTACCCCCACAACGAGAGCACGTTCCCCTACAACCGGGACCACCTCCGCCGCTCATTCAGCGGTTGGGATGAGGCCGACCTTCGGAAGGTCTTCGCCGAGAACGCGGCCGAGGTGTACCGCATCGACCTCGACGCCCTGGCGCCGCTGGCCGAGCGCATCGGGCCTTCGGTCGACGAGGTGGCTACGCCACTGGATGAGGTTCCGAAGGACGCCTTCAGCCCGGCCTTCACCCGGCCCTGAACCCCGGACCTCACAAGTCGCGGTCCGTCTCCGGCGCTGGTTACCCGTCTACTCGGTGATGCCGAAGCGCTCCAGGCCGAACGCCTTGATGGCGTTNCCCCGCATCAGCTTGTAGACCTCGTCGTCGTCGAGGCCCGCCTCCCGGCAGATCTTCGTNGCCACGTCCAGCGTATGGGGGTACGTCGTATCGGCGTGGGGGAAGTCCACCTCGAAGCAGATCTGGTCCAGGCCGATGACGTCTCGGTTCTTGAGACCAATCTCGTCGTCGAAGATGCAGCCCCAGACGTGGCCCGGGATNTACGAACTGGGTGGCTCAGGCAAATCGATGCCGAAGCTGGCGTCTCCCCGCTCGGCCCAGATCTTGTCCATGCGCTCTATC
>JGI24819J35694_1000314_pt1 | contig 11100 bp, 12 predicted proteins | sample METZYME_3_800m_FD_35694 | JGI IMG/M metagenome (IMG submission 35694) | reverse complement strand
AGTAACAACACCTTCTTACCGGGGTCCTCAGACAAGCGGTTGGACAACACGCAACCCGCCGAACCGGCACCGAGAATGATGTAGTCGTATTCCGTCTCGTTTGGCGCGGTATAGGCCATATCCGCTAGTCAACTAAATCCCATTAATAATGAATGATCAGTTCTATAAATTTCTGATTGCAAATAATGATTCATCTTTCTGCGAACAACAAAGCTTGTTTTCACGCCGTTAATAGGAGCGGACCTCGGCCGCGTCCCGATACAGAACTTTGGACCAATTGTTGTTGACCTTCTCTCGTTGTTTGGCCGCCTTTGGCTCCATGTCTTTCGTCGGTCGTTGTAACGGAATGACGTTGCCGTGTGGATCCTTTCCACGAACAATCAATGCATAGTTCTCTCCAATTGTTTGACGCACGTGCGGTGGCATATACGCTTGTAATGCGACACCAATTCGTCGGCGATCACTTCGATTTGGCATTGAACCGTGAATCACTTGTGCGTGATGAAGTGACATCTGACCGGGGCGAAGTTCGATGTTGACAGCCTGATCTTCATCCACATCAGGAATTTGCTGCCCCCGCGTAAGAATATTGCTCTCACCAAAGGTATCTTGATGCTTCGAGATTCCACTTGAATGACTGCCAGGGATTATCTTCATACAACCTGACTCGACGTTACTCGGCGTTAGGGCAAGCCAGGGAGTGACAAAATCGTGCGGGAAAAGACCCATATAGGTTGCATCTTGATGCCAACTGACAAAACCCGGAGTCCCCGCGTCCTTGATAAACAAAACGCTGCCATAAAGCAGGATATTGGACCCGATCAGGTCCTCGACTGCGTTTAGAATGATCTCGTGATGGGCAATCTCGTCCAGAAAACAAAATGCGAGATGTGCGTTGTTGCGATGAGTAGGGTTGAGCGCTTCTGGGTACTTTCGCTCTGCCTCTTCTAAGTGTTGTCGAAGGTTCGCGGCTTCAGTTTCCGAGAGTACGTCGACAGGAGAACAATAACCAGATTCATGGTAATGCTCGATTTGCTCCTGGGTCAGGACCTTGCCCATGGGATTTATCTATTCCGGTAGTGTGTCGAACGAGCCAGAGCCGAATGGCTGCAACACCTGGAAGGGCATCAAAGCTAACTAATCGATAACGATCAATTCGCGGCGAACGTCACAGAGCCGCTCGCCGCCCTTGTCGGTCACTACGAAAGGCTCTGAGATAGCTGCACCATACGAATCTAGCCACATGCCAGATTGAAAATGGAAACACATTCCGGCTTGGAGCTCAGTCTTGTCGCCAGAACGTAAGCTCGCCGTGCGTTCACCCCAATCCGGCGGATAACTGAGACCGATCGAATAACCTACACGGCTCTCCTTTTTGAGGCCATGTCGTCGGAGTACGTCCTGCCAGACCGCTTCGACTTCCTCACATGTCACACCCGGTCGAGATTTTTCCAGCGCAGCATCTACCCCTTCGACAATCACTTTTGCCAGATCCTCAATTTCTACGGGTGGTTTACCAAGATGCATGGTACGCGTAAGGGGCGCATTGTAATGATGCCGGGCACCGGCAATTTCCATCATCACAAGTGCATTGCTTGGTAACGGCTCATCCGTCCAAGTGAGGTGTGACGTACTGGTTCGCTCTCCTACCTGAATCAGGGGGCAAAAAGCAGTGTAATCTCCAAACTTTCCGTTCGTACCCATGATCTGGGCATGATAAACCTCCGCAATCACCTCGTACTGGGGAACACCCGGGGCTATCTTTGCCAAGGCACGGTGCATCGTTTCAGTACAAATCTGGCCGGCCTCCCGCATCCACACGAGCTCTGCATCGGACTTGACCAGCCGAGCCCAGTTCACGAGTTCCTGACAGTCTGAGAGTTGAGCCTCAGGAAGACCGCGCACCAGATGATCATGACATCGGGCCGTATAGTAGTGCGCATCGAGTTCAACCCCAATCTTTGCCTGACCCCAACCACGCTCTTTGACCAAGTCGGCAAGCTCATCGACCGGATGCTGGACTCGGTGATGTACCAGGAATTCTGAAAAACCGACGATGTTGGAGTCCGGCAGAGCGGTGGTGTAGTGGGCGGCCTTTGCATCCTGTGCGCGGCCAAACCAGATTGGATCATCCTCATCCTGATGAACGAGAACCGCTTGAGGCACGTAAAACGACCATCCATCGTACCCGGTCAACCAAGCCATATTGGCAGGATCCTGGCAGATTATGAGATCAAATCCTGCACGCTCCATTCGTTGCTTTGTCTGTGCTACACGGCGTGTGTATTCCGATTGGTCGAATGGCTTCATGGTCTAAATTTCTGTCGCCCCTAAAACAATTTGAGTGGATTCTTTTCCTATTCCAGGTCAACTACTAATCCTGGTTTTCCTCAACTCTTAATAGCAATGACAGCAAGATTGTCGCCTGGCTGGGTTAAAGAAGGGTAATGTCGACCTGCCAACACCCCATCGATGGTCGCCTTGTACTCCACGGGCTGCGTTCCCGTTCGCTCTATGTCGTGAACCAAAGCGATCACCTCGCCATTTTTGACGTCCGCNCCAAGATCCACACACATCTCTAGCAATCCCGAATGTTCGCTAGTGACAAACGACCGATGGTCCGGGGTAACCAGTGAAATCGAGGGACCGCGCTCGGGCTCACCGCTTAATATGCCGGCATGCTTCAACAGGTTCAAAATACCGCGCTTCGCGATGGCCACAGTTGTCGCACTGGCTGAGCCGCCTCCACCAAGCTCCGTGCCGATAAATACCTTGCCCATTTTCTCGGCCGCGGTGTCGTACATCTTTGCGGAATCGAGTTCAAGCAACATCAACGAGTACGGCGCATTGAAAGCTTCCATTGCGGCGATACACCGTGCCTGTTGGTGTTTGTCTTCGAGCACATGGGCACAGGCAAAGGGAACAAAATCGAGTGTCTTTCCTCCTGAATGCATATCTGCCACATAATCGGCCATCGGCAACAAGACCCGATTGAAGTAATCGGCAATGATTTCTGTGATGGTGCCGTCTGGACGACCGGGAAATGTCCGGTTCATGTTTCCCCCGTCGATTGGCGATGTGCGCTTGCCTGCCTTAAATGCTGGGTAGTTCATAGCCGGCACAATGATTACCCGTCCACGTATATCCTTCGACTTCAGTTCATTCGATAACCACCACAATGCGATCGGTCCCTCATATTCATCTCCGTGGTTAGCACCCGTAAAAATAACTGTTGGCCCTACGTCATTTTTTACAACAGTGACCGGGATCATGATCGCTCCCCAAGCAGAATCATCTCCGGAATAAGGAATCTTCAGATGCCCGTGCTGTACACCCTCGGCATCAAAATCGACTGTAGTACGAACTGGAGATTGACTCATGATGTGTGCATTCTGTATCTACAAATCCCAACCACGCTAACCTCGCCTCACTGTATTTTTCTCGCGATGATAGTATCCCATCAATCCAAGATACTTGTAGCCGATTACCCAAGTCAAACCATCCATAAAGCACTGGAAGCCTTCATCTGGCAACGCGAACTCGAGAGACTGACACTGATTTTCGCTAATCTTACTTTCCTTTCACCGGACGATTCCTATGCCAAATGACCACGTATTTTCCGGCTGTATGCCAGCCCTCATGACACCTTGCCAATCGGATCGGTCCCCAAATTTAAACGCCCTTGTCGATAAAGGTCGGTCACTCATCGCTACCGGTATGACTTCCCTGGTTTACTGCGGATCCATGGGCGACTGGCCCTTGCTGCTCGATGAGCAACGGCAACAAGGGGTCGCAGCGCTCATCGCCGCGGACCTTCCGGTGATTGTCGGTACGGGAGCACAAAATACAGCCGGTGCCGTAGCGCATGCTCGCCACGCTAAAGCGACTGGTGCCAAGGGACTCATGATCATCCCCCGCGTTTTGTCACGGGGTACTTCGGCATCTGCACAAAGAGCCCACTTTGCAGAAATTCTCGAGGCAGCAGTAGATCTTCCGTCCGTGATTTATAACAGTCCCTATTACGGTTTCGAAACCAAAGCCGATCTCTTCTTTGACCTTCGAAAAGAATACCCTCATGTTNTTGGTTTCAAAGAATTTGGGGGCGCGACACCACTGAGTTATGCAGCCGAACACATCACCAACCAATCAGATGATCTAGCCCTCGTCGTTGGAATCGATACGCAGGTGTATCACGGCATCATCCGATGTGGTGGAATCGGTGTGATCACCGGCATCGGCAACGTACTTCCCAGCGCGGTTTTACATCTTTTCGAGTTATGCAACCAAGCAGTAGGAGGGGACGCGGACGCCCGGCGATTAGCTTGGGAACTCGATGTCGCATTGTCAGTGCTGTCCTCTTTCGATGAGGGCCCAGATCTTGTTCTTTATTTCAAGTACCTGCTGACTTTACTTGGGGAGAATGAATATGAATATCATTTCAATCCAACGGATGCGCTCAGTAGCAGTCAGAAAACATTTGCCCGAGACCAACTAAACATATTTCTTCGTTGGTGGGATGCATGGCCCGGGGCANATTACTAATGAAAGGTGTGACCGACTCAACCAAGGGGGCCTGGTTATGGCATCCGCCACTACCCCTTGAGACAGTGCCCGTGCTGGTCTGGCCACCCCGACCGGCGGCCGCCCTGAAACACCTGCTGTCGTTCGCCTTCTTGGGATCGATAATCCTCCCCTTCGGCGCACTGGCGGTCATCATCTGGGTGTATCTCCAGCCCGCACTCGAGCGCTGTGTACAATTCCAACCCGACTGGATCCTTCAGATGTACGGTCGCAATCTTGGACTCATGATTCTGATAGCGGGCGGCTTACACCTTTACTTTTATACCTACAAACGCCAAGGCACCAGGCGCAAGTTTGACCCCCGAGACTTAGACCGTAGAAACCGTAAGTATTTCGGCAACAACCAAGTATGGGACAACATTTTCTGGAGCTGTGCGAGTGGCATCACTATCGCGACAGCATACGAAGTGTTTTTTATGTGGGGCTATGCCAACGATCTATTGCCCTTTTATCTGGACTGGAAAAAACATCCGATCTGGTTCGTCCTGACATTAATAGCAATTCCCTTTTGGTCGTCCATCCACTTTTATTTGATTCATCGACTTCTCCATTGGAAGCCACTATACAAATTGGCCCATGCGGTTCATCACAGAAACGACAACATTGGTCCTTGGTCGGGGATTTCTATGCATCCGATCGAGCACGTTATTTATCTGAGCAGCATCCTAATTCATGCCCTGGTTGCATCCCATCCAGTACATATCTTCTTTCATACAAGTTGGAATACCATCGGTGCCGCGGCCAGCCATACGGGTTTTGAATCTATTACTATTCGAGGCAAGCCGGTTCTTCTACTTGGGTCTTTTCACCACCAACTGCACCATCGTTTTCACAACTGCAACTACGGCAATTTTCTCGTTCGGTGTGATCAGTGGTTTGGAACAGATCATGATGGAACACCGGAGGCATGGGACAAAATTCGAAAACGCCAACAAAACAGACGTTCTCCTAGCCCAGTTAAAAGTTAGAGTGATCTGGATTACGGCTTTTTAGGTTCTACCCAGAACTCGGAAAGATCGAAAGATAACCTCGCTAATTAGGTCTTATTTTTTGTATTGTTTCCTATCGCCGAACAATAACTCTCTTCGCAGCAAATTCAATAAGTTGATCACGCTGTATTCGCGAATCCGGTTCCGGTCCCCTGGCATAGCCGCTGATACGGCATCGATTTGATCTCCGATTGCAAACCCAAAAAACACCGTACCGACCGGCAGCTCACTAGATTCACTCGGACTGGCAACGCCGGTGACCGCCAAACCCACTTCGGCATTCAGCGCCTGACGCACGCCATTCGCCATAGCCATAACAGCCTCGCGCGAAACGATTGGGCCCGGGGGCATTTCAAACCATTTCGCTGCTAGATCTTTTGAATACGCCACCATAGTTCCGGTCAATACCTCGCTGGCCATAGGCACTGCAGCGAGACGCGCTCCGACCAAACCACCGGTGACCGACTCCGCAACTGCAAGACGCATGGAACGCTCACGCAATAAATCAAGAACCACAGATTCCATCGTTTCGTCATCGATTCCAAAAACACAATCACCGAGAATATGACGCACACGCTTCTCCTCATCGGCGATAACCGCATTGGCAGATTCTTCGTCCGCCGCCTTAACGGTGATTCGGACCTTGAGCCCTTCGATACCGCTTGCCTGAAACGCCAGCGTAGCTGTCCCCAGTTGATCCAGTTCCCGGATGCGATCAGCCAGCATCTCGGCTAGGCCCGATTCTGTCCGGCCCCAAGTTCTCAAAACTCGGCTACGTATCGCCGACGTAAATCCGGCCCGGTGTTTGAGATCTGAAATCACAGTGCCTTTCACCATGGTTCTCATTTCGTGTGGCACGCCCGGCACTGCATAGATGACCTGATTATTGATTGGGCAAATCAGCCCTGGAGCAGTCCCTGGCATTTCAGGAATGAGTGATGCGCCCTCGGGTCTATCGGCCTGCCGCAAATTATTCTGCGTCATCTCTCTTCCACGTGACGTAAAAAGTTCGCGAATCTTTTCACCAATCTCGTGATCGCGAACGAGTGAAACGCCCATCACTTCGGCAATGGCTTCGCGAGTGATGTCATCCTGGGTAGGGCCTAGGCCACCACAAAGAATAACTGCATCACTTCGTCCCAAAGCCAGCCGAATACTGTCGACAATCCGCTCAAGATTGTCCCCCACCTTGGACTGATGGACCGAATCGATTCCAGCCAACGCCAATTCCTGACCGAGCCAAGACGAGTTGGTATCTACGATCTGCCCAAGCAAAAGTTCCGTACCAATGGCAATAATTTCACATCGCATAACGCTTCATTTTCTAATCAAAGATTGGAAGGGGTGGCTGTAGTACCACAATTACACTAGATTGTAATCTTGTCTTTGCTTGTCGAGGGCACCCTATACATGATGCGGGCTCGACTCCAGCATATAGTCTCCTAGCCACCATGGAATCCCGCTAGGCACAATCATGAACCGATTGGCCCAACAAGTGCTNAAGCTCCCCCTGATCATGACAGGGTTATTTCTCGTTGGGCTCCTTTTTGGCATGACNGCTCGGGACGGGTCTCATTTTCGAACGGTATGGGTGGAGTCATACCTCAAGATGCACTCCAGCCTCGTACCCGGAACAAGCGCCGGTGGACTGGTCGTAATCCATAATGATTTTTCAGCATTGTCCGAACTGGCTATGGCCCATCCAGCAATCCTGACTATCAAAGAAAGTCAGTTTTCGAACATCGCCTACGTCAGCGCAGAAGGTGCGGAAGAATCTGCCCTACGCCTGTTGCGCGGATCCCCTTTCGTTCGTTTTGCGGTAAGAAATCAGATGGTTTTTTTCTGTCACTGATCTCTGTCTCTTACCAAAGATCGAATCACCCGGAATCCAGGTACCACTTTTGAATGGCTCTAAAATCGGCTGCCAAACGCTTCGCAGTATGCGGTGCCGTAAAGACAGCCTGAAATTCAGCGGCTGGATTGACAAGCAGGATAGCATTCGAATGATCGACGGGGTAATTCTCTCCTTCGTCAGAATGGGCTTTAAATCCAACGGCCAACTGACTCGCAAAATTGTTGAGGTCTACGCTGTTTCCCGTCACGCCAATCAACTCCGGTAAAAAAAACTCGACATAGGCTCCAAGCCGATCCGGTGTATCGCGATCAGGATCGACCGAGACAAAGATATACTGAATAGGCGGGGTAGGTTCTATTCCCAGTTCTTCGTCCAGTTTAGCGAAATGCGTTAGCGCCAGCGGACAGAGATCCGGACAATTAGTAAAGCCGAAATAGATCAGCGACCAACGGTTCTGCAGCCGCTCTACATCAAATTCTTTGCCCTTATGATCAATCAATTGAACAGTATCGATTTGCTGGGGATCATCAAAGACAATGCCGGCTGCTTCGGGAGTCGCAGAGCTACCGAAAAACGGGGTCACCCACCCGACCCAAATCCCCACTCCAATCACCAATACAGCGATACCGCCCAAAAAAAATGCACGTGATNTTTTCATATTTGAGTCATCTAGCACGCAACGAGTTAACGTTCATTCGATCGTGGCCAGCCTCTTGACCGACGATAACATATAGAGGCAAGGCCCTTTTACACTGGAAGCGCTTATAGTCACGTTCGCAACTTTAATTTCCTTTATTGATTTTATAACGTAAAAAGAATAACCGGTAACGACGCCGACATGAACAATTTAAATACAAGGCACGTACTTCAGTATAGGTGGTTCGTCCTTGTCGTGGCGCTCGGCTACTGGCTATATCTTTTTACCACCACTTCGTTTGACGCATTTGGTTGGCAATTTCGGTTTCTTACTGTCTGGGGTCTGACATTCAATCTATTGGTGGCTGGGTTGATGCTGCGACTCGTGCTGGGCTATAACAAAAAGACGTGGGACTCATTGGTCTCAGCGACTGCAGTATTGAACATGGTCGTAGTTATTCTGTACTGGAAACTCTACTTCGAAGATCCAACGAATATTTACCCTGATGGACCCCTCAGCTGGCATCTGGAATATTACCTGCATGCGATCGGCCCTATGCTGATGTGGTTTGACGCATTTTTTATTTTCAGGGCATTCCGAAAAATATTTCCAGCTCTTTGGATAATGCTAGCAATATTTTTCAGCTATATTGTTTGGATTGAACTTCTAGTATCACGGTTCAACACGAGCCCTGCAGGCACTTCGACGAACGGCTTGCCTTACCCTTTTCTTAACGATATGACCGAAAGTGCAAGAAGCGTCTTCTACGCAGGGACACTTATCACTGCGCTGGTGCTTTTTGTTGCCTCCCTAGTGATTATGAAAGCATGGCGCCGAGCAGGACGATCCCATAGGGATGCTAAGCTCGCTCCAAAATACAAATAATCGGCAGTCTATAAAACTAATAATACAGATCTCTTATGGAGTCCAACATTGAACAAAAATTCGCCCTTAGGGATTTTCAAAGAAAACGACTCTATGAATTCGAAGAGTCGGTGCTCGAAAAACATCCACAGAATCTGATCTTGACTCTGGAAGAGTGTAAATCGCTTGCACGAAAGTACAATCCGTCTGTTCTGGTGAAAGACGGTCGAGGGCGCCGCCATGCNGGGGCATCATTCGAGGACAACCTGATCACTTTACCCATCTGGTCGAGACAAACTGTGATCGTTCTNCATGAAGTGGCACATACATTCGTAGATGACCGNAAATATCCTTATCATGGAGCAGAATTTGTTGGCACTTTTATTGGCTTGCTGTCTAGAGAATCAATTGGCACCATCGAAACNAATATTGCCGATGTCTGCNACGCCCGNCTTAAGTTNGACGAATTATGGATCAATAGATCACNGGAAAGTTCAGGCTACCCAACTAGGCCGATAACATCGTCCTATCACGAAAATTAGGTTTTTATTATGACTGCGAACAACGACCTCACCGCCCGACTTGACAAGGGAGAAATCATCTTTCTGGATGGAGGAATTGGCACAGAACTCGAACGATTAGGTGCCCCCATGGATCATGACACCTGGTGTGCAGTCGCCCTTCAAACCCATCCCCACCTTGTCAAGGACGTACATCGCTCGTACATCAACGCGGGTGCCGATGTCATTACCGTCAACACTTATGCCGCGACCAGGATTGCTTTACGAAACGCAGGCATAGAAGAAAAATTTGAAGAATGGAACCGATTGGCAGTGCAGTTGGCAAAAGAAACTCTGGCCGAATGCGATCCGAGTCGACCCGTGTACGTTGCAGGATCCGTATCGACTTTTGCCTCCAGCTCTCGCTTTGGCCGTTCTTGGAAAGACGGCACGGGTGANCTCAAACTCTGGTTTCGAGAACAGGCAGAACTTCTCGTCGAAAGCGGCGTTGATCTCCTGCTGATCGAGACACTGGCATCCGAATCCTCCGTAATGTCCGCCGCAGTTGAGGCAGCATCTGAATTCGATGTCCCGATCTGGGTCGCCCTTAGTTGTGCCCGAGATCGGAAAACGGGTGAACTCTCCCTCGGGGTTGAAGAAAGCAGCAGTCAATCTCAGACGTTTTATGCCTACCACGAACCGTTCGACTTGGCGCTGGATAAACTGGTCGCACAGGGTGGGTACTCCGCTTTATTAGTAATGCATTCCGAAGTCGACGTGACTCAACCTGCAGTGAGAAGCCTTTGTAATCAATATAAAGGTCCCGTTGGAGCGTATCCCAATGCGGGTTATTGGCAGCGTCCCGAGTGGATCTTTGTGGATCAGATTTCACCGGACGACTATGTTGCGAAAGCCCGTGCCTGGGTGGATGAAGGCGCTCAAATTATCGGCGGCTGCTGTGGCATCGGCCCGGAACACATCCGTGCGCTGGCACAGCTGCACTGACTAGGTAGCTTTTTAAAGACAGGTCGACCTTTTAATTAGAACAGCCAATTTCTTAGGCGACGAAACCCAGCACGCTCAAGAAATCGATCACAGTCCCATGAGCAAGGTTACCGGCGTTGACGACTACGTTTACAAGTCGGCTGAAGAGCTAGAAGCTCTTTCAATCTCAATCCTGTCAGTAGTGGGTTGCGACGAAGAAACCGCTCGTTTCGTCGCGCTCCATTTGGTCGACGCTGACATTAAAGGTGTCGAATCCCACGGGGTAATGCGACTCATCCAGTACGTGGAACAGGCCGACGAAGGCTACTTTCAACCGAGCGCTCGTCCCGAATTGAAAGAAAACGGTCAAGGGGCCTGGCTTGTAGACGGGCAACGTGGATTTGGCATGCCAGCAATCAATCTGGCTGTCGATACAGCCGTTACCCAAGCAAAAAAACAAGGCATTTCTGCGGTGGGCGTAATGAACTGTGGTCACACCGGCCGACTTGGAGCTTTTTGCGAACAGGGAGCACGCGAATCATGCCTCATCATCCTATTCGGCGGCGGTGGTCGTGGGATCTGGCGTCAAGTTGCTCCGCATGGCGGTACCAAAGCGGTGTTACCAACCAACCCGTATGCGTTTGGCATCCCTGGGGGGGATAAAGGTCCTGTAATTCTGGACTTCGCTAC
>JGI24819J35694_1000312_pt1 | contig 11115 bp, 10 predicted proteins | sample METZYME_3_800m_FD_35694 | JGI IMG/M metagenome (IMG submission 35694) | reverse complement strand
GAGGCAGTGGACAGCGGCGACCTGTTCTGGTTTGGATGGCTAGAGCGCGGCGGAGAAGGGCAGCGGCGGTTTGAGTTGGCCAAAGGCGTGCTTCATCCGTACCTCGGCGGCAGAGGGGTGGAGACCTGCCCGGGACTTGCCTATGTCGATTCGCGTTTTAAGTTGAAGGCCACCGGCGCCGCATTTGGCTATGGCTACAATTTGCACCTGGCCGGGGGAATTGCCGGGCCGGGAGTGCGGATCGATCGCTTGACCAAGCCGGGTGGAACCGTGTTCCTCNCTGACGCCGCTCAGGTGAATACGTTCCAGTCCCCGGCCACGAATGAGCGCCCAATGCTCGAGGAATTTTATTACGTGAACGACCGCGAGCAAACTGCGCATTTCAGGCATGGTAAAAAAGCAATTGCGGCGTTTTGTGACGGCCACGTTGGCCAGGCGGGATTTGAAACGGGCTCGATCGATGATCGAATGCCGGATCAGTGGGTGGGGCGCCTGCCCGGCAAGTTGTTGAGTGATACCCTGTTTGAACCTTAAGGCTCACGCCCCGCTGTCTTCATCTTCGGTCTTGTCTGTATCCTCCCCGGCCGGTTCAGGGTCTTCGGGCGGGGTGGGTGACTCTTCGACGACTCGGGTGACTTTTACGTCTTTAGGCTCGATGTTCTTTACTATAACATCTTTGTGAACAAACCACCTGATATTTAGATTGGTAGACAAAACACCAACAGGAATGGTCTCGGGATCCACCAATACTTTTACTATCGAAGCGTTAGCAAAGTCCGGAGTTGGGTCGGCGTTTGATGCGAGTTCCAAAGTCACCTGAGACGGTTCGAGAATATACCTCGTGTTGTCGTCAGGTGATTTAAGAATACGAATGTCGAAACTCTGAATGACGTTAATACGGTTTGTTGAAACCGCAGGGGATTCCAGTAGGTTGATTGGTTTTGACGGTTCTAATTTTGGTTCTTTGAGCTCTTGAGCTTTCACTCGTATGGGATCGTTGCTCGTTTGAACTTGGTTGATCGTGTACCATATGAGCACAGCCAGCAACATCGAGACGGCTTTCCAGCCAGTGTTTCGGGTCAATATGTCATACCAAGCCATGTCAGTTGCCCGTTGTCTTGGTTTGCAGGCCGGTAGCAGCCGGCTTGGGTTTCAATGACATTATCCAACCTTTAAAACTGCGGTTACGAATCGGTGTCACAAACACCGTGTTCAATGTTCCACGAAGTTTCTTGAGCGAAATACCCTGAACCAGTTGCCCCTTGAATGCCGTGGAGATGGCGCCTGTTTCCTCCGACACCGCAATCACCAGCGAGTCAGACTCCTCGCTCATGCCGATGGCGGCGCGGTGGCGGGTGCCAATGGTTTTACTGATGTCCTGCCGGCGCGTGAGCGGGAAAATGCAGGCTGCGCTCAGGATGCGGTCCTCATTGATGATCACCCCGCCGTCGTGAATTGCATTGTTTGGAAAAAAAATGGTCTCGATCATCTCAGGTGAGGCCTCGCAGTCCACAATGATTCCGGATTCGATGATATCCTGCAGGTGCGTTGATTGTTCGATAGCAATCAGCGCCCCGGTGCGCGCCTCGCTGAGCCGGTCAACGGCTTGGATGATGACCTCAATGTTTTCACGTTGTTCCGGAAGCGATGTAAAGAGTGTCAAGTTGCCCAGTCCGGCGAGCAACCGGCGCAGTTCGGGTTGGAAAATGATCAGCGCGGCAAAGGCGGATAACCCGAAGAAATAATTAAGCAGCGACGAAAGGACGGTCAATTCTAACCCGATACAAATCAGGAGGGCAACCAGTAGGCCAAGAAATGCCATAACCATCGGCCAGCCGCGGGTGCCTCGGAAAAACTTTAGTGTGTAATAAATGGCGACAGACAAAATGGAAATCTCCGCCACGAGACGCCAATAATTGGCGATGCCCTGCCAGATGTTTTGCAAAATGTCCATGATTTATCTGTTGTCGCTTAACGCTTCCGTCATTCGGACGGCCTGCACCGTCTCGGCCACGTCGTGCACGCGGACGACATGGGCTCCTTTGGTCGCCGCAAAGACCGCGCAGGCGAGCGAAGCGGGCAGGCGCTCATTGGACGGTGTGCCGAGCAGTTTGCCGATGAACGACTTTCGGGAAGCCCCAATTAGCAGCGGTCGTCCGCTCATAATAAGCTCATGTATGCCGCTCAGCAACTTTATATTGTGCTTCAGTTCCTTCCCGAAGCCGATGCCGGGATCGAGAGCCACTTGCTCGCCGCTCACCCCTTGCTCTGCCAGCCTGGCCAGCCGCTCGCTGAAAAAGTCGCCGACCTCCCGCAGTACATCGTCATAGTGTGGTTCAGCCTGCATGGTTTGCGGCGTTCCCTGCATGTGCATGCAGATATAGCCCGCTTTAGCCTCCGCAACGATCTGCCACATCTCCGGTGACTCGCGGTTTGCCGCGATGTCGTTGACGATCGACGCACCGGCGTCGAGGGCTGCCCTGGCTACCGCCGGTTTTTGCGTGTCGATCGAGATGACGGCTCCACAGCGCTTGGCCAAGCGCTCGATCACCGGCACGACACGGCGCAGTTCCTCCGTTGCGGAAACAGGCTCGGAGCCGGGTCGGGTCGATTCGCCACCGATATCGATGATCTCCGCGCCCTCATCGGCCAAGCGCAGCCCGTGGTCGGTCGCCATGTCGGTGTCGAGAAAGTGACCGCCGTCGGAGAAGGAGTCAGGAGTGGTGTTGACGACCCCCATCACCACCATCGGGCGAGGGAATTTGAAGACGAAATCGCGGACGGTCCAGCGCACGCGGAAGGCTACCTCCGCTTGGCGAAGTACGCAATCGACATTAGGTTATTTCAAGCCAAGCGTCTGCTTGATGGCGGTTTGCAGTGCGGCGGCTGAGGGTGGTGGACCGAAGATTACTTGATCATTGATGATGGTCTGAGGCATGAACGAGCTGCGGCCATTCTTGGAGTTCAACTCGTAAGCGCGAATGTTTTGCTGGAGTTGCTGCTGCACGGTCGCGCTGGCGATAGCTTTGTCTAATACGCCCGCGCCGACAAGTGTGGCCGCGTGCTGTTTCACCGTGTCGAGTGGCTTGGTGGTTTTGTGATCGGAAAATAGCCAGCGATCGAATTCGTGATACTTGGCCGGGGCGACCTGGTGCACCGCAAGGCAAATCCGGGCGTATTTGCAGGCGTCAACATGGTCACGGCCCGTGCGTTTTACCGTGGCGTTGCAATTCGCGTCGAGTGGCATCGGGATCATCACGCAGGATACCTGACCTTGCAGTTTTTCAATTGATTCGATGATGTAACCGTGAAGTTGCCGGCAGTGGTGGCAGGTGTAATCAAACAGGCAGCCAATCCGGTGAGGCGCTTTGACGGGGCCCAGCAGTGGAAGGCGACTGGTGTCCAGTGAAAGATCCGACTTGGGGATGTGAAACGCCCCAGCCTTGGCTGGCTCCGGGTTGGTGGGAGTAACGGTCTTCACGGCCGGGGTTGACGGTTCAGGATCAACAGCGGGAGCCGGTTTGGGTGTTCTTGCTGTCTTGGTTTCAACGATTGGGGCGTTGGGTTGTGCCTGGCCAAGGTCAACAATCTTTGGTGCCGGTTGTTCCTTCGGTATGATGATTTGACCGGCGGCAACCACCGTCACCAGGCCAAGCGCTACGCCGATCGCGGCGCCGAAATTTAAGCGCGCCGAAAGCCGGGAGCCGATGTTGTTGGCTTGACTCAGGAAAATCAGTGCCGCAAGCGAGGCCATGCCGTGTGCCGTGCAGCAGTACGGACAAAACGCCCCAATGGCCACCGCTTGCACGCCGACAAACCAGGCGGCTGCACCGAGGATGGCGAACGAGAAAAGCGTCAGCGAGTTGAGGGAGCGCCGGGCTTTTTGCTGTTGCCCGATCTTAAGGGAAAAGGTGGTGAAGAAAAACGCGCCGTAAAGCCCAAGGCCAAGCAGCGACACCGGGATGCCGAGCCAGTAGGCCCATGAGCTGGTGAGCACCTTCTCACAGTCGGACTCCGGTCCGCAGCCGGGCACCTGCCCACCCTTGGACAGGGTGGCGAGTGCCAGGTAGGCAGTGATGATCGATGCTGAAAACAGCAAAATTCGAACTACATGCGTCCAATTGCCGGTCAGCGGTCCCTGGGTAGTCTGTTTCTCTCGTTCGCGCTTGGATTTTCCCATGGTGAGTCGGGTTTAACAAAAAGGTTGGCCAGCCTCCGTGCAGATCGAATGAGTTGCAAGCGTGAAGTTTAACTGGCAGGCTTCACGATTTTTTTTGCTAAAGCTGGTCGCGGTCGCGCCGTTCTTTCGCAGATGATACGTGCGAGTCCATTCGTTGGCTGGATAGTCCGAGCTCGTCTTCTTCAATTTCCATGTGACTCAAGCGCTCAGTTTCCCCAGTTCGTATATTTGAGGTTCAGTCATCAATCCTCAGTTTTTAGGCTGAAGATTTGTTGCGGCAACAGTTAATACGCCTTGAAAACTGCGCTCATCAGGATGAGTGTCGGTCCACCTTGAAACCACAACTCATTGTAATAGTCGCTGCCGTGCTGTTGCTGGGGTGTGGGAATCCAGATGGTGCTACGATTCAAGCTACCAAAGACGGAAACATTGAAGCCGCCAAGCAAGCCATTGCTGATGGGGCAGATGTGAATGAGAGGGGTAAGTATGATTGGACTTCTTTGCACCATGCGACAACTAATGGTCACAAGGAAATTGCTAAACTTCTTGTCGCCGAGGGTGCGGCTGTGAATGCGAAGACTAGGAAGCTTCTCAAAAGATCGCTAGATCAGGCCGAAGATGAAGAAACAGTCGACCTCCTCCGCAAACACGGCGGCAAGACAGGTGAAGAATTAAAAGATGAAGGAAAGTAATGAAAACGGAATCAAGCCGGGCGTTTACCCTTATTGAACTGTTGTTGGTGATTGCCATAATTGCCATTCTTGCCGGGTTGCTGTTGCCGGCCTTAGTCAAGGCGAAAGGGAAGGCGCATGGGGTTCATTGCCTGAATAATGTCAAACAGTTGAGCCTGGGTTGGGTTTTGTACGCGGACGATCACGAAGGGAAATATGTCAACAACCATGGCCGGGATCAGACCCGTGAGCACCGAAACAACTGGGCGAACAATGTATTGGACTGGGAAAACAGCCCGGATAACACCAACCGCTTGGCCCTGACGTCCTCGTTGTTGTCGCCCTACATGGGCGACTCGATAGCGATATTTAAGTGTCCAACAGATCAAAGCCGCGCCAAGAACGGTTACCGAAACAGAAGCTACTCCATGAATCATCTCGTCGGTGATCCGGGGCCCTTGCTTGATGAATTTAACCCCAACTATATTCAGTTTCTTAACGATGGGCAGCTTCGTCAGCCTTCGGATATTTTTATTTTCCTTGGCGAACATCCCGATACCATCAACGACGGCTACTACATGAACCGTTTTCACGAGTACAAGTGGGGAAACATGCCGGCTTCCTACCATGATGGTGCAACAGCCCTCTCCTATGCGGACGGGCATGCAGCGACCCATCGTTGGAAGGTGACAGGGGAACATGGCACGGTCCGTCCCCCTGTTCAGGGTGCGGTGGGCGGGATTGTGCCGGCTAAGCCAAGAACGGATTTTCAGTGGGTTGTGGATCATTCCAGCCTGTTGAAATAGTCGATGTGAAATGAAGGTAAAACTGAACCGCGCGTTCACGCTCATTGAACTGTTGGTTGTGATTGCCATCATCGCCATCCTTGCGGGGCTGCTGTTGCCCGCCCTGGCCAAGGCTAATAACCATAAGGCTCTCGGCCGGGGCTATTCCTGGTTTGCTGCGGCCAATTTGCTCACCGAGTTTCCTGATCATGACCTGAAGATATTCAACCCGGGAATAAGCGCTCATAAGGTCCATCAGTTGGCTGCGCGGTGGGAAAGAGACTGTCTCAATCTTAAACCTGATGTGCTGAGTGTCTTAATTGGAGTCAACGATATCTGGCATCGCCTTAACGGCAACTACGACGGAACGGTTGCGACTTATGAAAGTGACTATCGCAAATTGCTTAAACGCACGATTAAAGTTTTGCCGGATGTGAAATTGGTTATTTGTGAGCCGTTTGTCCTTCGATGCGGAGCAGTAACTGATAAATGGTTTCCTGAATTCGACAAGTTTCGGGCCGCTGCAAAGAAAATTTCAAATGAATTCAAGGCGCATTTTGTCCCGTTCCAGTCGATGTTCGAGCAGGCGACAGCAATTGCGCCACCTGAACATTGGGCAAAGGATGGTGTGCATCCTTCCAGTAATGGTGCCGCGCTTATGGCTCACTTCTGGCTCAAGTCTGTACTTGGGAACTAGACAATAAAAAATTGCCTCCTGGCGCTGCTAGGACAGTTGCTTGGCTGGGTTACTTCAAATGGCGGTCGGCGAAGTTGAGGTATTGTTCCCAGTCGAAGTCGGTGACATCGTGTTTTCCTGTGCGGAGGTGGTAGCCGACGTGATGGCCAACCGGCTGATCGATTTTTGGTTGTTTGGCCACGTCAACGCCCTTTAGGCCAAACAACTCGTACACGGGACCGGCGTGGTAGCCGGAGAGAAATTCGCCTTTAGGGTCAGCATGGTCGTCTTTTTCCGCACTGGCAATGTATACTGGGCGAGGTGCAGCCAAAGCGATTAGCATGTGTTGATCGACCGGAAGGTCGTTCACGCGGTCGTTGTATTTTGTGAAGTTGTCGCAGAACCAGTGGGGAAAGCTGGTATTGATTCGTTTGACCGTTTCTCCAAACTGGCGCCGGCTCAACGCAGCGCCGCCACAGCCGGAGTCGTTTGAGATGACCATGGCGAAGCGTTCATCCTGTGCGCCGGTCCAGAGTGCGGTTTTGCCCAGGCGCGAGTGCCCCATCACAGCTACTTTCTTGGCGTTGATATTGCGGTCGGTCTCGAGGTAGTCGAGGCAGCGGCTCAGGCCCCATGCCCAGGTGGAGATGCTGCCCCACTCATCCGGCTTCGGCTTGGGGTAAAGCCGGTGGACTCCATTTGAAAATCCATCGTCATAGTCGGGGTCGATATCGCCATAGTAGATCGTGGCCAAGGCGTAGCCACGTTTGAGAATTTTATCGACTGCCCAGCGCGAGCGCCGTGCGCCTCGGGAGCGGTCGTCGGCTCGATTGTTCTCGATACCCCAGTCTTTGCTGTTTCGTACCCAGCTGCGACTGATTGAGATGCCGGGGTCGGGGTGGATGGTGTGGTTTCCGACGAAGTTAATCGTCAGAAAAGCCGGCACCGGGCCATCAGCATCTTTTGGAAGATAAATCAGCATGTTGGCCTCGGGGGTTGCCTCCTTGCGGGCAAAGGTGATGAGCACCTCGCGCCGAATCGCCTGGCCCTCCAGCGCGGTGGTGTCATTTTGGATGACCTTGAATTTGAGTCCCCTTGGACGTTTCGGACTGTGGCCGTACACATGCTCGCGGAACAACTCGAGCACCTCCGGCCGGCGTTTCTCAACCCAGTCGCTGGCCGACTTCACCTTGGTGCCATCCTGCATGGTGAGCGGGTCGGGGAGTTCGTACTTCGGCACCTTGGCCTCGTCGTAGTTTGCGGCGGGCAGGGAGGATTCGCTCATTGTGAGTCCGATCAGGGTGGTGATGGTTAGCAGCAACCGGTGGGTTGGTCGAAGGTTTGCCATACGCGGTATCCAAGCCAAGCGTTGGTGAAGAAGCAAGAACGGAGTGAGAACGTTGGCTTGCTTGATTTGTTCCAGCGAGGCAGGATTTGGCATGGGTTGCCCCCGTATGATTCCATTGGTTGCATTCATTGCAACGCTAAGCCAGGTAGTCTCGGCGCAGGAGTCCCGACACGAAAAGTCGTTCCGCGATTGGGACAACAACAAGGACGACAAGCTGTCGAAGGAGGAGTTGCCCAATAATGCCAAGCGCAACTTTGAACGTGTGGATAACGACAAAAGCGGTTTTATCTCGCTCAAAGAGCACGTTGCGTATCTGACCAGGGGCAGTGGCAAGCGTGAGCAGCAGTGGCCAAGACTGGAGGGCTTCAATGTTATGCAGGGCATTTCCTATGCCGGCACTGACAACGCCCGGCAGACACTGGATTTGGCGCTGCCGTTAAAGCGTACTAGTGACAAGCCGTTGCCGGTGATAGCGTTCATCCATGGCGGTGGGTGGCGAGGCGGGAGCAAGGACGGAGGGCTTAATAGGATACGCGGTTTTCTGAAATCCGGAAAGTATGCCGGGGTGTCGATTGGTTATCGGTTAAGCAATGAGACCAAGTGGCCGGCGCAGATTCACGACTGCAAGGCGGCGATTCGCTGGATCAGGGCCAACGCAAAAAAACACGCCCTGGATGGCGACAAAATTGCGGTGTACGGCACCTCTGCTGGAGGACATCTGGTCGCGATGCTGGGTACCTCAGCCGGCGTGAAGGCGATGGATGGCTCCATTGGGCCTTACACGGGTCAAAGCACAAAGGTGGCTTGCGTGGTGGATTATTTCGGGCCGACGAATTTTCTCCGGATGAACGACTTTGAGAGTCGGATCGATCATGATGCCAAAGGCTCGCCGGAAGGGTTGTTGATAGGAGGTCCGGTTCAGGACAATAAAAAGAAAACCCTCACAGCCGATCCTATTTCGTATGTGAGCAAGGGGGACTCGCCTTTCCTGATCATGCACGGCACGAAGGACATGGCGGTGCCGTATAACCAGTCAGTTATTTTATACTCAGCACTCAAAAAGATTGGCGTTCCGTCGGCATTGCTGACGGTAACCGGTGGGGGACATGGTGTCGGGGGTGGCGTGTTGAATGAGCATCTTCAAAGGTTTTTCGATCGCCATTTGTTAAAAAAAAGAGGTGTTTTTGAGAGCCTTACCATACCGGTGGCGAAGACTGCCCAACGTTAAGGCCTGATTCTGAAGGAATAACCGAGCTGTTTTTCACCCTGTAAAACGGGTATTCACTTGACGGTTTAATCGATCGAACCGTAAGCTGCACCGGTTAGGCGCTTTTCATGTTAGGCAANTTTAAGAGCCTGTTTTCCAACGATATNGGAATCGATCTTGGCACGGCCAACTCCCTCGTTTATGTTCGAGACAGGGGCATTGTGCTGCGCGAACCCTCTGTCGTCGCGATTGAGGCCGGCATGACCACCGTGCTGGCTGTGGGTGAGGAGGCGAAGCGGATGCTGGGTCGGACACCGGGCAACATCGTGGCCATCCGCCCAATGAAGGACGGGGTCATTGCCGATTTCGAGATCACTGAGGCGATGTTGAGAAACTTCATCCAGAAGGTTCACAACCGCAAGTTGATTGCTCCACGGGTGGTGGTGGCTGTGCCGTCGGGAATCACCGAGGTGGAAAAACGGGCGGTGAAAGACTCCGCCATCCATGCCGGAGCGAGGGAGGTTTACCTGATTGAGCAGCCGATGGCGTCGGCAATCGGCGTGGGGCTGCCAGTGCACGAGCCGACCGGCAACATGATTGTCGATATTGGCGGCGGCACCTGTGAGATGGCGATTATATCGCTCGCGGGAATCGTGTTCAGTCGGAGTTTGCGTGTCGGTGGCGATGAGTTTGACGACACGATTACAGCCTACATGAAGCGTGCTTATAATTTGATGATAGGCGAACGCACAGCAGAGGAAATCAAGATTACGATCGGTTCAGCGTATCCGCTGGAAGAGGAACTTTCAATGGAAGTAAAGGGCAGGGACTTGAGTGCGGGCCTGCCGCGGATCATGACGGTTCGTTCCGAGGAAATTCGGGATGCGTTGAAGGAGCCGCTGAACAACATTCTTGAATCTATCCGCTTGACGCTAGAGAGATGTCCCCCCGAGCTTTCGGCCGACCTGGTCGACCGCGGCATCGTAGTCGCAGGTGGTGGCGCCCTCGTGAGGGGCATTGACCAGTTGATCGCCGAGGAGACCGGCCTGCCGGTTCACATCGCTGACTCCCCATTGACGGCCGTGGCTGAGGGGACGGGGCGGGTGCTGCAGGAGTTGCAGTTTTTGCGGCGGGTGGCTTCCAAAAGCGGAGAGTAGCGTGCGTTCGTCCCGTTGAATGACGGGATGAAACGATTTTTTTACAAATCGCAGCAGACGGCGGTTGGGGCGGTGCTCCTGACCGTGTTCCTGCTACTGGTGATGCCGGAGGGTGTCCGCGCGCGGCTCAAGTCCGCCATCGGAGGGTTGTTTTTGCCCGCGCTCAGCATCAGCACCACCGGCCAGGCAGCTCTTGAATCGCTTGGTCAACTTGGTGTCAGTGATCGCGATCCATTCCCCACAAACCAAGCGCTTGGCCAAGGGTCGGGAGCGACATCTTCAATTACAGAATTGCAACTGGAGAATGACCGGCTCGCAGGGGAAAACAAGCGNTTGCGCGACGCGGCGGAGTGGGAGCAGCGGATCCCGTGGGAAACTCGTCTCGTTCGAGTGGTAGGGCGAGACCCGTTCAACTGGTGGCGGCGTATTAAGGTAAACCTGGGCACCAACAAAGAGGCTCGCTTAAGATTAAATCAGCCGATCATCTCTGTCCGGGGCGAGTTGGTGGGACGTATCTCTGAGGTGGGTCCGCTGACATCGTGGGTGCTGCTAGTGGGTGATCCCAACTGCAGGTTTTCGGCGTTACTAAAGGAGTCGCGAAGCCAGGGCGGGATTGTTTCACCCCGACAATACAGCGCTGATCCCCGGGTGGTGGAGTTAACCTATCTGCCAAATGATGTCGAGGTGCGCCCGGGTCAGGCGGTGGTCACCAGTGGGATGGGAGGGGCTTTCCCGAAGGAAATTCCGGTTGGCCAGGTGGTGGATTCATGGGTATCAAAGAATGGATTGTACACCGAGGCCCGAGTCAAACTGCACGCCAATCTTAACCAACTTGAGACCGTCCGAGTGCTGGTGAAGTATTGAAAAGAACATCGTGACAGGAAGAATCAACAAAACCCTAGGACTGATGATTGGTGCCTACCTGCTCGTGTTTTTGCAGTCCCATTGGCAGGGGCCTAGGTTGTGGCTGGGCTTTCAGCCTGACCTCACCCCAGCGCTGTTGGTATGCGCCGGGCTGAGGCTGGGTGCCGGACAGGTAAGCACGGCTGCCATGCTAACCGGCCTGTGGCTCGACAGCCTATCGGCTAATC
>JGI24819J35694_1000311_pt1 | contig 11125 bp, 6 predicted proteins | sample METZYME_3_800m_FD_35694 | JGI IMG/M metagenome (IMG submission 35694) | reverse complement strand
TCATGGTATATATCGCTGTGCGTTTCCAGTTCAAGTTTTCCGTGGGAGCGGTTGTTGCCCTTGCCCATGATCTGATTATCACGCTTGGCATCTTTTCGGTTTTTAGTATGGAATTTAACCTGAATACTCTCGCAGCCATGCTGGCCATTATTGGCTATTCACTGAATGACACTATCGTGGTATCCGATCGTATTCGAGAAAACTTTCGCCGTATGCGGAGAGGCACTCCTATTGAAATGGTGAATAGGTCATTGAACCAGACTCTTAGCCGCACACTGATAACGTCATTTACTACATTACTGGTATTGTTTTCCATCCTGTTTGTAGGTGGAGATGCGACCCAAGGGTTCGCTATCGCCCTAATCATTGGTGTCATAATTGGTACCTATTCGTCGATCTATATCGCCTCTAACATTATCATCTATATGAATGTAACGCGGGAAGACCTGATGATTCCGGTTAAAGAGGGAGCGGATCTAGATGGGTTACCATAAAGTGGCTTCCTCAGCTTTTAGTGAAGATGCAGAATCAGAAGCTTACGATTTATATTTGTATAAAAAACGTGCTGGTATCTACTGCTGTGCACCTGTCCCCATTGGCCACAATCAAGTTGCAATATAAATTGGCGATAAAGTCTCAGAGGTCTGTTAATTTTCACTTGGCGATATAGACCAATATTGCTAAGGTTTAGGCATCAAAAACTGCGTGATTTCTATACACACAGAAAGAGGCTGGATTCTCTTGATTTTTCTGGCAAAAATCCAACATAGACTACTAAATTACAGTCTTTATGGGCTGTTAATTCGACTGCTGTTGGCTAGCTTATTTGTGGTGCCTGCGCTGGCTTCCGCTCAGTCTAGTGATTTGTTCCCACGACCGTCGGAGCTTGAGCCGGCTGTAAATTTCTGGATCAAGGTGTACACAGAGGTCAATACGCGGAATGGGTTTTTACACGATTCCCAGAATCTATCGGTAATCTATGCGCGAGTTTCCAACAACAGGAGGGAACGGGAGGCNCAACGGAACGAGATTCGCGAGAATTTGCAATTATTGGCGAGCGGTAAAAGAGACGATTTAACTCGCTCCCAAAGTGAAATTNTGACCCTTTGGCCTGAAGATGTCAGCAATCAAACNCTGCGGACCGCGGCCTCCAACATAAGATTCCAATTGGGTCAGTCCGATCGATTTATGGGTGGTCTAAAACGCTCAGGAGCGTATCGTGCCCATATTAACCAGGTCATCCGCGAGAAAAATCTTCCCNTCGGCCTGNGCGTGCTTCCTCACGTGGAATCCTCATTTAATCCCCGAGCCTATTCTAGCGCCTCAGCGGCCGGCATGTGGCAATTTGGGCGTGCAACTGGGCAGCGATTCATGCGTATCGATCACATTGTGGACGAGCGTATGGATCCTTATATAGCTACTTATGCAGCTATGAGCCTGCTTGAATACAACTACTCTGTTCTCGGGACCTGGCCGTTAGCACTCACTGCTTACAATCATGGTGTGGGTGGCATCTCTCGAGCGGTGCGCCAGATCGGTACTACTGATATAGAAAAAATTGTAGCTAACTATCGCGGGCGAGCATTCGGGTTTGCATCCCGGAATTTCTATGCCCAGTTTCTTGCGGTGATGCATGTCGACAATAATGCTCAGCAGTACTTTGGGGATCTTCAACTGAATCCCGCGCCGAATTTTCTGGAAGTGGAGACTGATGCATATATAGATGCAGAGATCTTTGCCAGCGCTATAGGGGTCAGTTTGGAACAGCTACGTGCCGATAACCCTGCGTTGCGTCCGGCTGTATGGGAGGGCAACAAACGGATACCTGTTAATTTCCCACTTTGGGTAAGGAGGGAGGCAGTAACCTCTGGTGATTTGCTGGCACTGGTGCCGGAGGATTTCAAATTTTCCATGCAGACTCCGGACATCGCATATGTTGTCGAGAGAGGAGATAGCCTTTCTGTCATCGCCCGTCGCTTTGATACTTCTGTTTCGAGACTGGCAGCCCTCAATCAGCTTTCCAACCGCCATCGCATCCAGATTGGTCAGCGTCTACTGTTACCACAGGACAGCCTTGACGATCAACAGTTAGCTTCTAATGTAAAACCATCCGCTCCTTCCGATGGTGTCTATACGGTTAGGCGAGGCGATACAGTATCGCTCATCGCTGCTCGTTACGGCATAACCGAGCAATCATTATTGGGAAATAATGGTATTCAGGATCGTGATCGCATATATCCGGGACAACAATTAACCTTGCCCGGATTTGAGCCGGAACATGACCAGTTTGTAGTGATAGAGTCCAGTTTGACTCCAACTCTGCCGAGCAGGGAACAAGTAGCAGGTGAAATTGATGAGGCGGTTGTATTAATTGATGAGGTTTCTGTAGGGGATGTAGAAAACACTGTTCAGGAAACGCGGGAGGAACCTCCGGTTCAACTGGCACTGAACGAAGAATTATTGCCACCGGCGGCGGTATTGCCAGATAACCAGGTTTTAGACACGACAGTAACTCCAGAAGAGGAACAGGCGGTAGCGATCGATCCCGCTCTAGATCTGGCAGAAAGTAACGAGCAGCTAACAGAGGCTTTGGCAGCCGATCCGTCAGACTATACGGTCGCGAGCAATAACACAGTAGAGATACACGCTTCGGAAACCTTGGGACACTATGCGGACTGGCTTGGTATTCGAGCTTGGGATATTCGACGACTAAATAATATGGCATTTCGAGACCCGGTCATAATAGGTAAACGCCTGAAGTTGGATTTTTCGAGGGTTAATATTGCAGAGTTCGAGTTAAAACGACGTGATTTCCATTCATCCCTGCAACAAGAGTTTTTCAGCAGTTACCGTATCCAGGACGTTGAGCAGTATCGAGTGGCGAGTGGTGACAATATTGGTCGAATTGCGCGGAATCGCTATTCCACGCCGATCTGGTTGTTGCGCCAATACAATCCGGAACTGGATTTCAACCGTATTCAGATCGGTCAAGTAATGGTATTTCCCCTGCTTGAACAAGTTAACTAAGATTTATAAAACTTTTCGACCAGATTAAAAGCGTCTTTTTTCTGGAATTCCGCACAGTATCCAATGGGTATATTAAGAAGATATTAGCTGCGCGTTTTGCGCGTTTTTCGTTTGAGCGATCTGAACAGCATTGACTAGGAAATTGCCTTTGAGCCTTCTGGGTGATTGACAAAATATTCGTCTTCTGCCCCTAGATTATGGGTCTATTTTGCAAATCGGGGATTTACAAGGTAGCTTCGGCTCAGCATTATTGATCTAGTGTGATTTTGCTGAAATCTCCTTTAGTGAGGAATATAAATGAGCATTAAATTGTACGGTATGCCTTCTAGTAACTACTACAATATAGTCAAGGCGATTTTGATCGAAAAGGATATAGTGTTTGAGGAAATCCTCATCAAACCCAACCAAGGGGCTGAATATCTGATCAAGAGCCCGATGGGAAAAGTGCCGTGTATGGAAACCGATCAGGGGTTTCTTACAGAAACCGGGGTTATGCTCGACTACGTTGATGCCCTCGGTGAGGGCCCCTCTTTATACCCTGGAGATCCTTTTAAAAAAGCAAAGGTGCAAGAGCTTATTCGATATATAGAACTTTATATCGAACTACCCGGCAGACGGCTCTACGGTGATGTGTACTTCGGCCGTCCTGCCTCCGAAGAAGAGAAAGGCGCCNTGAAGCCTTTGCTGGAGAAAGGGTTTGTCGCACTGCAGCAGATTGCCAAGTTTGAGCCCTATATCGCCGGTAAAGAACTGACTTATGCCGANTTTTATTTCCTGTTTGCAGTTCCACCGGTGACTCAGGTATGCAAAAGGACNTGGGATTGGAATGTTCGCAGCGATATGCCNAAAATAAAGGAGCTTTCAGATTTGCTGGGTAAGAGAGAATCGATCAAACGGGTGCATGCCGACCAATCGGGAGCGTAAGCTGAATTCGGAGGCAGAAAGATTAAATCTTAAACCCTCTGCAGCTCTTTTTATCGGTGCGGGGTTCTTTCCAGGATCCCCTTGTTTTCATCCATTTTGAGAATGGCTTTAATATTATCCTGTATGTTTTCAGCTGTGGTGTTGGTTCCAAGGTCGATTCCCTCGTTTTCCCTTATGTCGGCGGAATAATAGCGGCCGCCGCCGGCCTGAATAATACGTCCATTTGGGGCGTTCTCGCTACACAAAAATACAACCGCTGGGGTAACCAGTTCTGGAGCGAGTCGATCGCCACTGTCTTCAAACCCAGGTAATTCTAAAGTCATCCTTGTCGCAGCAATTGGTGCTATTGAGTTTGTAAAAACATTGTACTTGGCACCTTCAAAACGGAGTGTATTCATCAATCCTACCAGCCCCAATTTAGCTGCTCCGTAGTTACTCTGCCCGAAGTTGCCAAAAAGACCAGATGTCGAAGTGGTCATTACGATGCGCCCATAATTTTGCTCCATCATGACTGGCCAAACGCATTTAGTGGCATTGAGGCTGCCCATCAAATGAACGTCCAGCACTGCGTGCCAATTAGCTAGTTCCATTTTATTGAAAGTTTTATCGCGCAGAATTCCGGCGTTATTGACCAGAATGTCGATGCGGCCCCATTTGCTCATAGTGCTATCTACCATCGACTGGACCGCCTCGAGATTGGTTACAGATGCTCCATTGGCTATAGCGGTACCACCAGCATCTATGATTTCCTGGGCTACTGCTTCTGAGGCTGACATCGAACCGCCAGTGCCATCGACACTGCCGCCTAGGTCGTTGACAATTACCTTCGCTCCGCGGCGACCCAGTTCCAAGGCATGTTGTTTGCCAAGACCACCACCGGCTCCTGTGACAATGGCGACTCTATTTTCAAAACTAATGGTCATAGGTAGTCCTCTCTATCAAATTTAAATCAAGGTGTTTCGCGTAGATCACGAATCAATCTTTTCAAATATGGCAGGATTCTATGAACATTGAGTGTAGTAGTAAATCTCTTAGTATCATGGAATTACCCCAACACCCATTTGAAAAATTGGTTATCATCACTGGCCAAAAATACTGTTAGCAACATTTAATGACGAATATTCAACCAGTACCCGCAGCTACTGTCGTCTTGGCGCGCGAATCTGAAGTGCATCCTGATATTGAAATTCTATTACTTAAGCGCAATTCGCGCCTTGTATTCCATGGGGGTCACTGGGTATTTCCAGGGGGAAGGATTGACGCCGAGGACTTTAAGCGCAGTAGAGGTGACCTTGAATACCCGGCAGCGTTGAAGGCTGCGGTACGTGAAACGCGGGAAGAGGCAGGCATCGAAATCAGTGAAGAACATCTCATTCATACGGCGCACTGGACTACACCTCCAAAGCAACCACGGCGTTTCAGCACTTGGTTTTTTGTATGTCCGCTGTATGAGCATGTCTCGGTAAGAGTAGATAACGACGAAATTCTTGAGCACCGCTGGATTACACCTGTAAAAGCGCTGGCGGAAGCGGACGCGGAATCTCTAGTGTTGCCAAGGCCAACTCGAGTGACGCTGCAGGATATTGCTCTCCACCAGACCCTCAAAGAACTAGTTGCTGCCGCAACTGAAGGTAATATTCGGGTTTTCCCGAAAGACTCAAAGCATTACCACCCTGTCAAGATGGGCTACAGTCCTTCTGGGTGATTTGAAATTTTTTCTTCTCGGTGACTTCTGCAGGAAGTAGCTGACAGACAAGTCCCAGACATCTCGTCACTGTCTCGCCGTTTTCTTGGCGACAGTACCAAGCCTGAATCGATCCTAGGTGATCCTTCACATAATGCTGTGGGCGTTTTATCTAAAAATAATTTAGCGTAAGCAAAGTTGTGGCATATTCAAAAATGTCCTTAGCAGAAGCACGCATCAGTTCAGTCAGCTGATTTACCTTGTAATTGTCCCCAATCTGGCTTTAAAACCTTGCTTTTCGGTGCGGGTTAATGGGATAGTTAAGACCGCTCGAATGTATAGGGGCGCTAGTTTTAACGGCCCGTTGGGACGCTTTAATATGCCACGTGGCATGGTTTTTAAACGGCGTTTTCAGGGGGCTGATAATTTTGTTCGAGTAGATATCATTGCACCGAATAGACATCTATTATGAAGTGTCCCGTAATCGCAAGTAAGCCGTCATACATATTTTAGACTGAAGAGCCTTTATGTCTTCCTCCACATTCGAAAGCCTTCGAACTACCCTTAAGAATCTACGCCGGCGCCGCCGTAATCTTTTCATACTGAAGCACGGCAGCCTATTTGCTATTGCTGCCGCGCTGCTCGTGCTATTGATAAGTGCCATATCCATATGGATGGATCTGGATAAAGCGGGAACTACATTTCTATTTATCCTAGCCTTGGCTGGATTTGGTGCGTTGTTTTGGCGCTTGGTGTGGTTACTAAACAGGAGACACTCGGATGATCGCCGTCTCGCTCACTATGTGGAAGATCACATCCCCGATCTGGAACAACGTCTCATCACCTCGCTCGAATTCAGTGAGGAAGATTTAATTCAAGGCAAAGCGGGTGTTTCGCAGCAGTTTATTCGACAGCTCTGGCTGGATGCCCAGGAACATGTCCAACAACAGAAATATGAAGTTGAAACAGTAACGCCAGCTCGAGGTTCATGGGTCTCGTTTACTTCTGCGGTCACCATAGTGGGAGTAGTGGCAGGTCTCTTTGTGACTTCAGATTTGTTATTGAGTGCGTTCAGCAGATTGATCTGGCCTTTTTCCATTGAAGAGCCTGTTCAGGTGGTAGAGGTGCTCCCGGATATCCAAATTAGCGTTGAGCCTGGCAATATTGAAATGCAGCGCGGAGATGGTGTAACCATATCGGCTCGCGTGACCAACGCAATTCCAGATACGATTAATCTGCGATTGCAAGACGACAACGTTAACTGGCGAGACGTGTCTATGAGTCGCGATCGAAGTGGTAATGAGAGCGCTACCTATAGTTACTTTATCCCAGCGTTGCAGGATGACACGACTTACTATGTGACTTTTACTGAGCGTAACGAACAGAGCTCTCCTCAATATCAGATTAGCTTGTTTGATCTTCCTCGGGTCGAGCAAATTGATCTGGCATTTGATTATCCTGAGTACACTGACATCGAGGATATGNTGGAAGAAGACAGTGGTGACATGATTGTGCCTGAAGGAACTCGTGTTGATTTAACGATAACATTCAACAAGGCTATAGCAAGCGCCAACGTAGAGTTTGATGAGAGCTATAGTACTGACGACGAAGTGGTCAATGCCATTGCTAAATACGAAGATATTGAGTTAAGTATTGATGGCGTTATTGGTAGCGGTTCATTCATCGTTAACCAGGATGGTGTGTATCGTATTCAAGCGTCTGACTTCTCAGATTTAGAAAGTCAAAATCCACTCGATTATTTCATTCGAGCCATTGAAGATGCCCCACCTGAGTTGGCGCTACAACGACCGGGCCGGGACCAGGATGTCATGCCATTAGAAGAAGTCATGCTGCAAGTCAGTGCAAGTGATGACTATGGGCTTAGCGAATTTAAACTGAACTACAGTGTTATTGGCAGCGGAGAAGTAGAGGTGGATTTTCTGGGGGAAACTAATGCGCGAAATGCAGATGGCGAAGAGCTCATCTACCTGGAAGATCTAGAAGTACAACCAGGTGATTTCGTTAGCTACTTTCTGACCCTAACAGATAATAATGCTCTAGACGGGCCCTCTGAAGTCATATCTGATATTTACTTCTTACAAGTTATCCCCACCGACCAGGAATTTAGACGCAATGCTGGTGGTGGAGGCCAGGGCGGTGGTGGAGGCCAGGGCGGCGGCGATGGCAGTGCTTTGGTCTCTATACAAAAAGACATTATTGCGGCCACTTGGAAACTAAAGAACAGGCAGGGGCAGGTATCGCCGGAAGAATTTAGCAGCGATGCTGAGATCATCGCCGAGTCTCAAAAAGAAGCCACCGGTCGTGCTCGTATGTCGATAGATCGTCTGGCGGAGCGCCTAAATTTCTCCGATGATACATATGACACTGCTGTGGAAAACCTATCTTTGGCCATTGAGCAGATGAATTTGGCTGCCAATGACCTTGATCTAGGACAAATTACAAGCGCTCTAGGCCCAGAACAATTTGCACTGCAATTTATTCTGCGTGCCGAAGCCAGTATTAACCGCACCAACGTCAGCATGCAGCAGGGTGGCGGTGGCGGTGGCGGTGGCGGGGCACGCCAAGAACGCGAAGATTTGCGTGAGCTGTTTGAGATGGAGATGGGCCAACTGGAAAATCGTTATGAGACGCCTAATAGCGCTGGTGGCGGGAATCGAGAAAATCAGGAAGAAGTGAATAAGCTGGAAGAACTGGCTCGTCGTCAGGAGGGTCTGACTAGAGCGCAGCGCAATCTTGCGCGGCGTGAAGACCAGATGACAGAAGAACAGAAACGACGCGAACTAGAACGTCTCATGCGGCAGCAGGAACAGTTGAGTCGTGAAGTGGCACAATTGGCTCAGCAGTTGTCGCGTGGCCAACAGAGCTCGTCGTCACAAAGTGGACAACAGTCTCAATCCCAATCTTCCTCTAATGGAAGTGCCACTGGTGGCCAACAACAGCAACAGACGGCCCTTCAGCGGGCTGCTGAGCAAATGCAGGATGCGGCACAGAGTGAGTCAGCGTCTATTGCTGCAGCGAGGAGCCAGAAGGCTCTGGAAAACCTGCGAGAGCAACAACGCGAACTCAATGAACAGGGTGAGCGCTCGGTAAATCAATTGGCCCGAAACCTGGGTCAGCGCGGTCAAGAATTGCTGCAACAGCAACGCCAGCTTCAGGAATCGTTACAGCAGGCAACTCGCCAGCAGGGCCTGGGTCAGACTCGTCAGTCGGTTCGCCAAGATGAAAGTATGCAGGGGCTGATTGAAGATCAGCAGCAACAGCAACGTGATCTCGAAGAAATTGAAGATATGTTACGTGCCATTATTGCTCGTGGTGACAACGACGATCAGCGTCTCATGTCACAGGCACAAGCAGCGTCAAGGGAACTACGCCCAATAAGGGAAGAAATGGCAACTAGTAACCGAGTATTGCGCAATGGCATGGTAAACCTGTCAGTTGACATTGAACGCGAGCTAGAGGACCAAATCGAAGAGTTTGCTCGGAGTCTTTCCGCTCTTAGTCCTTCTCGGGACGATTCCGGCTCTGACCAGATTCAACAAGCGGCACGTGATGTCGAAGCCTTGCGCGAGCAAATTGAGGAGCTGGAACAACAGGCGTTAGCATTTAACGAAGCCGGACAGCAATCGGGAGGGGGCGTCCCTTCGGTGCGTGAATTAAGGGAACAGCTACAGCGGTCACAGCAGCTAGCTCAGTCTCTACAGCGACAAGCGCAAGCCCAGGCCGGTGGTCGCCAGCCTGGTGGTCAGTCTGGGCAGGCTAATTCTCAGGGAGGTCGTCAGCAATTGGGTGGCGCCAGGGGATTGAATGACAACCGAGTCGGCAGGGGTGGGGAAATTCGCACTGACGGTAATAATCTTCCATGGGGAAATGCCCGTTCTATACGTCAACAATTGACGCAGCAGGACATCGAGGAGTTTCTTAAACAGCCGGAATTGTTTAGACAACTCCTGGAACCAATCCTTGAACTTGAAGGTGCACTGCGAGCCCAAGCAGAACTGGACAACATCAATGACAAGTTGTTTACCACCGTTGATGAAGATATTCCCGAGGAGTATCGCAAACTAGTCGAAAATTACTATCGTGTGTTGTCAGAAAATCAGGGGTCTGCTAATCAGGCCCAGTAGTAATGCAATCCCTCATACCCAATCTGTTCACTTCAATAGGAGAAGGCACTTTCAGCTTTGCCTACGGAATTAGTCCCTACCTGTTTTCGTTTCTTGTCGTCCTCATTGTGTGTGGAGTGTGGCTGACCTATTTAAAAACAACCCGACCTCTTTCGTCCGCTTGGAAAATGTTTTTTGTTGCAACCCGCTCCAGTGTGTTAGTTATTTTACTATTTTGTTTGTTAAGGCCTGTCATCACTACGTTCCAGGCAGCCCCCCAGGAAACCTATCTTGGGATACTAATAGATAATTCTCAGAGTATGTCGATCGAGGATTTGGATGCAGGTCAATCCCGCCAGGAAGCCGTTGAGGAAAATATATTCGGTAATGGGTTAATTGATGAGCTTTCCGAATCATTCCAAATCCGCAGTTTCCGCTTCGATAAGGATACCCAGCGCATTGTAGGACTGGATGGCATAACGGAGGAGGGAACAGGTTCCTCGATAGACCAAGCTCTTAAATATGTGGATGACCAGCTCAACGGGCTACCATTGGGTGGCATAGTTCTGGTTACCGATGGTGCCGACAACAGCCAGATTGATCCAGTGACTAAGGCTCAGGAACTTGGCAATCGTCAGATTCCTATTTTTACCGTTGGAGTCGGCCAAGAAGAAATACCACAGGATATCGGCATTGTAGATGTAACTGCAGCTAAAACTGTTCTTGAAGGCTCTGTTTTTAATGTTTCGGTTTCCTTGGATCACCGGGGTTACGAAGGCCAGGAAGTCGAATTATCCATTATCGATAGAGATAACCAGGTAGAGTCCGAAGTAGTAATTTTGGGAGCAGAGGGCGTGCCACGCCGTTATGAACTCCAATTGAATCCTGAACGACCAGAACTGATTGTGTACGATCTCCAAGTCGAGCTGCAAACCGGAGAGATAATCGAACAGAACAACAGCTACAGTTTTTTAGTTGATAATACAGAGAAGCAGCCGCTGGATATTCTTTATATAGAAGGTCATCCACGTAACGAGTACAAATTTATCCGCCGTGCTGTTGAAGATGATCATTCACTGCGCCTAGCAACTTATCTGCAAACCGGGCCTGAAAAATATTATCGGCAGGGTGTCGACTCGGCAACAGAACTCAACAGTGGCTTTCCTAGGGACAAGGAAACCTTATATGAGTACGAGGCCATCATTCTGGGGGACATTGAAGATAGCTTCTTTAATGCAGATCAGCTCCAGATGATCGAGGACTTTGTGGCTGAGCGAGGTGGNGGGTTTCTGATGAGTGGTATGGTGGATGTGGAATTCATTAGCACACCGATCGCCGATATATTGCCGGTAACTCTGGTGGAAGA
>JGI24819J35694_1000307_pt1 | contig 11157 bp, 9 predicted proteins | sample METZYME_3_800m_FD_35694 | JGI IMG/M metagenome (IMG submission 35694) | reverse complement strand
GGTTTAGATTTAGGATTCATTTTGTCTAAGATGCGCCGCCGTACGGCGGCTCGGCGGCTATGCGTTAGCTATCTTCTCCCAGTCCGCCTTGAACCGGGTTACGCCGGTGGTGGTCAGGGGATGGTCGATCATTTGGGTAAGTATCTTATAAGGAATGGTTGCGATATGGGCCCCAGCCTGGGCCGCTAGAGTGCAATGCAATGTGTGACGGATACTAGCCGCCAACACCTTGGTTTCAATCTGGTGTTGCTCGTATACCTCAACGATGTCTTTGATCAGGTCGATTCCCTCTAGGCCGATATCATCCAGGCGGCCAATGAAAGGGCTAACCGCGGTGGAACCGGCCTGGGCGCCCAGGATTGCCTGGTTGACCGAGAAGCATAGTGTCTGATTAATCTTGATGCCTTCTTTCGAGAGGACCGAGATCGCCTCAAATCCGTCTGCGGTACTGGGGATCTTCACCCAAGGGTCGGAAATCCAACCAGCGATGTCCCGCCCTTCATCGATCATTCCTTGGGCATCCAGGGATATCACTTCCACTGATATTGGTCCGTCCACGATCTCAGAGATCTCCCGAACCGCTGATTTGTAGCTCTCCGCGTTTCCGATCCCTTCCGCGGAGGCCAGGGAAGGATTGGTTGTCACGCCGCTGATCACACCAAGCCGGGCGCCGTCTCGAATCTCTTGAATGTTGGCTGTGTCCAAAAAGAGCTTCAAGGTTTCACCATCCCTGTATATTTTTGTTTAGCCCAACCGGCCGGACTAACGTCAAAGCTGGCCGGTTGGCTGATTGAATTTTCCTGGACCGATCGCATCAAGGGAACACTGGTTTCCGGTTGGGGATTCATATTNTGGCTTATCAAAGGGTGTTTTGGATTAGTAATGACAGGTGTATGGATTGATCGGGTTAATTGGAGTTCAGGTCCAGNGGTAGCGGCCGTTGGACGCCTTCCCGGATCGTCTCTTTGGCAGCGCCAATGAATTGGCTGAATAAAGGGTGGGGGCGGTTGGGCCGGGACTTGAATTCGGGATGGTATTGGGTGCCGANCATGAAAGGATGGNCGGTAACTTCACCGGTCTCAACCAAGTTNCCGTCGGGCGAAAGACCGCCTACGATCAAACCGGAATTCTCCAACGTCTCCCGGTAGCTATTGTTAAGTTCAAAACGGTGCCGGTGCCGCTCCATTATGGAGTCAGAACCGTAGGCCGTTTTGGTCAAAGTCTGGTTCTGTGGATGACAGGGGTAATCCCCCAACCGCATGGTGCCACCCTTGCTTGAAACGCCTTCTTGGTCGGGCATTATATGCACCACAGGGTTTTCGGTCTCCGGGACCAACTCTTCAGAGTTGGCGTCTTCTATCCCCAGGACATTTCTGGCCCATTCAATGACCATCACCTGTAGACCTAGGCAAAGTCCCAGATAAGGCACTTTATGTTCTCTGGCGTAACGCACAGATTGAATCATCCCTTCCACGCCCCGGGGACCGAACCCTCCCGGGACCACTATTCCACAAACGGTGGACAGGTGGGCTTCTGGCCCGTCCCGCTCGATATCTTCGGAATGTACCCATTGGAGATCGATGTCTCTGGTGTGGTCCAGCCCGGCATGCCGCAGGGCTTCCCGGACCGATATATAGGAATCGGGGTATTCAACGTATTTACCCACCAAGGCTATCGATACACTTTCTTTTGGTTCGTTCATGCGGTCGACCATTGCCGACCACTCAGTCAGGTCGCGGCTATTGGCGTCGAGACCTAGGGTTTCAACGATGGTGTCGCCCAACCCGGCATCTTCAAGGACCAAGGGCACTTCATATACATTGTCAACGGTCAGCACCGGGATTACGGCCTTGATTGGAACGTCGCAGAAAGCCGAGATCTTTTCACAGATAGCTTCAGATACCGGATGGTCGCTTCTGCAAAGAATAGCGTCTGGCTGGATACCAATGGCACGTAATTCTTTCACGCTGTGTTGGGTTGGCTTAGTCTTCAATTCTTGGGCTGCTGCTATATAAGGAAGCAATGTCAGGTGAATGTAGAACACATTGTCCCGCCCCACATCATTTCTCATCTGCCGGATAGCTTCTAAGAAGGGAAGGCCTTCAATGTCGCCTACCGTCCCTCCGACTTCAGTGATGATCACATCGGCGCCGGATTCGGCGGCCAGGGCAAGAACTCTATCTTTGATAGCGTTGGTGACATGGGGCACTGTTTGAATGGTGCCGCCAAGAAAGTCACCGCGCCGCTCCTTGGCAATTAGGTTGAGATAAACTTCTCCAGCGGTGAGGTTGGAGGTACGGGTCAACTCCACGTCGATGAATCTTTCGTAGTGGCCTAGGTCTAGATCAGTCTCGCCGCCATCTTGGGTTACAAATACTTCACCGTGCTGGTAGGGAGACATGGTCCCGGGGTCAACATTGAGGTAAGGATCCAGTTTGATGACGGAGACGGTGAGTCCTCGGCTTTTCAGGATACGTCCAATGGATGCGACGCTGATCCCTTTGCCTAATGAACTGACAACTCCCCCGGTTACAAAGATGAATTTTGTCGGCATCTGCCTACACAAAAAATGGGGTTTGGGGAGGGATTCCTACGGGGTGATCTATCAACCGAACTGCCGCCCCAATAGACACGCCAAAAGATACAGTGGGTCTAGGGTCATACAGGGATTGCTAAATGAAAAACGAGGTGGTTCGCAGGGCGTGTGCAATGATTCCAACTCTAATTATATGAGCCGATTTTCCAAAGTGTCAAGAGATTGAATATAAAATTATGTTAAATCCGCGATCGAGCTATTCAAACGACCCATTTGTTTCACACCGGCGGCAGCAGGTCTAGGTAGTCTGCTTCAAATCCGGCGATCCATCCCAGCTCTTCCTGTTCCTCCAATGTGACCGTCCCCGGCGCGCCGCCACCCTCCGGCAGATTGCCGATGTCCCAATCATCGGCAAATGCTTTCANCCTGGCCTCGTCTATACCCAATAGTTCTCCAAGGATATATTCGTTGGCTTCCCCCAAACGGGGCGCCGGGCCTTTGATCTCTGCTTCGCTCTTGGAGAACTTCCAGCCTCTCCCTATGTATCCCTTGGACCGCAGACCCACTTCTGGGGGATTGTGGACCGTTTCAAAGAAGCCACGTTCCAGATATTGGGGGTCGGTGAGCGCTTGTTTAGCCGTCAGGACAGCACCGGCGGGTACTCCCGCCTCTTGTAGACCGTTCATCACCTGATACGACGTAAGGGCCGATGTCCAACTCCCGATGATCTGATCTAGCTCCTCTTGGTGTTGCCGGCGTTCGATGGGGTCGGCGAACCGGGGATTGGTAGCCAATTTCGGGTTTCCGACCGCCCGGCACACCGCCTGCCATTCTTCATCACTGCCTACGGCGATAGCCACCCATTGGTCGCGGCCTTGGCAAGGATAGACCCCGTGGGGCGACCAGAACGGATGGCGGTTACCTATGCGTAGGGTCCTACGCCCATTAAAGGCGAAATCCAACAGGCCCGTGCCGATAACTGTGGTACCCGTCTGGTACATGGCTAGGTCGATCCATTGCCCTTGGCCGGTGCGGGCCCGGCGCAACAGAGCCGCCATCAATGCGCCCAGGGCTGTCCAAGTAGCGAGGAAATCGGAGTAGGAGTTCCCCATCTTGTTGGGCACTTCGCCTTCCACTAAACGACCGTCCTCTTCCTCTTCCATATATCCCATGAATGCGCCGGTGCCGTGGGTCGGCTCCAAGGCTGACGCCATAGCCCCAAAGTTGCTCCATGGCCCGCTGTGGCCGTAGCCGGTGTTAGACACCATGATCAGATCCGGTTTGTTGGCGCGGAGACTCTCAAAGTCCAATTCGAACCGGGCCATCACTCGGGGAGTGAAGTTCTCCAGCACCACGTCACAGACCCCTACCAGGTCCTTGATGATCTTCTGAGACTCTTCAGAACGGAGGTCTAGAGTCAAACTGCGCTTGCCCCGGTTCAGGTTTTGAAACGTACCTCCCTGTTCCCACCAAAGCTCGCCGGGCTGGTTATCGGGGAATGGGCCGGTGATAGTCCGGGTGGTATCCATGAACTGGGGCTGGCAGGTGTCGATCTTGATGACCTCTGCTCCCAGGTCGGCCAGGTTAGCCCCGGCGAAGGGCATGGCAAAGACTCTGCTTAGATCCAGGACCCGGATGTTTTTCAATGGCGCTTGGAGCATTTTCGTGACCACTCTATTTAAATAGTCAACGCCAGATGGCTAACTAGATGACGCCGAGCTGCCGGAGGGATACCAGGTCCTCGGCGGAGTAACCCAGCTCCACACCGAATATCTCTGAGTTGTGCTCACCCAGCAGAGGGGCAGGCTGGGACCCGCTGATCGTCTCGCCGGGGAGCCGCACGGCCATTCCCGGATACTGGGCCGGGCCAACCACCGGATGGTCCACCTCAACGAAGAAGTCCCGGGCTTGTAGATGGGTACATTCAGCCAGGTCTCCAGCATCTTGGGCCATCCCAAACACCAAGCGCTGCTCGCCCGATGCCAGAAACAACGGTTTCCGGTCCCATTGGGACAACCCTTTAATCAATAACTCTTTAAGCTCTTCACCGTGGGCAACCCGTCCGGCCCCGGTGGCGAACTTCTCGTCTTGCAGTTCCTCCAGCCCGATCAGGCTGGCGATGGTCGACCAAGGTTGGGAGCCCTGCACCGAAGGGGCAACGTAGCCGTCGCGGGCGGGCATCAGTTCCTCGAAACCGGCCCCGCGGACCGGGCGGCGTCCCTTCACCGCCCCCATGTAGTTGTAGTAGGGGAGGGGTTGGACCAGATGGGCGCCTAAACACTGGGCCACCGCGACATCGACATGCTGGCCTTCTCCGGATGTGAGGCGGGCAAACAGCGCCACCTGGGTAGCGGCTGCAGCGTTGGCCCCGGCCACATAGAACGACTGGTCTAAGACGTTCCTCAAGGGCGGCTGGTCGGAGTCTCCCGAATGGTACATGAGACCGCTTAGCGCATAGGTCACAATGTCCGTTGCTTCGAAGTCGTTGTACGGTCCGGTCTGGCCGAAAGGTGTGATGGAGGTGAGCACCAATCCCGGGTTCGTTTCAGCCAATGACTCGTAGTCCAATCCCAATTCCTTGGAACGAGCGGGCGGATTGTTCTCCACAAGAACATCGGCGTCGGCCACCAGACGGTCGAGCAATCTACGGCCACTAACAGCGGACGGGTCCAGCGTTACGCCCTTCTTGTTGGTGTTCAGGTAAAGGAAGGTCAGGCTCTTTTCCGAATCTGGGTCGTCGCCAGCAAACGGGCCCATGCGGCGGGCATTGTCACCACACCCAGGAATCTCCAATTTGATAACATCGGCACCGTAGTCTGCAAGTAGCTTGGCGCACCAGGGGCCGGATATACCGGAGCCCATGTCCAATACGCGGAATCCCTCTAACAGCCCGGCGGGCATCAGTCTTCCACATCCCAAACGAGCGGTAGACTCTCGCCTTTCTTAGGCAATACAACCGTGCCACTGCCGGTGGCGGTCTGGTCTCCCCGATTGTTGGTCAGATTGACCTCGCAGTCCACATGGCCATACCCACCTACCTCACGGGCCGCGATGACAACCCCTGAGGCTGTAATCACGTCACCTGGGTAGTCCATCCCCCGGTGTTCTACATAGAAACGCTTGAACCAGCCTTCCGGTCCGGCCAGCTTGATCATCAGTTGGCCCAGGTATTGGTTCTTGAGCGAGCCGTTCACAACGACGTTAGACAAGCCTTGGTGGACCTGGGCGAAGGGCAGGTCCCAGTGGATGCGGGCGTAATTTCCGTTGGCCGCCGCCCAGCGAACTAGGTGGGTAGTGGTCAGCGGGCCCTTTACGACTTGCTCCAATGCCATGCCCACCGACACATCTTCAAAATTCCTTTGTGTTCCGGCGGCATGGAGTGTCCGCGCCACGGTCTGGTCGGGCGCAGGAGGGGAGATTACCACGCTGTTGAGTCCTTCCCCGGCATCGGCAATGGCCTTGACTTCTTCACCCGGCGGGCGGCTCCGGTGAATGCTCACCCGGTCCGCAACGCTGATCGCCTCTCCGTGCTGGTTGGTCTGGGTCTCGCGCCGAACGACGAAAACCAGGGGACCAGACCGGCCCTGTTTCTCGAAGATATCGACGATACGAAACTGGCGGGTCACCCAATCGCCCACGTAGGCTGGACGCAGAAATTGCCAGTCGCTGCCGCCATTCAATCCGTAGCTGTTGAAGGGCAGTGGCACGTCGAAATGGGAGTCCTGGCCGGCTCCGAAGTAGCCGATTGATGGCGCGATGTCCTTCCAAGTCGCCAACGGCGGACACAGCAGTCCTTTGAACCGGCTGGCCTCAGCCGCGGATTTGTCGATGTAGAGCGGATTTGGGTCTTCAGTGGCGTCGGCCAAGTCGTAGGCCATCTCGTCGCTGAGGGGGAAACGGTTCCTTTCGGGCGAAGTCTCGGTGCCAATCAGGCCGCGGACCTCGGGAGTTATCAGGCTATCGGTCATATTTAGCGCTCCCGGTGGGATTATCAGGTAGGATGGATGTCAGACGGGCGTAGGCGTGCGCCGCCTGCAGTCTAGCATACCCCATTCCAGTTGGCCGGGTGTATCATGTTGCCGGTCAAAATGTCGCGCAACACCCGATTGCATGGAGGAAATCAAATGACTCTGAACGAGTTTATCGAAGACGCATTCAACACCGAACTCGAGTACCTCATGGACGCTCTGGGGGATATTACCCCTGAAGAGTTGATGTGGCGGGCCGGGCCGGAAGCCAACCCCATCGGGTGGATACTTTGGCATATGACTAGAGTCGAGGACATGTGGTTCCAATTCTTCATACAGCGCCAGCCGGAGATCTGGGAAAAAGATGGTTGGAACGAGAAGTTCGGGCTACCGACCAGGGACAACGGCTTTGACCATACCCAAGAGCAGGTGGCGAACTTTCCAGCGTACGACCTGTCTGAGATGTTGGAGTACGGGAAGGCTGTTAGGGCGGCTACATTGAGCTACCTGAAGACCGTCAATCCGGAACAGATGGACGTGGTTCCCAGAGAGGCTCGGCCCGAGATGTCGGTGGGTCGAATCTTCCGGCAGGTTGTCGGCGAGATCTACCAGCACCAAGGCCACATTGCCTACCTGAAGGGTCTGGCCCGGACCCGATAGCTCCCGGTGGTTAAACCCAGCAAGTGATTCCCAGCCAAAGGGCGGACCAGGTTCATTGACATAGGAAATCGCTGGGCGTAGCTTGAAATCACCTGGTACTAACCTGTTTTACCGCCGGAATATACAGTCGGCAGACACGGGCCTGTCGAACTTCAACTCCACTGGCGCAAGAATAGCGATTTGAAATCAGCGGCCGGCGTTCTCCGAAAATTCCTATTACAGCCAAAGCTCCGGATGGCCTTGGGCTTGGTTGTTGGCACTGTCATCGGCATCGCCATGGTGCGTGATGTAGAATGGGGCTCCCTTTCATCTGCCTTTGGCAATTTCCCGATCGGCTACGGGCTGCTTTCCCTGGCCGTATTCTCAGCCGCCACCGCCATGCGCGCCTTCCGCTGGCAGGTGCTGTTTCTCGGCGACAAGGTCCCGCTCCACAGGCTTTTGCTGGTGCAAAACGTCGGCATCGGCCTAAATAGTGTCTCGCCACTTCGAATCATCAGCGAAGCCACCCAATTTTTGATGCTCACCGTCAGATACCGGGTCCGAGGTGATGAGGTCGCAGCCACGCTGGGAATCCAAAGGGTGTTGGATTTTGTGATCGCGGCGCTTCTCTTAGGCGTTGGCTTGATGGTACTGCCCAGCCTAAAGGGACTCACCCCTTACATAGCCGGCGCCATCTTGATCGCAGTCATCAGTGTTCTGGCTGTGCCGGTGGTCATCTGGTTCGGGTCTAGGCCCGGCCTCACTCATCTACAGTTGCTAGCATCCACTTCATCGTCGCTCAGAGATCTGACACGGGCACGGGTACGCCTAACATGGTCCTTTTTGCTAACCCTGGGATATTGGATGTTGTTAGGGCTATCGGCCTGGGTATTGGCTCATGGAATGGGAATAGACATCAATCTGCTGGTCGCCACGCTGTTGGTGATCGGAACTCTGACTTTCGTGGCCCTTGTGCCGTCCCTCCCTGCCTCAGTAGGAACCTTCGAGTTTGCCGTCTTTTATCTGTTGACCACTATCGGGGTGGGAGACGGTGACGCTTTGGGGTTTGCTCTGGTGATTCATGCGATCCTCTTCATGCCCCCTATCTTGATNGCCATCATGGTCTTCGTAACTTGGGCAATAACGGGCCGNGGCAACCCCACGCGCCTCGATCCCGACCTGCTACCCACTGATCCGCTGCAAGCCCAGCCACCCACCGACTGACACTTTTTAACCCCTTTAATCTGCCCGTAGGACGCATAGCCTCCCTCATGGCCCGGCGGCCACACAGCTTTATAATTGGTTGTGATCTCGGTTGAATTGGACGGGCGTGTCAATCATGGAACTATTCTCGTTTAAACGGCTCTTAATCATCGGCGCTGCTGCGTTAGCTATCGGCTGTTCGTCCAGCGCTACGCCATCTCCCGACACGGATGTGAGCGATGGCGTACCCGTTGCCATGCCCACCGCGGTTGTTGTTCCGGCGCCGTCCGGCTTCTCAGGCGGCACGCTCAAGGTCGTCGCTGACTCACAGATACCCCACCGGGACGTCCATCAAGAGGTCCAAGAAACATTGGCAGCGCTAGGGCCGGGTCTGGCCTACAGCAGGCTGTTGCGGCTCCGTTCCGGTCAGGGGGCCAACCAGCCCAACCTGCTGCTGGAATGCGACCTGTGCCAGAGCTGGGAATTGAACGAAGACCTAGCATTCGTTTTTAAACTACGGCCCGGTATCAAATGGCAGAACATAGCGCCGGTGAACGGTCGTTTCCTGAACGCAGAGGACGTGGTGTTCAGTCTGGACCGACTCAAGACTCCCGGTTGGCCCAATGCGGCTCTCTTGTCATCCATCGGGAATGTCGGGGCGATAGGCGATCTGACGCTCAAGGTCGAACTAAATGTGAAAGACGCTGATGCTCTGCTCGCCCTCGCCGACGGGCACGCCAAGATCGTCGCGAGGGAAGTTGTGGCGATGTATGGCGACCTGAAAGATGCCCCGGTAGTCGGCACTGGCCCATGGGTCTGGCAGGAGACCGGCCCAGGCGAAAATATGGTATTCGTACGGAACGACAACTACTTCGAGGAAGGCCTGCCGTTCCTAGACCAACTCGACGTTACAGTCATGCGCACCGCGCCGCTGGCCCATCCTCCAGGTACGGTTGAGTCCGACAAAGTAGCGGCGTTCCGTGCCGGTCTGGTCGATGTCCTATCCGTGGGCCCCATCGAATGGGACATGGTGCGGCAGGGCGAGCCTGATTTCCAGTCGGTTGTTTCACGCCGGTCTGGATCAGGTGTGGTGTTAGCGATGAACTCCCAAAAGCCAAACCTAAAAGAGGCTGCTGTCAGGCAAGCCGTGTTCCAGGCCATTGATCCCTGGGATTATCTGGACACTGTGTGGTCGGGACAAGGGTTCTCCAGCGTGGGCATACCTGTGAGGGAGGCCGACTGGCTCTTGGAGCGGTCGGAGATGCGCCAGAACTTCTTCGCGGACCCAGGCAAAGCCCGGCAGCTATTGATCGATTCCGGTCAGCGTCTGCCGGTTAAGCTGGAGGTTGCCGTCCGCATCGAAAGGACCGGCGACGAGAATGTAGCTCTGGAAGAACGGCTGCTCACCGACCTGACCTCCGTGGGATTTAAGCCGGAACTGCGGCGGATGAACCCTGTGCAGTTCGACGACCTTGTGATGGGACCGGCCAGGGATTTCCAGCTGGTAGTGGGTGCTTTACCTCCAACCTCGACCACCAACAGTTACCTGTTCGGGCTCTTACATAGTCAGGGCCAATGGAACCTGGCCGGGCATGACGATGTTCAGTTGGACTCGATGATCGAGACCCAGGCGGCCGAATTCAACGATGCCGAACGCCGGGTACAGTTGGTAGAGATTCAGCGCCGAGTGTTGGACCAAGCCTACTTGTTCAGCCCGGTGACCGCAGCTTCACGTTGGGTATTCAGCAACGACTTGAAGGGGTTCGAGCCCAACACAGCATTGTCTGAGTACAACTTTTGGTCGAGGACCTGGCTAGACCGTTAGTTAGACTTCTTCCGGTAATCCTTGATGCCCTCCTCCAGGGCCGTCAGGGGCAGTAAAGCACATTTTATCCGCACAGGGTATTGCCGCACTACCTGTAGAGCCAGGAGGTCGCCTAATGCAGCCTCATCGCCATCGGCGCCGTTCTTCATAGCGTCCCGGAACCGCTCACCCAGTTCTTCCACCTCGGGCAGAGATTTGCCGTTCAGCAGTCCGGAGAGCATGGAGGCTGCTGCCTGGATTATGGAGCAGCCTTCGGCACGGGCGCTTACGCCGGATACGTTGCCTTGGCCGTCCAGCTTGAGTTGCAGGATAGCCCGGTCACCGCAGAAGGGATTGAACTCTTCTGCTTCCACATCGGCGTGATTGATAGGCGCGCTGTTGCGGGGGCTACGGAAGTGTTCCATGACTAAGTCGCCGTAGAGGCCGTTTAAAGGGACGTCAGGCAGTTGGGGCATAATCTCAATCAGCCATAGGAAAAATCGTATTCAGCTTAGCACAGGATAAGTAGGCAACCGCTCCGAATGAACCACGGCTACGCCGGCCTTTTACTCAGTCGTTACTTCTGATTCACCGGAGAGGGCCGCGTTCATGGTGTGCCAGGCTAGAACGGCGCACTTGATGCGGGTGGGAAATTCGTTGATGCCAGAGAGGGTTTCCAGGTCACCCAGCGTGTCCAGATCAATCTCGCCGCCAGGTTCGGTGATCATGTAGTGGAAAGCCTCGAAGATCTCTTGGGCTTTCTCGAGACTCTGACCCTTGATGCTCTGGGTCATCATGGATGCCGAGGCCCGGGAGATGGCGCAGCCGGAGCCCTGGAACCCGACGTCATCAATCACTCCGTCAACAACCTTGAGATAGAGGGTGATCTGATCGCCGCACAGGGGATTGTAGCCGTCAGCCGTCTGGCTCGCGTCATCAACTTTCTTGAAGTTGCGGGGCTTGCTGTTGTGCTCCAGGAGAATCTCCTGGTAAAGGTCGCTAAGACC
>JGI24819J35694_1000306_pt1 | contig 11172 bp, 8 predicted proteins | sample METZYME_3_800m_FD_35694 | JGI IMG/M metagenome (IMG submission 35694) | reverse complement strand
AAGTGGTTGCCAAAGCGTTGGGCTGAACCGGCTTTAACGAAAAAAGCATTTGTGTTTGATCCGGAAACATTCACTTGGGTGAATCGGAAAACAGGCAAAAAGTTTTGGGGTGCAAATGCATCCAGGTAAAAAATAACATGTAAATGAAATTGAAAGGGTTAATTGCGGCGGTTCACACCCCGATGGATGACGACTATTCGGTAGATTACGACGTGGTTGCCAGGCAGGCTGAGCATTTGGTCAAGGGTGGGGTCAGCGGCGCCTTTGTCACGGGTACAACTGGTGAGTGCCATTCGCTGACCACTGAAGAGCGGCTAAATCTCTTTAACGCCTGGGGGCAGGCGGAACATCGCAACGGGCTGAAATTCATCGCGCATGTCGGTCACAACAATCTGCCTGATGCACAGGCGTTGGTTCGTTCTGCGCGTGACTCTGGCGCGGATGCAATTTCGGCGATGGCACCAAATTTTTTCAAGCCGGCCGATGCCCAGTCACTTTGCGATTGGTTTGTCAAAATGACCAAACCGGCTCCGGAGTTGCCGTTCTATTTTTATGATATTCCGTCGATGACAGGGGTGATGGTAGAGACGGATGCGTTTTTGGATATTGCCAAAGAGCGTTTGCCTGGTTTTGTCGGGGTGAAGTTTACAAACCAAGATTATGATTTGTTGCAACGCTGCATGGCGAATACTTCAGTCAAGGCAGACATGCTGTTTGGCACCGATGAGCGGCTTATTGAGGGGTTAGGATTGGGTTGTGTCGGTGGAGTGGGGAGTACCTATAATTTCGCCTCGCCTCTTTACCGTCGTATTATCGATGCATTCAATCGCGGGGATATGGAATCTGCGAAGGCAGACCAAGCCCGGTCACTCCAAATGATTAAGCGCATGTATCAAAACGGGTTCGCTGCCTCTTGCAAGGCAGCGATGGGCTTTACCGGAGTTGACTGTGGGCCAGTACGCCCACCGATTGATCGCATAAGTGCAGAAAACTTGGTGAGGCTTCGAAAGGACTTAGACGCGATGGGTTTTTTTGATTGGGCGATCAAATAATGGATGTTTCCCGTCAGCGCGATTTGCTTGCCGTGTATCGAGACGGCCTGCTGGACGACACGCTGCCTTTTTGGTGGCCGCGCTGCGTGGATGAGGATCATGGCGGCTTTATGTTCGCACGCGATCGTGATGGCTCGCTGCTAGACACCGACAAGGGCTTGTGGCAGCAGTGTCGCGCCACATGGCTGTTGGGGACTCTTTACAACACCGTCGAGCCACGGGCCGAGTGGCTGAAATGGGCCGGGCATGGAATCGGTTTTATTTCACAACATGGCTTTGACTCTGACGGGCGGATGTGGTTTCATGTCACGCGCGAGGGAGTCCCGATCCGCAAACGCCGCTACGTGTTCACCGAGACATTTGGCGCTATTGCCTATGCGGCCATGGCCAAGGCGACCGGTGAACTTGCCCAAGCGGAGAAGGCTCGCGACTTGTTCCGTTTGGCCAAGCGCCACTTCACCGACCCGTCGCTGGCGGAACCGAAGTTCACCGACGCCCGCCCGGCCAAGGCCATCGGCGCACCGATGATCCAGATGGTTACCGCGCAGGAGTTGCGGCACAACCTGGACGATGAGTCGTTCACGGCCGATATTGATGCGGCGATCGCGGAAATTCGTCGTGATTTCATGAAGCCGGACATCGAGTGCGTGATGGAATCGGTCGCGCCGGACGGCTCCATCATCGACCACTTTGATGGCCGCATGCTCAACCCCGGTCACGCGATCGAGTGCGCATGGTTCATCCTTTGGGAGGCCAGGTTGCGCGACAACGATCCGGAGCTGATCCGAACCGGGTGCCAGATTCTCGACTGGATGTGGACGAGGGGATGGGACAACGAGTTCGGTGGGCTGTTTTATTTTCGTGATGTGCACGGCAAGCCGGTGCAGGAGTACTGGCACGACATGAAATTCTGGTGGCCGCACAACGAGGCGATCATCGCGACACTGCTCGCCTGGCAACTTACCGGCGACGAAAAATATTCTCGTTGGCACACGCAGGTGCACGACTGGGCCTACGCACATTTTGCCGATCCCGAGCACGGAGAATGGTACGGTTATCTGCACCGCGACGGTCGGGTCTCCGTCCCGCTCAAGGGCAACCTGTGGAAAGGTCCATTCCACTTTCCCCGCATGCAACTGGTCTGTTGGCAGTTGCTAGAGGAAGCGCTTGGCTAGGCGGACGAGGTGTATTGGCCCGTACGACTTTTCCCGGCTTTACAGATTCCCTGAACCACTCCACGATTGCTCTCGCAAGGGTTGCGGCAGCATTGATGTTTTTTCAAAAAAACAACCTTGGCATTTTTTTATGAATTTATGAACTCTATAAAGATTCCTTAACTCTTAGAATCCGAGTTAGTTACAGAATTGGTTTATCTGAAAAAATGAAAAAACAACAAACTGAGCCATCGCTTTTAGGGTTCACACTGATCGAGTTGCTGGTGGTGATTGCCATCATCGCCATTTTGGCCGCAATGCTCCTGCCGGCCCTGGCCAAGAGCAAGACCATCGCTCTCCGGACAAAGTGCGGTAGTCACCTGCGCCAGCTTGGCTTAGCCAACATGATGTACATGGACGATAATGAAGACATCTTTCCATATCATCGCCGGGCTCTGGGTGTTCCGCCGAGCAAGGGGTTTCAGCGGTTGGTTGAGTTGAACAAGGGCATGGACTACGCGCGGGAGGAGACCTGGTTCACGCTTATTTACGGCTACGCGCCGTCGGACCAGGCGTATCGATGTCCTGACCTGCGGCACGACAAGTTCCAAAATGCATCCAAACAGCATGACAACTGGCGGTTCGACGCGCACAGCATCGGCTACGGGCAGAACTCCTACTTTCTCGGACAGATGCCGGGGCGCCAGGGTGAGAAAAGCGGATACCTGCCCAGTGGCTATGAGGTGAAGCTTGGCTCGGTGAAGAGCCCGGCCGAATGCATCAACTTGGCCGACTCAGAGCAAAAAACAGGCGGTCACTGGTCGCTCACGATGTGGTGGCCATTCATCAACCGCGCCAACGAGGGTGTGGCAAGCTTGCGGCACAGCAACTCTGCGCCGGTGACATTTGTCGATGGCCACGTGCAGTCATACGACGATCCGGATCGGACGATCAACCCCAGGCGCGACAACAGTGCTGAGTACATCGAGAACTGGGATCCAGAGCAGCGCCGCCACGCCTTTCCCTGATTATTGTCTGCAGTTTGCTGGAGTAGATACGCACTTCAGGCGGGGAGACACATTCATTTGGATCAATCGATCCGGTTTCGTGTGTCGAAGTATTTTCTGGGCAGTTCCGCGCCGGCGACGAAGCTTAGTTTGCCCATGTTGACCATCTGGTAGACATTGATGCGGAAATCCGGGCAGGTACTCACGAGGCAATAAGCATTGGTTGGTGACATGCCATATTCATCAATCAGCCAAGCCATTAGATTTTGCGTGGCCGAATCGACTGCTAGCTCCAAAGGACGGGCAGCATGGACGGCAACAATGCTCTCTGGCTTTTCGATGCGCATGAAGGGTAGACGCTTTTGCTTCACCAACTCAAGTCGCACACGGACGGTGGCGCAGGTCTCGGCCGCGGTGCCGGTGTACTCGGTGTCGCCCTGGCTGGCGTGGACATCACCGAGATAAAACAGGGCACCCTCATGAAAAACCGGGAGCTGGATTCGGTTGCCAACGGCAACGTCGCGGATGTCAAGGTTGCCGCCCCATAGGCCTTGGCCGTCAATACTGGTGGTCACTTCGCGTTCTGGAGCGACACCAATCGTCCCAATGAATGGTGTGATTGGCCAAGTGATCTCGTCGTTAAACTTCATCGTGCCGTCCCGCATTGTGCCGCTAGGCCCGGGGCTATGTTTGAAAATCTTGGTTGTATATTGGTCGGAGAGTTCGGGCCAGCGGGTGGATTCACCGAGTGGACCACGCTTGGGGCCAATGGCCACCCACGAATAATCACCCACCTCAATATCCTCGATGTCGATCAGCAACACGTCGCCGCGCTCGGCGCCCTCGATATAAACCGGTCCGCCGATCGGGTTGGCCATGGGCGGATATTGCTCAAAGCCCGGACGGTTGGCCGGGATGGCCTTGTCAGCGGGTGACTGGAAAAACCCGGAACTGGCATCCCATGTTTCGATCTCGAACGATTCACCCGGCTGGACGCAAAGGAGTGGTTCATCCCGCCAATCGAAGGCGAACTTGCGAGCTTGTTCCCGGGTGATCCGTTGCATGACGACAGATGTTGCGACAAGCCAAGCGTACGGCGCGCCTCTGAACGAAGCAACTTTGTTCAGACCCCCATCTCGGTTTTAGCCTCGGAGAACTTGGCGATGGCAAACTCGAGATCTTCTTTTGTGTGCGCCGCAGATATTTGTATGCGAATGCGTGCCTTGCCCTTGGGCACAACGGGGAAGGAAAAGCCGGTGACGTACACGCCTTTGTCGAGCATGGTGTCGGCGAACCGGCTAGCGAGGGCGGCGTCGCCGAGCATGATGGGGGTGATGGGGTGTTCGCCCTCGAGGATGTGAAAACCGCTGTCGGCCATTTTATCACGGAAAAACTTGGTGTTCGTCTCTAGGCGATCGCGCAGCTCGGTTGAGGCGTTTAGCAGGTCGATGGCCTTGATGGAGGCGGCGACGATGCTCGGGGCGACGGTGTTGGAAAAAAGATACGGGCGCGAGCGTTGGCGGAGGGTTTCAACGATTTCCGCGCGGCCGCTGGTGTAGCCGCCGCTGGCACCGCCGAGGGCTTTGCCGAGCGTGCCGGTAAGGATGTCGACGCGGCCCATCACGTCGTGATGCTCGTGTGTGCCGCGGCCGTGCTCGCCCATGAAGCCGACGGCGTGGGAGTCGTCGACCATCACCAGTGCCCCCTGTTCATCGGCGAGATCGCAGATGGCGGGGAGATTGGCGAGGTAGCCGTCCATAGAAAACACGCCGTCGGTGACAATCAAAATGCGGCGCGCGCCCTTCGCCTCGGCGAGTTGCGCGGCGAGGTCCGCCATGTCGTTGTTTTTGTAGCGGAACCGCTTGGCCTTGCAGAGACGCACACCGTCGATGATGGAGGCATGGTTGAGTTCGTCGGAAATGACGGCGTCATCGGGGCCAAGCAGGGTCTCGAACAAACCGCCGTTCGCATCAAAGCAGGACGTGTAAAGAATGGTGTCCTCCGTGCCGAGAAAATCGGTGAGCTTGTCCTCGAGTTGCTTGTGGATTTTTTGCGTGCCGCAAATGAACCGCACGCTGGCGAGGCCGTAGCCCCACTCGTCGAGCGCATCACGCGCGGCGGTGATGACGTCGGGATGGCTCGCGAGGCCGAGGTAGTTATTGGCACACATGTTCAGCACCGGCGCATCGCGCCCAACGCCCACGCGAGCGGCTTGCGGCGTATCGATCACGCGCTCGCCCTTGTAAAGGCCGGCGGCGCGGATTTCGTCCAGCTCGGTTTGCAGTATGGTTTTTAGGTTGCCGTACATTCTACCATTCCAAAATCACCTTGCCGCTTTCGCCGCTGAGGGCGGTTTCGAATCCTTGCTGGAAATCGGCGAACTTAAACCGGTGCGTGATCACCGGTGCGATGTCGAGGCCACCCTCGAGCATCACGGTCATCTTGTACCATGTCTCGTACATTTCGCGGCCGTAGATGCCCTTGATNGTGAGCATGTTGAAAACAACCGTGTTCCAGTCGATGGCCATTTCCTTCTCGGGGATGCCGAGCATGGCGATCTTGCCGCCGTGGCACATGTTGGCGAGCATCTCGTTGAACGCGTCCGGGTTGCCGCTCATCTCGAGGCCCACGTCGAAGCCTTCGTCCATGCCGAGTTCCTTCTGTACGTCAGCGAGCGATTCGTTGGCGACATTCACCGCGCGCGTGACGCCCATGCTCTTGGCCAAGCCGAGCCGGTATTCGTTCACGTCGGTGATGACCACGTGCCGCGCACCGGCGTGCCGGGCGATGGCGGCGGACATGATGCCGATCGGGCCAGCGCCGGTCACCAGCACATCCTCGCCCAGCACCGGGAAACTCAGCGTCGAGTGGGTGGCGTTGCCGAACGGGTCGAAGATGGAGGCGACGTCGAGGTTGATACCCGGCTTGTGCACCCACACGTTGGTCTGTGGCAGGGCGATGTACTCGGCGAATGCCCCGGGCCGCGTGACGCCGATGCCGGCTGTGTCGTTGCACAAGTGACGCCGACCGGCCATGCAGTTGCGGCAATGCCCGCACACCACGTGCCCCTCGCCACTGACCAGTTCGCCCACCGAAAAATCCCGCACATCACTGCCCACCTCGACGATTTCACCCACGAACTCATGCCCCACCACCAGTGGCACCGGCACGGTTTTGTCTGCCCAATCGTCCCACTTGTAAATATGCAGATCTGTGCCGCAAATGCCGGTACGGTCCACTTTGATGAGCACATCATTGGCCGCAACGCCAGGCTGCGGTATGTCCTCTAGCCAAAGTCCTTCTCCAGGTTGTTTTTTTACGAGTGCCTTCATCTTTCAAACGAAAAAGATATCCATTTAATGAACTCGGAGTCCACGGGTTGAAAGCCAAAAATGAAAATCAGCCAGCCCGCTCTCGTTCATGCCCAACAAGCTGGAGAAAACAATGACCCGGCATGAGCTGTCTAGCCTCACCGCCTTCCCGAAGAGGTGATGGGGGGCGGGCGCAACCAGAGCACTCCGAAATATCACAGGCCCAGTTCCTGTAGGAGAGCCCGTGCGGGGTTGTAGTTTGGCTGGATTTCCAATGCGCGTTGCGCTGCCTCAATCGCCTCGGGGATACGGCGTAAACGCAAGAGAATAGTCGCCCGGGCGTAGGGGATGTCGGGATCGTTTTGCTCCACGTTTTCCGCCTTCAAAAGGGCGGCGATTGCGGCTTCGGACTGATTCATCCCGTTGCGGGCCAGACCAAGGTTATACCACGCTCGTGAATGTCTCGGATTCAGTTGCACCGCCTTGACCAGTGAGGAGACTGTATTGTCGGTTCTCCCGGTTTCGTTCCAGGCTAGGGCCAGCTTGTAGTGGTATTCGGCTTCGCCCGGGTCGAGGCGAATGGCTTCCTTCAATGCGTCGATCGCTTCACTGGTGCGGCCCATCATGCTCAGTGCGATGGCGAACTCGTGCCGCAGCGGCGCCGAGTAGCTGTCCAGCTTGATCGCCCTGCGGAAATAGTGTTCCGCCTTTTCGGACTCGTTTCGGTCGAGATGGTACACGCCTTTTTGAAGAGCGCCGGTGGGCATGTCGACGTTGTAGGTCAGCGTGCGTAGTAAATCCTCCCCGGCTCTCGATTGGGGAGGGACCCGGTCTCGCAAGGTCCACGCCGCGTCCACTCGCACTTTGCGAACGGGGTCACCCAGCAGTTTCTCCAGCGCGGCATCAATCCCGGTGTTGTTCCGGCGTGCGAGCGGATCCAGCGCACGCGCCGTCGTCCCGCGAAGCAATGCGTTGGTGTGGCTGAGGTTGTCGAGGAGCAGGGTGGTAACCTCGGGATCATTCGTCCACGGATAGAGTAACTCAGTGGCGACAGCTTTCCAGAACGGCGTCTTTTCCTCCCTCAGTAATTGCAGCAGGTTTTCCCGTGACCCTGCCGCACCCACCCTTGCCTTGGCGATCCACTGCGCGCGTTTTCGCGTCGGCCGATCCATGCGAGGGCCGTACCACTTCTCGACGGCGGCAACGGCCCAGTCGGTGTCCTTATCGACGTGGCAACGGTTGCAGGCATTGGGGATGCCGTGTTCCTTTGTGAGCAGTGGATCTGGAATGGTGAACCCGTGGTCGCGCCTGAGGTCGCGCTGCATGTAGGCGGTCTGTGGCATGTGACAGTTCACGCACTGGCCTCCCTCACCGTTGAGCTTGTGATGCGTATGGGTGGGTGGATCAATTTTCGGGCTGTTGGGATAGGTGCCGGTGTGGCAACGCATGCAGAGCGCGTTCCCCTGCTGCAAGATTTTGGTAGTATGTGGCTCGTGGCAGTCCACGCAGCGAACGCCGGCATGGTGCATTTTGCTGCTCAGAAAAGAGGTGAGGACGTAGTTTTCCTCCCGCACCTGGCCATCCGCATAATAGATGTCTGACTCGTCGGGGATGACATGCGAGAAGTGGTCGAGATACCGATCGCCTGGTTGGAAGTCTCCCGTCAACTCTGTGCGGCGCGAGTGGCATTTACCGCAGGCCGCGAGCCATTGTGTGTTGTCGAACTTGCGCAGTGTCGGGTCTTTGTCGGAAGTCCCGGCGTACTCCTTTCGCCAGTCAACGTGCGCCTTCATCGGCCCGTGACAGGCTTCGCAGCTTACGCTCATCTCCGCCATCGCTGTGTCATAGGAATCGGTCGCCTCGTCGTAATTCTTTCGCAGGCGCGTGTTGTGGCATGAAGCGCACTGGGTGTTCCAGTTCATCCCGCGCCCGGTCCAGTGCCCCCACTCACCGGGTTGGCGATCCTCATCGCCAAAGACATTAAACCACTCATCCTTGTGGGGGTCGTGCGAAACATCCACGGCTTGCAGGAGTCCCCGGGGAAACTTGACCAGATATTGACGGATCGGCGTTTCGCCAATGACACGCTCCACCTTAAACGTCTCCTTCTTCCCTGACAAACCCTGGGTGGCGATGTGAAAATGATCGCCTTCCGAGAAAAGTTGGGAGGTCAGTGACGGATGCTTGAATTCTCGGCGTGGGTCGAAAGCCTCCTGATCCATCTTTGGATCGGGGAGTCGCTCGGCCAACTGATGATCCGACCCTAGCCAAAGGTCGAACGCCTTCTCGTGACACTCGCGGCAACTCTTGGAGCCGGCGTATTGGGCAAACGCTTTTGCCTGCTCCTCGGGCTGCCAGTGCGCCGTTTCATTTCCCGTTTCGGGTGTTTTGGGTTTTGCTCCGGGTGTGTTTTCGGAGACAGAAGGTGTTTTTTCCTTGATAAGAGCCCAAGTCACCGTCGCTGCGGCAATGATGGCAACAGCGAAACTCAACACTTTCAACTTTTGCCCATGGCATGAATCAGCCTTGTTTTCAGCCTTCTGGTGGGACTTAGCCGGCTTGGTTTTTCTGGAAGCCATCCGGAGATAGTGTAGAGCCTGCGAAAAGAGGGATCAATCACCGTCGGCCTAGTTGCAGTTGGTGATTATATGTTGAGTTCGTAGAGGGCGCCGTCGACCTTTACTTTGCGGCGCCTCGGCTTGCTTGGCCAGGCGGGTGGCTTCATTTCGATCTGCCATTGTTTGAGCTTGGCCTGCAACGTTTTCAAAATCTCCGGCTTGGCCATGGCCAGGTTTTTTGTTTCGCCAATGTCGTTCTCGAGATCAAAAAGCCACACGTGATCGTGGGCCTGAACCATCTTCCATTGGCCAAGCCGAAGGGCCTTGTTCGGGCCGTTGCTCCAGAAGAGCGCCTCGTGCGGTGCGGTATCGATTTCGCCGTTGAGATGGGGGAACAGGTTGACACCATCGAGTTTCAGCTCCGGGGGCAGGGTGATTCCGGCGGCCTCGCACAGGGTGGGGTAGATGTCCAGCGAACTGACCGGCTGGCGATAGATCGACCCGGCCTCAAGCACTCCCGCCCAGCTCATGATCATGGGCACGCGGATGCCGCCCTCAAACAGGAACAACTTCCCCAGGCGTAGCGGCGCGTTGCTTTGGACGCGCGTGTAGATTGGGCCGCCGTTGTCGTTCATGAAAATCACCAGCGTGTTCTTTTCCGTCTGCGTTTCCTTCAACGCACCAACGATGGCACCGACCGCATCGTCCAATGCGCTGACCATGGCGTTGTAGGTTTTTTGCTGGGGATTCTTCACATCCGGAAACCGGTCGCGATATGTCTTCGATGCCTCAATCGGAGTGTGCACCGCATTGAAGGGCACGTAGGCGAAGAACGGCTTGTCCTTGTTCTTGTGAATGAACCGAACCGTCTCGCGGGCAAAAGCGTCGGTGAGATACTCAGGTTCCTTCAAATGCGTCTTGTTGCGCATGACGGTGGAGTAGACCCGCTCCTCCTTCTTCACCGGGAAATAGCCATGCCCGCCGGCAAGAAACCCAAAAAAATCATCAAAACCTCGCGTGTTAGGATGAAAATAACTTCGCGTGCCGAGGTGCCATTTGCCGAACATCCCCGTGGCATAACCGGTGTGCTGCAGGACCTTGGGGAAAGTGATCACGGCGGGATCCAGTCCGCGGCTTTCGCGGTGGGTGATCCCCGCTCCCGCTGTGTTGAACTCAAAGCCGAACCGCTGCTGATAACGGCCTGACATCAGTCCCGCGCGCGATGGGCTGCAATCCAGTCCGCGGCTTTCGCGGTGGGTGATCGCCGCTCCCGCTGTGTTGAACTCAAAGCCGAACCGCTGCTGATAACGGCCTGACATCAGTCCCGCGCGCGATGGGCTGCAAGTGCCGGCCGTGACATAGGCATCTGTGAAGCGTACACCGCGCTTGGCTAGGGCGTCGATGTTGGGGGTGGGAATCGTTTTCGAGCCATAGACGCCAGTATCGGCATAGCCCAGGTCATCAGCAAAAATTAAAACAATGTTTGGCGGCCTCTTTATCTTCCTTAGCAAGGCACTCTTGGCCGCCATGCTTTTTTTGTTTGGTGAAATAATCTGATTCTCGGCTACACCAGAGATGTTGAAACTTGATAACGCAACCAAAGTGACCAGCAAGGAATGAATTGAATGTGTCATGGTTCAATGATCCGTAAAAACAACAGTACGGATCGAATTTGTGGTCTTAAAGAAAAATTGGCGGAGGGATAGGATTTTGTCGTTTAGGAAAATTTGGCTCAAACGAGCCAATCTTTGATCACGCTGCCCGCTACGTCTGTAAGACGGAAGTCGCGTCCCTGAAAGCGGTAGGTGAGCTTTTGGTGATCCAGCCCGAAACAGTGGAGCATGGTGGCGTGCAGGTCATTGGGATGAACCGGTTTTTCAGCCACATTCCAGCCGATTTCATCGGTTTTGCCGTAGATATGTCCGCCTTTAAATCCGCCCCCAGCCATGAGCATTGAGAAGCAGAAAGGGTGGTGATCTCGTCCGGTGGCATTCTTGTTGCCGCCACGATTTTCACCCAGCGGCGTGCGGCCGAATTCCGAGGACCATTGCACCATGGTGCTGTCGAGCAGGCCGCGCTGTTTCAAGTCG
>JGI24819J35694_1000299_pt1 | contig 11228 bp, 9 predicted proteins | sample METZYME_3_800m_FD_35694 | JGI IMG/M metagenome (IMG submission 35694) | reverse complement strand
TCCTCCACTATTAGGAAAGACCGCTCCGTTCTCGTCCAAGAGCACCATTCACCGCCGGTCCCGGCCCGATACCCGGTTACCGTCAACGGTCGGGCCGTAAGCCCTCGGCCCGGTTACGTCGATCGCGGGGAGAACCAGGGTGGGAGACCGGCGATTCCTCGACACCTCTTACGACCTGGAGACTGGCCGCCAGACGCTGGACCACTACGAGGCGTGGGCCGGAACCTATGACCAGGAGGTGGGCGTCGAGAACGCCTACGCCCAACCCACCCGGTGCGCAACAGCCCTGACCTCCGTAGTGGAACCCGGCGGACGGATCCTGGACGTGGGCTGCGGCACCGGGCTCTCCGGGCTGGCCCTCGCCGAGGTCGGGTTCACCAACCTCGACGGCTGCGACTTCTCACCCCCCATGCTGGAACGGGCCGCAGCGACCGGTGTCTACGGCCGGCTCTTCGAATCCGACCTGAACAAGGGGCTCGATGTCGCCGACGACACCTACGATCACGCAGCGGCCGTCGGCGTGTTCTCGTTCGGGCACATCCGACCCTCTGCCCTCCGTGACGTCCTGCGCGTCGTCCGACCGGGCGGTGCCGTAGTCGTCGGCTTGAACGACCACTTTTGGGACGAGGGCCGTTTCCCCGCCGAACTGGACGCCATCGAGGCCGACGGTTCGGCTGCCGTGGCCTTCCGGGAGCACGGCGACCACCTGCCGGGTGCCGGCATCGAGGGTTGGGTCGTGGTCCTAGTCAGAGCGCAGGGCTGACCACCCGGCCACCGGCGCCGGGCGGATCCATCCTGGAGGTTTAGGACTGAGCGTGTTGCCAGCCGAACCGTCCCTTGATGCACAGGTGGCCGTGGGTCACCGAGTGGTCGGCCGGTGACGTCACCTTCACAATCCGCTCATCCTGGACGTGTAGTTCCAGGTTGCAGCCCACCCCGCAGAACGAGCACACCGTGGTGGTGACCTCCTGGCCCTCCTCGTTCCACGTACCGTCCAGGCGCATGTCGTGCTCGGTCTTGAAGGCCAGCGCCCCTGTCGGGCAGACCCCGATGCAGTTCCCGCAGTAGACGCAGGCCGAATCGGGAAGGGTTACGTCGTGCTCGGTGGAGATGTGGGCCCCGAAGCCCCGGCCGGCTGTGGCGATGGCGTAAGTGTGCTGGGCGTCATCGCCACAAGCCTCAACGCACTTGTAGCAGAGGATGCACCGCTCGTAGTCCCGAACGTAGAGGTCGTCCTGGACCTTCACCGGCTGGGCCACCGTCGCAATCTCGGACCGTTCTCCCATCCGCTCCGGCCGGGCCCCGTAGTGCTCCATCCAGGCGTGGACCTCGGGGTCAGCCCGGTCCATCTCGACCGACGAGGCCAGCAGCTCGTAGACCATCCGCCGACTGGTGCGTACCCGCTCGGAGTCGGTGGACACCACCATTCCGTCTTCCACGGGCCGGGAACAGGACGGAACCAGGACCCGGGACCCCTCGACCTCGACTACGCAGACCCGGCACACGTTGACAGGTGTCAGGTTCTCGGCCCAGCACAGCGTTGGCGTGTCGATGCCCTGCCGGCGACAGGCGTCCAGGATGGTGGACCCCTCCGGAACGCGGATTGTCGCCCCGTCGATGGTGGCCTCGACCATGGTGGTCACGGAAACCGCCGTCTCGTTCATCGAGATCCCCCTCCGCCGATGCCGACCAGCAGGCCGAGGTCCAGAGCGCTGAGCACGGCACCTGAGGCCGTCTGACCCAAGCCGCAGATCGAGGCGTCCTTCATGACCGCCGCCAGGTCGTCCAGCAGGTCCCGTTCGTCATCCACCGTGGACCCCCGTCCCAGCCGAACCAGCACCTCCTCCTGGCGCACCGTTCCCACCCGGCAGGGCACGCACTGGCCACACGACTCGTCGCGGAAGAATTCGGCGATGCGCCGCACGGTGTCGACCAGGTCATCAGTCTCGTCGAACACCATGATCACGCCTGAGCCCAGCGATACGCCTGCGTCCCGGGTGGCCTCCAACGTCAGCGGCAGGTCCAGCGAGTCCGGTCCCACGAAGCTGCCGGCGGCGCCGCCCAACATGACGGTCCGCAGGCTCCGACCCTCTGGCAGCCCTCCGGCCAGGTCGATCAGGTCCCGCAGGGTGGCCCCAAACTCCACCTCGTAGGTGCCGGGGCGGACTACCCGCCCGCTGAGGCAGAACAACTTGGTCCCCGGCGACCGCTCCGTCCCCTTGGCGGCGTAGGCCGCTCCGCCGCCCAAGACAATGGGCAGTACGTTGACCAGCGTTTCCACGTTGTTGATGGCCGTGGGCTCGCCGAACAGACCGTGCGTGGTGGGAAACGGCGGCTTGTTCCGAGGCTCGCCCCGGAACCCCTCGAGCGAATTGAACAGCGCCGTCTCCTCGCCACAGATGTAGGCACCGGCCCCGCTGCGCAGCGAGATGTCGAAGCGACGTCCCGAGCCGGAGACGTCGTCGCCCAGGAGCCCCGCGGCCCGGGCCTCGGTGATGGCATGGTCCAGACGGTCGGTGGCCACCGGGTACTCACCCCGGATGTACAACCAGCCCTGCTCGGCCCCGACGGCCAGGCCGGCCACCGTCATAGCCTCGATGAGGGAGAACGGGTCGCCTTCCATGAGAACTCGGTCCTTAAAGGTTCCGGGCTCAGACTCGTCGGCATTACACACCAGGTGGCGGGGACGCCCCTCCTGGTCGGCCACGCCGCGCCACTTGATGCCGGTCGGGAAGGCGGCGCCGCCCCGACCGGACAACCCGGCCGTGGTCACCTCAGTAATCACCTGGCCCGATCCCATGGTCAGCGAGGCCTCCAGGGCTCGGTAGCCACCGTGGGCCCGGTAGTCCTCGAGGCTGGTCGGATCGACGATCCCGACACGGGCCAGGAGGCGTAGGCCGGGATCTCCAACTTGGGGGAGGGTGACCGACGGCGTGGAGGCGCCCGATCCGATGGCTGCCGCGACCTCGGCGACGCCAACCGGTCCGCCGTCCACCGAGGTGACGGTCACGTCTTCGCGCCCGGTCCGCTGGACCATCACCGCTGGTCCCCGCTCGCACTGGCCTAGGCACGGGCTTGCCTTGACGTGGTGCCCGTCGGCGGCCAGGTCGTCGATCAGCTTCAGCGCTCCGACGATTCGGCAGGCCACGTCGTCGCACACGTGCACAGTGTCGACGGCGGCCGGCGGCTCGTGGGTGAACAGGTGGTAGAAGGTGGCCACGCCGTAGCCCTCAGCGGGCGGCACCTCCAACTGCGCGCAGGCGTAGTCCAAGCCCCCCGGGCTAATCCAGCCGGCCGACCGCTGGAGGGCGTGGAGGGCCGGAAGTAATAGGTGGCGACGCTCCCGAGTGCGGTCCCGACCTCCATAGACCAACCGTTCGGACTCCCAGAGGACCACCGGACCAAGGCTGGCAATCGCCGCGTCGACGCCTGCCCTCTCGGCGTCGGTCGCCTCCTCCGTCGCCCCAAAGTGGAGGTCAGGCACCGGTGGCCACCCCGACGAGCTTGTCGACCCGCACGGCCGCCGCCTTGAACTCGGCCGTGCCCGACTTCGGGTCAACCGCGTCGCTGGTGATCTGGTTGATGTCGGTCGTCTCCGGGAAGTGGAAGGTGGTGTGGCACAGGCCTACGGCAAGGTGCTGGTCGATGCCAATGGTCATCTCGATGGCGCCCCGTCGGGACGACACGTTCACCCGCTCCCCCTCGACCACCCCCAGGTCGGCGGCGTCTGCCGGCGAGATCTCGAGCGCCTCCCCGGTGCGAATGGGCGAGGAGTACTTGTCGGTCTGCACGCCCGTGTTGTACGAGTCCAGGGCGCGCACGGTGGTCAGACGCAACGGGAACTCATCGGAAAGCTCGTCCAGCGGACGGCGATCCTCGACGCATGAAAACGGCGCCAGTCGCCCACCGGCCGGCCGCTCCCAGAGGCGGCCGTGAAGGAATGGGCTCCCGGGGTGGTCCTTGGTCGGACACGGCCACTGGATGCCACCCTCCGTCTCGAGGCGCTCCCAGGACATGCCGGCGTGCATGGGCGAAACGGTCCGGAGTTCCTCCCAAAGTTCCTCGGCCGTGGGGTTCCCCCAGCCCCCGTCACCCATCTGAGCCGCCAGGTCGTTGATGATCCCGATCTCCTGGCGAGCCTCACCGGGTGGCGGTATGGCGGCCCGCATCCGTTGGACACGGCGCTCGCTGTTGGTGACCGTGCCGTCCGACTCCGCCCATCCCAGGGCGGCCGGCAGGACCACGTCGGCCATCTGGGCCGTACGGGTCAGGAACACGTCCTGTACGACCAGCACATCGAGCCGCTCGAGCATGGCCCTGGCGTGCTTGACGTCAGCCTCCGAGTCGGCCGGGTTCTCGCCGATGCAGTAGACGGCCTTGAGCTCGTCTCGCTCCATGGCCTCGAACATCTCGGTGAGGTTCCAGCCGTTGGTGGCCGGGATTTCACAGCCCCAGGCCCCTTCGAACTTGGCCCGCACTTCGTCATCCTCCACGTCCTGGAAGCCGGTGAGCTTGTTGGGCAGCGCACCCATGTCACCGCCGCCCTGCACGTTGTTCTGCCCGCGAAGGGGCACCAGACCGGAACCCCTTCGGCCCACGTGCCCGGTGAGCAGGGCGAGGTTGCAGAGGGCCTGGACGTTGTCCACCCCGGTGTGGTGCTCGGTGATGCCCAGGGTCCAACAGATCTGGGCCGTCGGGGCCGAGGCGTATCCGTGGGCCAGGTCCCGGATGGCCTCGGTGGGCACGCCGGTGACCTCCGCGGTCCGCTCCAGGGTCCACGACTCCACGAAGGCCACGAACTCCTCGTAGCCGGTGGTGGCGTTCCGGATGAACTCGTCATCGGTGAGGCCAGCGTGGATGATCTCGCGTGCCACTCCGTGGGCCAGGGCGATGTCGGTCCCGACGTCGAGGCCCAGCCAGGAGTCGGTGAACTTGGCCGTACCGGTTCGCCGGGGGTCGACGGTCCACGACCGGGCACCGTTGCTGATGCCCTTCAGGACGTGGTGGAAGAAGATGGGGTGCGCGTTGCGCGCGTTGGTCCCCCACATGACGATGGCGTCGGTCGTCTCGATTTCCTCGTATGAGGAGGTGCCTCCGCCTGCTCCGAAGACCGTCGCCAGACCGACGACGCTAGGAGCGTGTCAAGTTCGATTGCAGCTGTCGATGTTGTTCGAGCCGATGACCCGTCGGGCGAACCGCTGGGCGGCGTAGTTCACCTCGTTGGTGGTCTTCGAGCAGCTGAACATGCCGAAGCCCGAGGGACCGTGGGTGTCGACCACGGAGCGGAACCCGGAGGCGGCCCGCTCGAGGGCCTCCTCCCAGGTCGCCTCGCGCAGCACCCCGTCCTCACGGACCATCGGTGTCGTCAGACGCTGGCTCATGTGTCCCCCATCATTGGAGTCCGGCCGGAATCCCTCAGTCGGCCTCGACGAGGGCCCTGGTCGGGAACCGTCGTCGAGGTCGGAACCTAGCGCGGTTTCCCGGAGGTCGGGCTTTCCCTCCAGTGGATCAAGAACCCTGCCAGTGGGGATCTCGCTTCTCGACGAAAGCTTGCAGTCCCTCCTGCGCGTCCTCCGAGGCCAGCATGCGTTCGTAGGCCTCCAGATCACCCGACCGGAGGTGGGCGAACGCCTCCTCCAGGGAGAGGTGACGGGTGGTCCGGTCGATGGCTAGCACCGCCTCCACGGCCAGCGGGGCAGAAGCGGAGATCCGACCAGCTAACTCGAGGGCCGCTGCCCGGAGGTCGGCCACCGGCACCACCCGGTTAACGAGGCCCCACCGTTCGGCCTCCCGGGCATCTAGCCGTCGCCCACCTATGAGCACCTCGGTGGCCACCGCCGGCGGCAAAATCCGGGGCAGTCGGACCGCTCCGGTGTCGGGGATGATTCCCAGACTGGTCTCGGGCAGAAAAAACTCGGCGTGCTCGGCGGCCACCACAAACTCGGCGGCCAGGGCGATCTCGAAGCCGCCACCCACGGCCAGGCCGTTTACTGCACACACCACCGGCTTGTTCCTTCGGGGTAACTCACCAAAGCCACCGAAGCCACCCTCGCCGTAGTCGGCCTCGAACTCCTCGCCGTCGGCCGCCGCGCCGAGGTCCCAACCGGCCGAGAAGAACCGGTCACCGGCCCCCGTGAAGACGGCGACCCTCAGCGACGGGTCATCCCTGAACCCGGCGAACACTCGCCCCAGCTCACGGCTGGTGGCGGCGTCGATGGCGTTGGCCTTCGGACGGTCCAGGACCACCTCCATTACCCCGCCGTTCACCGTGGTCCGGACCGCCGCCCCGTCGCTCATCGTTGTCCCTCCGGGTCCTCGCGTTCGACCAGCACGTCAACCACCGTGGCACCCTCCGCCCCGGCAATCAACGGGTTGCACTCCACCTCAACCAGACCGTCTCCCGCCACGACCATCCGAACTACTCCGAGGACGGCATCCACCACGGCCTCCACATCGGCTCCCGGACGTCCCCGGTAGCCGGCCAGCAGTGGCCAGACCGACAGGCCCTGAAGGGCGGACCGTACGTCCTCCCCGGTGACCGGAAGCAGCAGGCTGCGGGTGTCCTCCAGGACCTCCACCAGGGTTCCGCCTGCGCCGACGGTGAGTAGCCAGCCCACCGGATCCTCCCGGCGTACCGAAACCAGCAGTTCGACGACCGCGTCGCCGACCTGGCGCTCGACGATCACCGTCTCGGCGGTCGACGCCTCTGCGATCCGGCGGGCCACCTCGCCGACCGCACCGGCGTCGCTGAGGTCCAGCGCCACCGCGTCGGCCTCCGTCTTGTGAGCCAGCCCGGCGGCCTTGACCACCACCGGGTACCCCAGCCGGTCGGCCGCCTCCCCAGCCCCGTCGACCGACACCACCTCCCACCGGGGTACCGGAACCCCGGCCTCCTCTAGCAGTTTCCTGGCCTCGTCTCCCATCGTGCGACGCGTCGGCCCTGGGGGGCGCCCTGGTGGCAGGAGCGGCGGATGGTCGGGCCGGGCGCCCCACTGGGCCGCCGCCTCCAGGACCACGAGCGCCGCCTCAATACCCCGCACGGCCACCAGCCCGGCATCGGTCGCCGCTTCCTCGACGACCACCGGCAGGTTCTCGGCCAGGGAGGCGGCCACCACGCCCGGTGTCCCGGTCGATGCGCTGGCCTCGGCGAACGCCTCCAGGGTCGGCCACCAGGTGGCGTCGTCTAGTCCGGCGCCGGGGAAGTCCAAGATGAGGAGGGCGGCGTCGACCGGCCCGTCCAGCGCTGAGGTAAAGGTGTCGGTCAGGCGGTCCCGGTCTCCCCAGATGAAGGTGTGGTAGTCGAAGGGATTGGACACCGACACCAGGTCCGTCGCCTCGCCTCCGCCCAGGGCGGTGCGGATCCTCTCGGCCTGGGCGTCGGCGAAGGGGGGAAGGTTCAGGTCGAGGCCGGCACAGCGATCGGCGACGATCGACGCCTCGCCGCCCGAACAGCTCAGGCTGACGATCCGGTTCCCCGGCAGTCCCCCAATGCGGTCTAGGACCAGGAGGGTGTCGAGCAGCTCTGCAAGGGACCGGACGCGGCGGACGCCCAGGCGGTCGAAGAGGGCCCCGTAAGCGGCATCGGCACCGACCAGCGACGAGGTGTGGGAGACGGCGATCTCGGCGGCCCGGGGCGAGGAGCCGGTCTTGAGGGCGACGACCGGGACGCCCGCCGCCGACGCACGGCGGCAGGCCTCCTCGAAGCGGGCCACGTCATGCAGGGCCTCCACGTGGAGGCCCACGGCTGAAACCGCTGGGTCGCCCACCAGGTCCTCCAGGCACTCTTCGATTCCCACGTCGGCCTGGTTTCCCAGGGTCAGGAGGTGGCTGATGGACAGGGGCCGAGTTTGCAACGTGAGGTTGAGGCCGATGTTCCCGCTCTGTGTGACCAGGGCGACGCCCCGTTCCACCCGGGAGAGACCCTGCTGGTCCGGCCACAGNGCGGCACCCACCGTGGCCGACACCGTGCCGTAGCAGTTAGGGCCAACCACGGGCATACCGTCCGCGGCGGCCAGCAGATCCTGCTGGAGTGCCCGGCCGTCGTCCCCCGCCTCGGCGAACCCCGACGCGTAGCAGACGGCGGCACCTGCTCCCATGGCTGCCAACCGTCCCACCACGTCGACGGTGGCATAACGATTGACGGCCACCAGGGCGGCGTCGGGAACACCGGGAAGGTCGTCCACGGTCGGCAGGCACGGAATTCCGTCCAGCAAGGCCCGGGTCGGGTGCACCGGCCACAGGTCCCCGTCGAAGCCCAGGCGACGGCACTGTTCGAGAGCCAGTTCGGCCGGTCGACCCCCCACCACGGCCAGCGACCGCGGGGACAGGAGGCGACCTAGGCGACCCATGGCTGGTCCACCCCGTCCGGTCAGCCGCCCAGCGGGCGGAGCATCTCACGGCTCACGATATGCCGCTGGATCTCGCTGGTGCCGTCCCAGATCCGGTCCACCCGGGCATCGCGCCAGATCCGCTCCAGGGGAAGCTCGTCCATCAGGCCCATACCGCCCAGGATCTGGATGGCCTCGTCGGACACGAACTGAAGCATCTCGGTGGACGAGAGCTTGGCCATCGCCGCGTCGCCGTCCGACATGGCACCGCGGTCCATGAGCCAGGCCGCCCGGTAGGTCATCAGCTCGGCCTCCACCATGCGGGTTCGCATGTCGGCCAGNTTGAACGAGACCCCCTGAAACTTGCCGACCTTCTGGCCGAACTGCTCCCGCGAAGCCGCCCATTCCAGGGCCACGGACAGGGCCCGGTCGGCCCGGCCCAGNCAGACGGCGGCCACCTGGAGCCGGGTGGCCCCTAGCCACTCGTTGGCCACCTCGAANCCCCGGTGCTCCTCNCCCAGGACCTTGGAAGCCGGCACCCGACAGTCGTCAAAGTTCAGGATCAGGTTGTGGTAGCCGCGGTTGGAGACCGAGTTGTAGCCCGGNGCCACCTCCAGGCCCGGGGTGTCGTGGTCGACCAGGAACGAGGTGATGAGCTTTTTAGGACCCCGAGGGGTGTCCTCTTCCCCGGTGGCCGCGAACAGGATCGTGTAGTCGGCTAGGTCGGCGTGGCTGATGAAGTGCTTGGTGCCGTTGACGACGTAGTCGTCGCCATCCCGGACGGCCCTGCAGGACATGCCCCGGACGTCCGAACCGGCCCCCGGCTCGCTCATGGCCAGACAGTCCACCCGCTCGCCCCGGATGGTGGGCAGTAGGTACTCCTCGATCTGGTCCCCCGCGCAGGCCAGAAGGATGTTGGAAGGACGGGCCACCACGTAGTGCAGGGCGTACTGGGTCCAGCCGAACGCCCGGTCCACCAGGGCCATGGTCAGGTTGTCAAGCCCCCCGCCACCCAACTCGGCCGGCATGTTGGCTGCGTAGATCCCCGCCTCCAGGGAGCGGTCTCGGATCCGGGCCACCAGGTCGAGCGGCACGTCGCCTAGTCGCTCCACCTCCTCCTCGTGGGGAATTAACTCGCGTTCGACGAAGGTCCGGACGGTGTCCACCACCATCTCCTGCTCGTTGGTCAGGGCGAAGTCCATGGTCAGCTCCGAGGATCGTCGATCGGGTCAGGTCAGGCCCATGACCTGACCCACCTGGGGCGGGACGGGCAGATCGGCGTGGGCTTTGGCGATGGCGGTCAGCGCAGCCGCCGGACCGGGAAGAAGGGGGGCCGTGGATCCGGCCCTGGTGTCCACGTGCAGCAGCATCTGCTCGGTGGTGCACAGCAGCTCACCGGTGGTGGCGTGCTCCATGGTGTGGAAGAAGTGGAGCCGCTTGGCGTCCACGCCCAGTACCTGGGTGGTGAACCGGAGTGGATCGGCCAGCGAGGCCTCTCGCTCGTAATTCAGGTGGGTCTCCACAGTGAAGAAAGTGTGGCCCGCCGACCGGTAGTCCTCGTCGACGCCCACATACCGGAAGAGCTTGTCGCTGGCCCACCCAAAGGCGGTCAGGAACGCCCACTCAGACATGTGGCCGTTGTAGTCCACCCAGTCGGGTTCGACGGTCGTCTCGTACAGGGTCAGCGGGGCAGCCACCGAGTCACCCTCCGACCACTGGGCCGGTACGCCGGCCTCGTGGATCCGGGCCTCCCGTTCGGCCACCAGCCGTCCAGCCCCCACGCCCAGCGGACGTAGCGATCGCATGACGTTGACCAGGTAGTCGTCGCGGAGGCGCTCCAGCTCAGCCATGGACCGGCCCTCGGCCTGCTCCTCGCAGCCGGTGGCCATTGCCTCGATGAGGTCCTCGGTCAAGTCCGGGGCCTCCAGCTTCGTCCACGGCAGCTTCAAGGCCGGGCCGAACTGGCTGAGCATGTGGCGCATTCCCTCTTCACCGCCCGCCAGGTGGAAGGTGAGGTTGGTCCCCATGCCGGCCCACCTCAGGCCCGGGCCGTAGTGCACCGCCTCGTCCAGCTCTCGCGTGGTGGCCACTCCGTCGTTGACCAGGTGCAGGATCTCCCGCCACAGGGCCTCCTGGAGCCGGTCCGAGAGGTAGCCCTCGATCTCGGTTCGGACGACCAGCGGGTGCATGACCAGGTCGTCGTAGTGGGCCAGGGCCGCATCCACCGCTTCGGTCGATGTCTGGCGACCGGCTACCACCTCAACCAGCGGCANCAGGTACACGGGGTTGAACGGGTGTCCGATGAGCACCCGCTCCGGGTGTCGGCAGCCCTCCTGGAGCCGGGTGGGCAGGAGCCCAGACGAGCTAGAAGCAATGACTACCTCGGGGCCGGCCGCCCCGGCCAGGGCCTGCAACAGGGGACGCTTGACGTCCTCGTCTTCCGGGGCGCTCTCCTGGATCCAGTCGACCCGCCCCGCTAGATCATCGGCCGTCGCCGCCCACGCGAGGTGGCTCCGGTCGGCCCCCGGGAACAACCCCAGCCTGGTAGCCGACGGCCAGCCCCGATCCACGGTGGCCCGTAGCCGTTCTTCGGCACCCGGTGCCGGGTCCCAGGCCACCACGGTGTGGCCCCGGGCCAGCGCCCGAATAGCCCAGCCGGCCCCGATAAGACCGGTGCCCACCACTCCGATGGTGCGCGGTGCGGTTCCTGCCACAATTCCTCCCCCGGGCGGTCGGTGCCTGACTCAGCCGAGCTTCAGGGTTCGGCGAGTGTCAGTCGAGGTCTGGATCCGGGCGCCCATCAGTTCCACGATCCGGACCGCCTTCTCGACCAACTGGGCGTTGGTGGCCAGCACCCCCCGCTCCAGGTAGAGGTTGTCCTCCAAGCCCACGCGCACGTGA